>Ga0213876_10000218_pt1 | contig 57753 bp, 52 predicted proteins | sample BarmaccomBMRX_R9_FD_160113 | JGI IMG/M metagenome (GOLD analysis project Ga0213876, IMG submission 160113) | Root-associated microbial communities from Barbacenia macrantha in rupestrian grasslands, the National Park of Serra do Cipo, Brazil - RX_R9 | ecosystem: Host-associated > Plants > Roots...
CCCGGAAGCCTTCGTCGCCCAGGCCGACGGCGCCGACTGGGGGCTCACGCTCCAGCCCTTCACCCACCCGCCGTTCACGCCGGTGGCGCTGAAGCGCGACGACTCCAGCGGGCCCAGTGTCCTGACGGCCGAGGTGGCGGGGGCGAGCGGGGTTTTCTGGGTGTCCGACCCGGCGGTGGGGGACCGGCTGGCGGTGGTCACCGCCCCCGCTCCGGCCAAGGGGCTCCCCACCCGCCGCGACTTCGTGGACTTCTCGCTGCTGGGCTCGGCCCAGGGCCTGGCGGTGGAGCCCCACGCCGACGACCTCACCGTCACCGCCAGCGGCGACATCGTCAGTATCGGCCGCCCGAAGGGGCTGGTCCTCTCGCCGGCCGACGCCGGCGCGCGGATGGCGGCGGCGTCCTTCGACGCGCCCAAGGCCGCCGCGATCCCGGGCCTGATCGGCGACGATTGGGGCAAGCTGGGCGCCGCCGGCTTCGTCGCCCGCCGCGACGCCCTGGCCGCGTCCGTGGTGGAGGAGGAGGCCAAGGGGCTGGAGGGGCCGACGGCGGCCCACATCGCCTTCGCCCGGTTCCTGATCGGCTCGCAGCTCTCGTTCGAAGCCGTCGGCGTGCTCGACGACGCCTTCCGCACCCATCCCGGCCTCGGCGGCGAGGCCGAGTTCCGCGCCCTTCGCGGCATGGCCCGGGCCATGGCCCGCCGCTACAAGGAGGCCGAGACCGACCTCACCTCGCCCACCCTGGACGACAATCCGCCCGCCAGCCTCTGGCGGGGCTACGTCTTCGCCGAGCAGAGCCAGTGGCCCGACGCCCGGCGCGAGTTCGCCGCCGGGGCCAAGGCGCTGGCCCAATTCCCGCCGACCTGGAAGGCCCGCTTCGCCAGGGCGGCCGCCGAGACCGCCCTGGCGCTCGGCGACATCGCCGGCGCCCATAGCTGGATCAACTACGCCCTGGCGTCCGGCGCCGATCCGATGGAGCAGGCCCAGAGCCAGCTCGTCCAGGCGCGCCTCGCCGAGCAGCAAGGCGACGCGGCGGCGGCGCTCGTCCAGTACCAGGCCCTGGCGCAGAACCCGCAGGACTTCATCGCCGGGCCGGCCCTGCTGCACGCCGCCCAGATCCAGCTCAACCTCGGCAAGATCACCCCGGCCCAGGCCGCTTCGGCATTCGACGGGCTCCGCTACCGCTGGCGCGGCGGGACGTTCGAGCTGGAGACGATCCGCGCCCTCGGCAGGCTCTATCTCGGCCAGGGACGCTATCGCGAGGCGCTCGAGGCCCTGCGCTCGGCGGGCCAGCACCTTCCGGACCTGCCCGAGGCGGTGCAGCTGCAGGCGGACCTCGCGGCGGCGTTCCGCAACCTCTTCCTCAACGGTGGCGCCGACGGGCTGCAGCCGGTCCAGGCGCTGGCGCTGTTCTACGACTTCAAGGAGCTGACCCCGGTGGGCGAGGACGGCGACACCATGGTGCGCCGGCTGACCCGGCGGCTGGTGGACGTGGACCTGCTGCCCCAGGCCGAGCAACTGCTGAAGTACCAGGCGGACAATCGGCTCGAAGGGGTCCCAAAAGCTCAGGTCGCCACCGACCTGGCGGTGATCTACCTGATGGACCAGCGGCCCGAGGATGCGCTGGACGCCATCAACGGTTCGCGCACCACCGTGCTGCCGAACGCCCTCAACCTGCAGCGCCGGGTGGTCGCCGCGCGCGCCCTGGCCGCCCTTGGCCAATACGACGGGGCCGCCGAGATGCTCGGATCCGACGCCTCGCCCGACGCGGCCGAAGCGCGCGCCGAGATCTGCTGGCGGCAGAAGGCCTGGCCGCAGGCCGGCGCCCTGTTCGAGAAGCTGCTGGCCGACCGCTACAAGAGCCCCGGGCCGATGAGCTCGGAAGAGGAGGGGCGGCTGCTCCGGGCGGCGGTCGCCTATTCGCTGGCCGGCGACGATGTCGCGCTGGCGCGACTCCGGGGGGAGTACGCTGGCTTCACGGCCGGGGCGCGCAACCCCGAGGCCCTGCGCGTCGCCCTCTCCGGCATCGACCAGGGACGGATCTCGCTCGCCGACTTCAGCCGCATCGCCGCCGACAACCAGATTTTCGAGGGCTGGGTCGACAAGATGAAGGCGCGCTTCCGGGCGGCGGCCCCGCCCGCGCCCAGGGCGCCCATGGCGATGGCCCAGCCGGCCGCGCCGGCCGCCGAGCCGCCGGCCTCCGCCCCGGCCCGGGTGGCCAACAAGACCGCCGCGCGCGGACGGGCGCCCAGCCGAACGTAAAATCAGATGCGATAGAGCAGGTCGTCCGGATGGTGGGCGCCGCGGCGGCGGATCCGCGCCAGCCAGGGGCTCGCGAACTTGCCGGCGAGATCGTGCTGCTCGAAGTCGAACACCAGGGTCCGCTCCAGAATCCGCCATTCTCCGTCGCGCTTCTTGAAACGATCGAGGTAGCGGCCCGACAGCTCGATGAAGACCTCCTCGCCGGAGTCGTCGACGAATTCGTGCCAGGCCAGGAAGTAGGATTCGCTGCGCGCCCCGTCGGCGGCGTCGAACTCCACCAGGATGTTGGTGAGGTGATGGGCGGTGCGCATGTGGCGGGTGGCTTCGATCACGTGTTCGGCGTACTCAGGCGCCGCCAGCTTCACCGTGGCATGGTCGTCCCAGGCGTCGGGCCAATAGACCTTGGCCAGCGCGTCCCGGTCGTGACGGTCGACGCCGCGGCAATAGAAGTAGAGCAGGTCCACGATGGCCTGGCGGTCCGCCAGCTGCTCCATCGAGTATGGCTTCATGTCCTTCCTCCCTGAATTTTCGCGCGCGCCGCCGCTCCGCCTCTCGTGCTTCAGCGCAGCCGGCCGGCCGGACCCTTGGCCAAAGCCCCCACGGCCTCGTCGACGCTCCGGAAGATATGATCCTTTCCGAGGCGGGCCGTGAGCCCGAAACGGTCGAAGGCCGCTTGCGCGCGCACCGACTCCAGCCGGGCGACGGCGAAGTCCGTCCCCGCCGCCCGCGCCTTGCCGATCATCTCGATGAGGATGTCGGCGGCGGTGAAGTCGATCTCGGCGACGCTGCTGGCCTCGAAGACGAACAGGCGCACGCCCTCGTCGGCCCGCAGCGCCTGGGCAAGACCGCGCCGAAGGGTGAAGGCGTTCAGGAAGCACAGCGGGGCTTGAAAGCCCATCACCCGCACCTCCGGCAGGCGCTCGCCGGGCGCCTGCGCGTCCGCGGGCCACCAGACGGTGGTTCCCGGCACCCGCTCGAACGGAACGAGCTGCGAGCGGGTGATGGTGAAGACGCCGTGCGCCAGCGACAGGAAGATGGCGATCGCCGCCCCGGTCTCGACGGGCAGGGCGAAGACCAGCGTGGCCGTCAGAAGAGCGAGGGCGAATTCCGAGCGCGCGCGGGCGAAGATCCTGACGAAATCACGCAGGTGGAAGATCCGCACGGAAACGAACACCAACACCCCGGCCAGCGCCGCCACCGGAGTCCTGGCCATCAGTCCGGTCCCGAGCGCCGCCAGCAGCAGGACCGCGCCGGCCGCCGTCAGGCCGGCCCACTGGGAGCGGCCTCCGGTCTCGGCGACTGCTCCGGTGCGCGGCGGACTGGCGTTCACCGGGAAGCCTCCGAAGAGGCCGGCGAGCACCCCTGCGAGGCCGACGCCGACGTAGTCTCGGTCGACGTCCGGGTCGCCGTCCTCGCCACTGAAGGCGCGGGTGGTGGCGGCGGTCTGCACCATCACCACCAGCGAGACCACGGCCGCGAGCCCGACCAGGGGCCGGAACGTCTCGAAGTCGGGGCTCGGCAGATGCAGCTCCGGCAGGCCGCCCCGGATCGCACCCAGGACCGCCACGCCCCGGTGGTCGAGGCCGAAGGCGATGGTGGCGAGCGTCGCGCCGACCAGGCCGACGAGCGCGCCGGGGATGCGGGCGTCGATCCGCTCCGCCGCCAGGGTGACGGCGAAGACGCCGAGGCCCAGCGCCGCGGCGATCGGCTGAACCCGCCGCGCCTCGCGCGCAAGCGCCGCCAGGCGCCGATAGACGTCCCCGTGCGTCTCCGGGAGGCCGAGCAGCGCCGGCAGCTGGGAGAGCAGGATCAAGAGGGCGATCCCGGCCAGGAATCCCGTGGTCACCGGCCGCGAGAGCAGGTCGGCGATCCAGCCCAGCCGCAGCAGGCCGGCGGCGGTAACGGTCAGGCCGATCATCAGGGCCAGCACCGCGGCGAGGTCGGCGTAACGGGCGCTTCCCGCGGCGGCTAGGACGGCGAGGCTGCCGGCGAAGATCGGGGTGATGGTGGAATCCGCGCCGGCCGACAACACCCGGCTCGCCCCGAAGACGGCGAAACCGACGCTGGCCGCCACGAAGACCATGAGGCCGACCTCGGGTGCAAAGCCGCCGAGCCGGGCGGTGGCCATCTGTTCGGGAATCGCGATGGCGGCCAAGGTCAGCCCCGCCGCCAGGTCGGGGCCGATGGCGCCTAGTGATGCGCCCGCGAAGGCCCTCAGGATCGGCCAGGGCTTCTTGTCGGTCCCCGGAGGATTTTCCACGCCTCGAGCCTAGACCGCGCAGGGCCGCGCGGCCATCCGGACGAGCCGCCTCAGGCCGCCTGGAGTTGCTGCTTCACGCGCTCGGCGAGGGTGGCGATGTTGATCGGCTTGGGCAGGAAGGAGACGCCCTGCTCGCCCTCCAGCAGATCCGAGAACTCCGCCTCGGCGTAACCGGAGATGAACATCACCGGCGCGTCGCCGAGATAGCCGCGGGCCTTCTTGAGCAGGGTCGGCCCATCGATGCCCGGCATGATCACGTCCGAGATCATCAGGTCGATCTTCCCGGCGTGGGCTTCGGCCAGCACCAGGGCCTCTTCCCCGTCCGCCGCCTCCAGCACCTCGTAGCCGCGCGCGCGCAGCAGCCGGGCGGCGACGCCGCGCACCGCGTCCTCGTCCTCGACGAAGAGGATCCGGCCGGCCCCGGAAAGGTCGCGGGCCGCGACACGGCCGCGCGGCGCGGCGGGGGCGGGGGGCTCCACCAGGACCGGCGGCTCGTAGACCGGCAGGAATATCCGGAAGGCCGCGCCGGTCCCCGGCTTGGAATCGACGCTGATCCAGCCGTCCGACTGCTTGACCACGCCGTAGACCGTGGCCAGTCCCAGCCCGGTGCCTTCGCCGACCGGCTTGGTGGTGAAGAAGGGATCGAAGATCTTGGCCAGGGCCTCGGGCGGGATGCCGGGCCCGTCGTCCGCCACCTCGATGAGCGCCATCTCGCCCATCGGTTCGCCGGCGTAGCCGAGGGCGGTCGCCTCGGCGTGGGAAAGCCGCGCCGTCTTCAGCTTCACCGTTCCCCCGCCCTGGCTGCGCACCGCGTCGCGGGCGTTCACCACCAGGTTCATGATGGCGTTCTCGAGCTGGGCCTTGTCGGCCCGCACCATGGGCAGGTTGCGGCCGTAGTCGGTGACCAGGCGCACGTCGGCGCGGATCAGCCGCCGCAGCAGCACCTCGGCGTCGCTGATCAGCTCGCCCAGATCGAGCTTCTCGCGCTGGATCGTCGCCTTGCGCGAGAAGGTCAGCAGCTGGCTCACCAGCTCGGCCGCGCGCAGGGCGATCTGGCGGATCTCGGAGAGCCCCTCGTAGGAGGGATCGCCGAGCGGGTGGCGCAGCAGGAGCTCGTCGAGCCTGAGGCCGATGGCGGTCAAAAGGTTGTTGAAGTCGTGGGCGACGCCGCCGGCCAGCTGGCCGATCGCCTGCATCTTGGTGGACTGGGCGAGCTGGGCCTGCATCTGCTTCTGCTCGGTGACGTCCATCAGGTAGGCGATCCAGCCGCCGTCGCGGCCGATCAGGTAGAGCTGGGCGACGCTGTCCGGCCGTGCGCCGGGGATCACCTCGAAGGGGCCGGCGCGGCCGGCCGCAAGGCTGGCGGCCGCCTCCTTGCGGCCTGGCTCGGCGAGCAGGGCGCTGAGGGTGAGGCCCGGGGCGAGGGGGCGTCCGGCGACCGCGCCCCAGGCCTCGTTGGCCTCGGCGATCGCCCCCTCGAAGGGGTCGACCCCCTCGATGAGGGCGGCGCCGAAGGGAGAAGCGGCGGCGAAGGCGTCGAGGGCCGGCCGGGCGGCCGGGTGCGCGGGGGCCCCCGCCGCCGGTTCTAAGGGGCCTTCGGGCGCGCCGGGCCAGAGCCGCAGCAGCAGACGATCGGCGGGCAAGGCGGCCGCCTCGAGCCGGCGGACCGCGCCGCCGATCTCGAGCATCGCCTCGGCCCGACCCTCGCGGCGCGCGGCCCTAAGGGTTGCGTAGAGCGCTTCACCGCCCGGAACCGCGGCGAGGCGGCGAGCGCCCTGCGCCTGCATCCAGGCTTCGTTGGCGCCTTCGAGGGTCCCGTCGGCCCGGATCACCGCGGCCGGCTCCGCGAGCGCGTGCGCGAGGGCGCCGGCGTCCAGGTCGGCCGAGCCTGCGCGGGCGCCGGACCTGAGGGCGAGGAGCACCATCGCCAGCACCACGGCCGCGGCCGTCAGCAGCGCCGCCCCCACGATGGTCGCCGGGGCGGCGAGGAAGCCCGCCGCCGAGGCGGGACCGGCGGCGACGAGCGGGACCGCCCCGATGACGGCGGCGCGGGCCGCCCGCGCGGCCCATCGCCCGGCGCCTCGTCCCGTCCTTGGCGAACCGTCGGCCATGTTCCAGCCGCGCTCCATGTTCCGCCGGCGGCCGCCGAGCCGCCGAATCAGGCCCCGATGATAGCCGTTTGCGGCCGCGCTGGCCGAACGCGGCCTGGACGACGGCCGGCGAAGATGAAGCCGATGATCTTCGCCACCGCCTCGTAGTGCTGCTGGGGAATGATCTGGTCCACCTCGACGGCGCCGTAGAGCGCCCGCGCCAGCGGCGGGTCCTCCACCACCGGCACCCCGTGCGCCTCGGCCACCTCGCGGATCTTGAGGGCGATGGCGTCCGCCCCCTTGGCCACGCATTCCGGGGCGGGGGTCAGGCCCTGCTCGTAGCGGAGCGCGACGGCGAAGTGGGTGGGGTTGGCCACCACCACCGTCGCCTTGGGGACCGCCTGGATCATCCGCCGGCGGGCCCGCTCCAGCCGGATCTGCCGCTGGCGCGCCTTCACGCGGGGATCGCCCTCGCTCTGGCGATAGTCCTCCTTCAGCTCCTCCTTGGTCATCCGCATCTTGGTGAGGAAGCGCTGGCGCTGCCAGAGGAAGTCGAGCAGGCCGCCCAGCGCCAAGAGGGCGATCACCGCCAGCATCAGGCTGCGCGAGAGGTCGGCGCAGTAGGCGAGCGCGCCCATGGCGCCCTGGCCCACCAGGCCCGGCAGCTCGCGGGCGTGCGGGGCGAGCACCCACCAGGCCAGCGCCCCCACCAGCAGCACCTTCAGGAGCGAGCGCAGGAAGGACATGAAGTTGTCGACGCCGAACAGGCGCTGGAAGCCGGCCGCCGGCGAGAGCCGCGACGGGTCCGGCCTGAGCTTGGCGGTGGTGAAGAGGAAGCCGTGCTGCACCACGTTGCCGGCCACGCCCGCCAGCACCGTGGCCCCCAGCACCGCCGCCATCGCCGGCGCGGCGGCCAGCATCACCTGCCAAGCGAGGCCGACGCCCGCCTGGCCCTTCAACTGCATGGTGTCCGGGTGGGCGAGGAAGGGCGTCAGGCCCTGGGCGAGGTTGCGCGAGAGCCAGCCGCCGCCGATGGCCACCGCCGCGAAGGCGCCGGCCAGCGCGAACGCCTGGGCGAGCTCGGCGGACTTGGGGACGTCGCCTTCCTTGCGGGCCTCTTCCAGCCGCCGGGGCGTGGCCTCTTCTGTGCGTGAGGCGGCGTCGCGCTCACCCGCCATGGCTCAGACGAACGCCGCCAGGATTTCGCGGTACCGGTCCACCCAGAAGATGCCCATGGTCCCGAGGCTGAGCGCCAGCAGCGACAGGCCCAGCAGCACCTGCAGCGGCGCGGCGGCGAAGAAGATCTGGAACTGGGGCATGGCCCGTCCCACCAGCCCCGAGGCCAGGTTGAAGACCACCGAGAACACCGTCACCGGGGCGGCGAGCTGGATGCCGAGCGCGAAGGCGCCGCCCACCGTTCGGATGGCGAGTTGCGCGGCGTCGCCCGTGGGCGGGGCGTGTCCGTAGGGAAAGAGGCTGAAGGAGCGCACCATCGCGCCCACGAAGAGCTGGTGCAGGTCGGTGGTCATCACCAGCACCACGCCCAGCAGGCTGAGGAATGAGGCGAGCGTCGAGCCCTGCTGGGCCATGGTGGGGTTGGCGGTCTGGGCGAAGGAGAGGGTTGTCTGGATCGACATCACCTCGCCGGCGGTGGCGAGCGCCGCCAGGAACGCCCGCAGGATCGCCCCGATGGCGAGGCCGATGAGGATCTCGCGGATCACCTCGCCCACCAGCGCCCCGATGGTGGGAGGGATGGCCGGGAAGGCGCTCACGACCACCGGGGCGATCACCAGGGCCATCAGGAGGCTGAAGGCCAGCCGCACCTGGGCCGGCGCCGGCTGGTCGCCCAGCCCCGGCATGGTCATCACCATCGCCCCCACGCGGGCGAACACCAGGGCGGTGACGAAAACCTGCTGGGCGGTGGCGTGGAACACCCCGGTCTCAGAGACTGGCGATGCGGGCCGCGATGTGGCGCATGAAGCCGGTGAGCAGCGCCCCCATCAGCGGCAGGAAGACCAGGAGCGAGAGGAAGATGGCGACGATCTTGGGGGCGTAGACGAGGGTCGCCTCCTGGATCTGGGTGAGCGCCTGCATCAGCCCGATCGCCACCCCCACCACCAGGCCCACGATGAGCACCGGGGCGCAGAGCTGGATGGTGAGCCAGATGGCGTCGCGGCCGATGTCGAGAACCTCGGCGCCGTTCATGGGAGCCTCCGATGGCGGGAAGGGAAGGGGGCCCAGCCTCTCCGAACATGGTTAACGGAACCTTCCGGCTGCGCCGCCTCAGCTTCAGCGTCGGCCCGAGACGGAAGTCCGCCAACTTCCCACGAACGGACCTTTTCAAGGGCCGGGGAGGGTGGAATCTCGCCCTTAGGCCCCGGCCAACAAACGTACATCCAGCCAACGTTAGGCAACGCCGGGTGTCCGCCGGTCTCCAGCTCCGAGGTGCTCATTGTACGGCCTTCCCGAAGCGCAGAAGCCAGCCGGCGAACAGAATTCCCAGGGCCGCCAGCCAGCTGCCGCTAACGCGCGCCGCCACGATGATCCAGGTTCGGCGCATCGGCAGCGTGACGGACGCCGCCAGCGGGAGAACCGCAAACACAGCTATCGCCATCCCGGCTAGCGTCAGGGCGGGGTCCGCGCCAAGGAGCGCGCCCGCGAAGTCGGCCGCGCCGCGCGCGACGCCGAGGGCGAACCCTAGCGCCGCAACCGGAGCGGCCTGCAGCGCCCGCTTGGCGGCCAGAAGACCGCCGATGACGAGGTACAGCGCTGCAGTGGCGACTGACAGGACGAGCGGCGGCAAACCGGCGACGGCCGCGCCGCCGATGAGCCAGCCCAGCGTCACGCCGGCCAGCGCCGCGCGCCCTTGGCCGGCGCCCGTGAGGCCGGCGTAGAAGCCCAGGGCGATAACCGGCAGGAAGTCTTCGGGGCTGAGGCCGAAGTGCGCGATCCCGTCGTAGACAGGGCCAAGGCCCGTCGCGACGAGATGCGCCTGCGCCGCTGCGGGCGCCAGGATCATCAAGATCGCGCCCGACAGCCCGGTGATGATGAGACGCAGGCGCTTCACGTGAGCGCGCCCCACAGGAAGTAGAGTCCGCCGCCCATAACGAGGGCGCCGGCGACGCGCATGAAATTCCGCCCCCAGGTCCAGCGGTGCAGAGCGCCGATGGCTATGCCGGCGGCGTGCAGCAGGCCGGTGGCGAGCACGAATCCCAGGCTGTAGAGGATGGCGTTCTGGGCCGCCGGCAGCTCGGCCCCATGGGCATAGCCGTGGAAGAGGCCGAACGTTCCGACCAGCAGCGCCGCGACCCAGAGCGGCGGCCGGAACTGCGTGAGCACTACCGCCCCCAGGCACACCCCCGAAAGGGCGATGGCGAGTTCGCTGGCGGGCAGCGGAACCCCGACCAGTCCAAGGAGGCCGCCGAACGCCATCACCAGGGGAAAGGTGACCGGAAGCGCCCAGATCGCCGGCGACTCGAGTTGCGCGCCCCACAGCCCGACGGCCACCATGGCGATGACGTGATCAGCGCCGGAGACCGGGTGCAGGAACCCGCTGACGAAGCCGATCGCCTCGCCCTTGACGACGTGCGCGCAGACCGCGTCCGGTGCGAAGGCGACCGCAAGCATGGCGGCGACCAACAGGGCGGGCGACGGCTTCATCGTATGAACCCCAAGGCGGCCGCGCCGTACTGGAACGTCCAGGTCGCGCCAAAGACGCCGATGGCGTAGGTGGGGGCGAGCGCGACCGGGCGCGGCCAGCGGATCTCGAGTAGGCGGAACGCACGGACCAGCGCCAGCACCAGAGCCAGAAACGCCAGCTGCCCGATCTCGACCCCGACGTTGAACGAAAGCAGCGCCGAGACGAGGTCGGCCCGGTCCAATCCAAGGCCGGTCAGTCCGCTGGCGAAGCCCATTCCGTGCAGCAGCCCGAAGGCGAAGGACACGATCCACGGATGGCGGATGGTCAGGCTGGTCTCGCGACGACGGGCCCGCATCACCTCGGGCGCCAGGAACAGGACGGAGAGGGCGATCAGGGTGTTCAGGACCGGCGTCGAGAGCTGGACATGGCAAAGGACCGCCAGCGCCAGGGTCAGGCTGTGGGCGACCGTGAACGCTGTCACCGTCTTGAGCAGCATCCAGCGGTCGCGGACCAGCAGGATGAGGCCGAGAAGGACCAGTAGATGGTCCAAGCCGGTGAGAATGTGCTCCACGCCCAGGACCAGAAAGCCGGGGACGCCGGTGGCGGCGCGCTCGGTTGGATCGGCGATCACGAAGCTGGGGCTTTCGGGCCGGAGGATCACGTCCTGGCGGCGCCCGTCCAGCCAACGCACGCGCACGAAGACGTCGGTGATGGTCTCTGGCAAGCCGTCGATTGCGACGCTCACGCCAGCGAGGGGCGCCGCCGAGGCGACAGACCAGCGGCGGATGAGGAAATAGTCGGCAGCGTACTGGTCGACAGGGGGCCTCTTCAGCCAACCGTTAGAGAGGCGCGGCGCCAAGTGGACGGCGATTTCGCCCAGGGTGGGTTGCTTCCAGATCACCGCATAGGCCTGCGGGGCCGTTTGATTGATCTCCAGGTAGCCGGGCCGGACCTCGTGTGCGCGGGTGCCCGCCGGGGCGGCCAACCAGACGATCACGACCGCGAGCAGCCGGACGACCGGCGTCAGGGCGGCACGCGCGGGCGCAGGAACGTGAGTCACGAGCGCGACCCTGGCGGGGCGTACCAGATGGGCGAGGACCAGGCGCGTTGCTGCTCGGTCAGCGGCACGCCGCGCGCGAAGGGCAGCTTGTGTTCGATGGCCAGCAGGGTCGACCAGCGCGCCGTCGGTATTTCCAGCACCCGCACGTAGTAGGCGGCCTGCTCGCCGGGCTTGAAACTGGGGTCGGTCCAGATGGTCTGGAGCTGCGCCGTCCCGATCGTGTTGCTGACCTGGCCAGTCTTCAGGTCGACCGTGTCGCCGATCGGCTGCAGCTTGCCCGTCTTCGGGTCCAGCCGGCGTCCCCCGGCCCAGGCCACGTCGAAGACCTGTTCGTGGCGGTGGCCGTGGTCCACCCAGACCTTGATAACCTGAACCCGGTCGAGATTGGCGGCGTCCGGATCCTTGACCGCCTCGATGGCGAAGCGCGGAGCGGCTTGCCGGTTCGCGAGCGGCAGGTCGCTGCCCATGGGCACGCCCAGCGCGTAGGCCTGCTTCACCCAGTCGGGGCGGCTGAAGAGATCGGACGGAAGCGACCAGCCGCCGAAAAAGCGCACCCTGATCCGGTCGCCCGACGTCGCGAACGTCTCGCGCCGCCGCAGGGCCGCATAGATGTCCTCGCGGGTGTTGCTCTCAGCCCAGACGCCAGTGATGCCACCGGCGGTGGTGATAACCTGGGCGAAGCCGTGAAACGCGTCGGGGTTGTCCGTCTGCCCGAGCGCGGCCCTGGCCCGGAAGTCGTCGGGCTTGCCGCCGCCCAGATTGGCGCGCCCGATTTCCCCGGCGTAGTCCGCCTGGGAGCTGGTCGAGAGCCCGCTGTGGAAATCCGAGTCGCCAACGAACCCCAGCTTGTATGGATTGACCCCCACTCTTTGCTGGATGAGCATCCCCCGGGAGAGCGCGTCGCGAACGTAGCTGCCGCCTGGGTTGCTCTTGGTCGGCGAGATCAGCAGCTGCTCGAAGACTTCATAGTTCGCGAATTCGTCGTTGGCGGAGAGCTCGGGAACGGTCTCCGACTGTCCCTTGTTCTGGGCGATCTCCGTCAACGGCTCGTTGGCGATGCGCAGCGCCGCCGCGGCCCGGTCGATCGGCCGGCCATCGAGCGTCGTCCAGTCGAACATAAGGCCGTTGCTGGCGTTGGCGTTATGGGAGATCGCCAGGGCTTCAAAGCCCTCGGCCCGAATCTTTTGAAGGTAGCGCCACAGGTCGGCGGGGTCCGCGCTATCATCCGAGGTGAACGGCGCCGGCGCATCGCCCCGAAAGATCACGTTGCGGTGCAGGTTCGCGCCGTCCTTCATCGCTGTGTACTCGTAGGCGAGGAAGGTGGTGAACCGCCCGGGCCGGTAATATCGGTTGGCCGCCGCCTTCTCGCGCTCCCAGGCGTCGGCCATCGCCTGGTCGCGGTAGGGGCGGTTAGCGGGACGGTCCAGCGCCTCAAAAAGGGCCTTCTGCGCCGGCGCCGACTTGACGCTTCCCCGCTGCAGGGCCGCCACGGTGCTCGCGTCGCCGAGGGCCCCACCGCCTTCGACGGTCCGTTGCACCACGCCCAGCTTCTCGGAGTGGTCGGTGACGGCGAGGAAGTCGAGCGGCCAACGCCGCCGGATGGGCGCGCCGAGGTAGGCGATCGTTTCGCCCGAGGCGAAGCGGTAGGCGTCCTCCGGACCGACGCGGGTGCCCATGAGGACGAACGCGTCGGACGACAGCTCGGTATGCAGATGGAGGTCGCCCCAATAGGCGTTTCGCTCGGGGTTGCGGGGCGGCGCGGGGGGGGCGGCCGAAGGCTGGGCGCGCAGCGGGGCAGGTCGAAACTCCGTGGCTGCGAGCCACACGAGAGCGAGCGCGCTGGCGGTTGCGAGCGCAGCGACCTTCAACATGTTTCCTCCTTTGGGCGGGCGTGGCGGTGAGACAGGCGACGGTTCGAAAGGCGACCGGGAAGCCGACGATCAGCGTCGCCGGAAGGGGGGAGCGGGCGCCGCAGCAGGATCGTTCGACCGCTCACCGGCGCGTTCCCGCGCCGATCAGGCGATAGCGGGCCAGGAGGCGGCGGTAGCGCTCGGCGTCCGCCGCCTCCTCCGCTTCCGCTTCATAATCATGCAGCACAGCCTCGCGCGCTTCGGCGAAGGTTTGCGGCCGCTCCGGCCGGCGTGACACGACCCTTACGATGTGCCAGCCGTAGCCGGAGCGGTAGGGCCCGCTCCAGACGCCCACGGGCAAGGCCGGTATCGCCGCCGAGAGATCGGAGCGGCCGAACAGCCGCTCGATCTCGTCCTGCGACATGGCGCCCGCCGACTGCGGCCCCGGGAATTCGTCGCCCTGCACGGCGCGTCCCGCCGCCCGCGCGGCAAGCGCCGCTGCAGCTGGGGCGCGCCCCGTCTCGCCCTCCCGGCCGAAGTAGACCTGTTCGAACATGGTGCGGGCGGGCTCGGCGTAGCGTCGCGCGTTGCCGGTGAAATAGGCCTGCAGCTGCGCCTCCGAGGGCGCGGGCGGGGTGTCCATTTCCTCGGTCAGGAAGGCGTATTTCTGGGCGATCCGGCGCCGCACGATCTCGTCGTCGCGATCCAGCCCCAAGGCCACGCCTTCGCGGTAGTAGATCTCCCGCTTGATGTAGGCGTTGCGAAGCGCCTCGAGGCTGGTCGGATCCGGCGTCGCCCCGAACTGGGCGCGATACTTGGACGACAGGTCCGCCGTCACCGCCGGGCCGACATCGATCGTGTAGTGATGCCGTTCGACGTCGCGCCAATGGGAAACGGCGAAGAGCCCAAAGCCCAGCAGCACGAAGTGCGCGACGGGCTCCTGCAGCAGTCTCCTCAGCCAGCCCGACGGCGCGAGCCGGCGACGCACCCGGCCGAATATCCGCGGCGCGGGTCGTGCGAGGCTCGTGTCGATGCGCTCCAAGCGCATGACGGCGGCTCTACAGGCGCCCGCGGAGGGTGACCCCAAAGGTCCGCGGAAGGTTCGCGTAGGCCAAATAAGACAAGAAATTCAGCGAGGTGACCGAGTTATAGGAGATCGCGTTGAATATGTTGTTTCCGAAGACCGACAGGTCCCAATGGCCGTCGGCCGACGCGACCCCCAGGCGCAGGTTCACCAGCGCGACGCCTTTGATCCAACTGTAAGTGGAGTCGTCTAGATTCCCGTAGAAGGCGGACTTGTACGAGACCTGGCCGGTGACATAGCCGTTGACCTGCGATGTCAGCGGCCGGGTGTAGTCGACACGGGCCTGCGCGGTCCATTTTGGCGCGCCCTGGACGGGCCGGCCGGTGAGACTGCAGCCGCCGACGATGGTCACGCCTTGCGGGCACGGCGCGTTGGAGAAGTTGGTGTAGGTCGCGTCGGTGTTGCTGCCCGAGGCGTTCAGCGTGAGACCGTCCGCGGGCGCGACCGTCACCTCGCCTTCCACGCCGAGCGAGCGAACCCCGCCGACGTTGGTCAGGAACATGATGTTGGTGCCCGGCTGGTAAGCGGTGGCCTGATAGTCCGTGAACTGCATCCAGAAGAAGTCGGCGCTGGCCTGAAGCTTGCCGTCCCAGAAAGTCCCCTTAGCGCCGGCTTCGACGTCCTGGGCCTTCTCGGGCCGGACGAGGAGGGTTGTGATCGGCTGCCCCGCCGGCGGCAGAACATTGTTGATGCCCCCTGCTTTCGCGCCCCACGCATAGGAGGTGTAGAGCATCAGACCGGACGTCGGCTTGTAGTCGAGGCTGACCAGGCCCGAAAGGTTGGCGCTCTGGAGCGCGACCTCGCCGGCGTAGGCCCTTGCACGCGCTGAACGCGCCGCGAGCGTCGCGCTTGTCACTGTCGCGCCGGTGGGGCCGGCGTCGAACAGGATATCGTGCTTGTATTCCCAGGTCTCGCGCAGGCCGGTCGTAAGGTCCAGGACCGGAAGGATGTGCCAGACGCCTTGGCCGAAGACAGCGTAGCTGTTCGTGACGGGCCGCGAATAGAGGACGTTACTGATGTTGTTCAACGCGCCAGCGGGGGTGTTGTAAAAGAGGTCGGCCTGCGGCCCATAGAAGGCCGGCTGCATCGCCCTGATGTCCTGGTGGAAGTAGTAAGCTCCAACGACGTAGTCGAATATCTGGTTGGTTGGCGACGCGAGGCGGAGTTCCTGCGATCCCTGGTAGACATTATCGATGACGGCGGATTGAAGCGACGCCGAGATCGGCGTGTAGTCAGCGTCGTTTTGAGGGTGAACGTAGTAATTGCGATAATCGCTGATAGAAGTGACAGTATACCCGTGAAACCGCCAGTTTACTTCAGCCGTGATGGATGTCTGGTGGGTGTTCATGTGTAGGTAGCCGTCAACATCCGCCAGCAGCGACTTCGGGTCAGTGATCGGCGTGAAGCGGAGGCGGGCCGCGTTCTGAAAGAAGACCGCGCCGTTGTTGGGACCAACGTTGTAAATGCCCTGAGTGCAGCAATTCTCGTCCTCACGACCATAAGAGGCGATCAGACGCGCGTCGAAGTTCTCGGAGGGCCGAACGAGCAGCTGGCCTCGCAAGCCCCACCGGTTCAAACCGTTGTCCCGGCCGCCGGTGGCGACATTGCTGAGATAGCCACCGCGGTAGTCGTAGTAGGCCGAAAGCCGGCCGGCCACGACGTTCCCCAGGATCGGGCCGCCGACATAGCCGCGAAGTTGCTTGGCGCCGTAGTTGCCGAACGTGGCTTCCCCCAACGCCTCGGGGGTGAATTGCGGCTCGCGGGTGGTGATGCTGATCGCCCCGGCGGTGGTGTTCTTTCCAAACAGCGTGCCCTGCGGCCCGCGGAGCACTTCTATGCGGTCGATATCGAGCAGATCGTAGTCGGCCATGCCGGGGCGGCCGAGATAGACGCCGTCTTCGTAGAGGCCAACACTGTTTTCCAAGCCATCGCTGGCCGGATTGTTGCCGAGGCCACGGATCGAGACGTTTGTTTGTCGCGGGTTTGGCGTGAAGATCGTGATGTTGGGCGCGCTATACTGCAAGGAGTCGAACTGAGTGATCCCGCGGCGGGACAAATCCCGCCCGCTCAGCACGGTGATCGCGATGGGCACCTTGAGCGCATTTTCCTCTCGCTTGCGGGCGGTGACGATCACCTCGGCCAGAGCGCCACCGCCTCCGTCGTCGGCTGACGCGACCGTCGGCGCGGCGTTCGCTGGCGCATCCTCGGCGCGGACGGAGTTCGAGGCGAACGCCAGAACGATCGCGGCGCAACCGAAGAGCGCAGCACGACGTCCGTTGGCCCTTGGAATGAGAAATCGATACGCCGCGTCCGAAGGTGTGGGCACTTGTCAATCTCCGAGCCACCCGGCCCCGCCCACCAGGGCGCGGCAAATCGCCCCCCTTGAAGCTCACGCCGCGGCCCCCCCTCAACCGCAGAAAATCTGTTATTCCGATTAGTTTAATAGGAATTATCATCTGAGTTTGGGATGCGACTGGGATCGAACTCGTGACACCCCTCCGCGAGAACGAAGTGTGATCTTCTACGATTCCCGCCAAAGCTGACAATGGACATTACCACATACATCTGAGCCACTTGGCGGACCTTGGCAGCGTCCGCCTTGGGTCGAAAGCGTCCTCAAGCTTCGCGCCTGGAACACGACATTCAGAGCCCCAGCCTCCCCTCCAGCGCCCTTGCCGCCGCGGCGGGGGTGGCCTTGTCGCGGTCGCGATCGACGCTGAGGTTGGCCGCGCGCATGGCTTCCACGGGGATCTTGGCGATCAGCGGTGAGAGGGCGCCGATGAGCCGCGCGTCGTGGGCGCGCCGGGGTGAGACGAGCAGGACCGAGTCGTAGGGCGGCAGGGCGTGGCGGGGGTCGGCGAGGACCACGAGGTCGTCGGCGGCGATCCGTCCGTCGCTGGAGAAGGCGGAGATCACGTCGGCCTGGCCGGAGGCGGCGGCGCGGTACATGAACGTGGGCTGGTACTGTACCTCGCGGCGGAAGGCGAGGCCGTAGGCGCGGCGCACCGCCGTCCACTCCGGGCGCGACAGGAACTCCAGATCGGCGCCGAAGGTGAGCTCGGAGGCGTGGGCGGCGAGGTCGGCGAGGCTGGCGATGTGCAGGGCCGCCGCCTTGGCTCGCGGCATCGCCAGGGCATAGGCGTTCTCGAACCCGATGGCGCCCACGACGCGCACGCCGTCGCGGCGCGCCAGCGCCTCGGTGAGTGTGGCCAGCACCGCCTGGCGCCCGGGATTGTCTCGGCGGCCGAGGACGTTGGCCCAGAGGGTGCCGGAGTAGTCCACATAGGCGTCGATCTCGCCGGCCTTCAGGGCCTGGTAGGCGATGTTGGAGCCGAGGTCTTCCTTCATGTCGACCGCCGCGCCGGTCTTCCTGATCCGGTCGGCGAGCAGCTCGGCCAGGATGTACTGTTCGGAGAAGTTCTTGGCGCCCACCACGTAGCGGTTGGCGCCGCCGCCGGCGCCGGCGAGCGGCGCGAGGCAGGCGGCGAGGCCGATGGCGAGACCAGCGAGGCCCGCCCAGATGCGCCAGCGACGCCGGGCCGAAAGGCCGCTCTCGATCAGACCGAGCAGCTGGTCGGCGGCCATGGCCAGAACCGCCGAGGCCACGCAGCCGAACAGCACGAACACCCAGTTCTCGGTCTGCAGGCCGGCGAAGATGTAGTTGCCGAGCGAGGTCTGCCCCACGGGCGTCGCCAGCGTCGCGGCCCCGATGGTCCAGACCGCCGCGGTGCGCACCCCGGCCATGATCACCGGCGCGGCCAGCGGCAGCTCCACCCAGAAGAGCCGCTGGCGGTCGGTCATGCCGACGCCGCGCGCGGCCTCCACCGCCGCCGGGTCGACGGCCGACAGCCCCGCGACGCCGTTCCGAAGGATCGGCAGCATCGAATAGAGGGTGAGCGCCAGCAGCGAGGGCAGGAAGCCCAGGGCGGCGAAGCCGTGTCCGAACATCGCCCGGCTGGCCGCCGATAGCGCCAGCAGCAGCGGGTAGAAGAGGGCAAGCAGCGCCAGGCTGGGGATGGTCTGGACCAGGCTGGCGAGGGCCAGGACCGGCCAGCGGAGCGCCGCGCTGCGGCTCGCGCCCACCGCCAGCGGCAGGCTCACCGCCAGGCCCAGCAGCAGGGCCGAGGCGCTGACCAGCACATGCTGACCGAGGTAGCCGGGCAGCAGGGCCAGGGCGGCGTCGAATCGGTCCTCCATCAGGGCCGCTCGGCCATGGCGCGCACCCGCTCGGCCTGGCGCCGCGGCGTCTCCATCAGCGCCTGCACCCGCGCGTCCGGGTGGCCGGCCAGCAGGGCGGCCGGCGGGGCGTCGGCGAGGATGGCGCCGGCGTCCATCACCACGATCCGGTCGGCCAGCAGCAGCGCCTCCCAGACGTCGTGGGTGACCATCAGGGTGGTGAGGCCGAGCCGCTCGTGCAGGGCGCGGTAGTCGCGGCCGAGCGCATCGCGGGTGACGGGGTCCAGGGCCCCGAACGGCTCGTCCATCAGCATGATCGCCGGCCCGGCGGCGAGGGCGCGCGCCACGCCCACCCGCTGGCGCTGGCCGCCGGAAAGCTCGGAGGGGCGCCGGGGTCCGGCGTCTGGCGGCAGGTCGACGAGGGCCAGGAGCTCGGCGACGCGCTCGCCGGTGCGCCTGGCGTCCCAGCCGGCCAGCCGCGGGCCGATTGCGATGTTCTCGGCCACCGTCATGTGCGGGAAGAGGCCGACCTCCTGGAAGACGTAGCCGATCCGCCGGCGCAGAGCATAGCCGGGCCCCTCGCCCGCCGGCCGCCCCTCGATCATGACCTCGCCGGCGTCGGGGGCGATAAGACCGTTGATCAGCTTGAGCGCGGTGGTCTTGCCCGATCCGGACCCGCCGAGCAGGGCGGTGAAGCTCCCGCGCTCCAGGGCGATGGAGAGGCTCTCGACGGCGGCCCGCGCCCCGTAGCGCTTGGAGACGTCCCTCAGCTCGATGACGGGCTCGGCCACGCGGATCAGAGCGCGAGCGCCGCGACCTTGCAAAACTTCCGCTCATCCCGGCGAAAGCCGGGACCCAGGCAGGATTCCGCACGGGCTCGTTGCTCGTCTCTTGGCCCCCACCGTCGATGTCGGCGCGGGTGTCGATCCAACGCGTGTCGTGCGTTCAGATCCGAGATATTCGAAGCTCCTGCCTGGGTCCCGGCTTTCGCCGGGATGAGCGGGTCTATTTAGGACCAGCTATCATCAACTGGCTCGAGCCCAAAGCACGCATCGACCTGGCCTCAGCTCAGATCGCCATGTTCATGATCTGCTGATACGAGGCGATCACCTGGTCGCGGATCGAGATGATGGTCTGCAGGCTGGTCTCGGCCGAGGAGATCGCCGTCACCACGTCCACCAGGCTCGCCTTGCCCTGGACCTGAGCGGCCATCTGGGTCTCGGCGGTGCGCGACTGGCCCACCGCATCCTTGATCGCCGAGGTCACCATCTGCCCGAAATCGGGGCCGGCCTCCGGCTTGCCGACGCCAGCCGCCGGCGGCGCGGCGGCCGCCTGCGCGGCGGCGTAGGCCTTGGCGGCGATCACCGGGGCGACCATGGCTCACGTCACTTCTTGATGATGTCGAGGGTAGACGAGTCGATCACCCGCGCCGTCTCGATGACGTTGAGGTTGGCCTCATAGGCCCGCTGGGCCTCGCGCATGTCCAGCGCCTCGATCAGCGGATCGACGTTGGGCAGCTTCACATAGCCCTTGGCGTCGGCGGCGGGGTGGCCGGGCGCGTACTCGGTGCGAAAGTCGGTCTGGTCGATCGCCACCCGCATCAGGCCGACGCCCTCGCCGGCCCCCTTGATGTTCTGTGGACGGAAGACCGGCACGTGCCGCCGATAGGGATCGCCGCCGGGGGTGGCGGCGGTGGAATCGGCGTTGGCGAGGTTCTCGGCGATGACCCGCATCCGCGTCTGCTGGGCGCGCAGCGCCGAGGAGGCGAGGGCGATGGCGGCGTTGGACGGCTGGATCGGGTCGGCCATCTAAGGGCTCTCCTATTGGCCGGGCCGCTTGGCGGCCATCTGCAGCATGCTGAGCGAGCGTTCGTAGAAGCTCACCGCCGCCTGATAGGCGGTGCGCGATTCGCTCATCTTCATCATCTCCTCCTCCAGCACCACGGAGTTGCCGGTGAGGGTGGATTCCGAATCGGGAGACCCTTCGGGCCGCCAGTCCGAGCCCGGTGTCCCGCCGGCGGCGGCCAGGTGCATGCCCGACGTCACCGAGAGGGTGACCGGGCCGGGGCCGGCGGTCCCCCCCTGCGCGGCGCCGTCGAGGCCCGGCTGGGTGACCTTGAACGGCTTCAGGTCCCGGGAGATGTAGTTGGGGGTGTCGGAGTTGGCGACGTTCTCGGCGATGAGCCGCTGGCGGTCGGAGAGGTATCCGAGCCGGCTTTTCAGCATCGCAAAGAGAGGCATGTCGTCCAGCGTCATGGCCGCAAAAGGTGAACGAACAGGGTTAATCGCTCCTTACCGACGGCCCTCCTGGCGGGCCCCGGCGCTAGGGGCTGAGCGGGCCGGCGCTGGTCACCAGCATGATCGTCCGCTCGAGGGCCTCGGGGCGATGGGAGGCCGCGCTTCCCTGCCAATCGGGATGGGTGACGGTGGCGGCGAAGGCCTCGAACGTCGGATGGCGGGCGATGATCACATGGTCCCAGGTCTCGGCGCCGTCGCAGACGTCGGCGAAGGCGGGGCCCGAGTGGATGACCTCGGCGGCCGAAGGAACCTGACGCGACGCGTCGAGGTAGCGCTGGTAGGCCGCGCGGCCCTCGGGGCCCGGCTTGAACTTCAGCAGGTTGACGATCAGCACCGGGCCGGCCGGCGCGCTCTTGCGCAGGCGCTCGATCTCGACCGGGTCGGGAGTGAGCCGGGGCATCAGCCGGCCTGGTGCTTGGCGAGGAAGGACAGCACGCGGCTGGCGATCCATTCGGGCTGCTCCTCGCTCGCCCAATGCCCGCACTCTGGAATGACGTCGCCCTCCACGTCGTCGGCGATGCGGCGCAGGGATTCGGCGGGGCGCAGGTTCGCGCCGTGGTCGCCGCCAAGCGCCAGCACCGGCAGGCTCAGCCGGCCCTTCTCCACCGCGGCGCGGATGTCGGCGCTGTCCTGCCAGAGGGCGCGCGAGTAGCCGAGCGTGGCGCGCAGGGCGCCGGGTGCGGAGAGGCACCGCACGCACTCGTCGATCGTCTCGGCGTCGATGGCGCCCACGTTGTAGGCGAGCCGGGTGAGGAACCAGGTGAAGTAGGGTCGCTCGCGGCCCTGGATCAGGAACTCGGCGATGTCGGGCATCAGGTGGAAGGTGAAGTGGTTGATGCCGCTCTTCTGGAAGAACACGTCTTCGCCGGCGCCCGTCTTCGGGGGGACCGGGCGGATGGCGTCCTCGAGGCCGAAGCCGGGAACCGAGTTCTCGATGTAGGTGAGGCTCTTCGCCCGCTTCCAGTGCAGGGCGAGGCCCAGGGCGGTCGGCGCGCCCCAGTCGCGACCCGCGACGTGGACGTCGCCGAGGCCCAGCCGGTCCAGCAGCTCGACGATGTCGCGCGACATGGTCCGCTTGTCGAAACCGCCGGACGGCTTGCTGCTGTCGCCGGAGCCCCGCAGATCGGGCGCGATGATCCGAAAGCGCGGCGCGAGCAGCGGGATCATCCGGCGCCACTCGAACCAGCTCTTCGGAAATCCGTGCACCAGCACGAGCGTCTCGGCCGCCGGGTCGCCGGCCGTGACGTAATGCATGTCCACCTCGCTCAGCACCATGCGATGGTGTGTCCAGCCGGCGTTCGTCATCCGCCCTCGCGTTCCTCGTCCGCGCGCGCTTCTTCATTCGGTGAGCGCGAGGGCGCGAGGTTGGCCCATCCGCCCGCCGCCGGCAATCGGCGCCCCCGCGCGATTTCTTGGGCCGGCTTCCTGGTGGTGGTATCGTTCGCATCGCCTCGCGCGGGGGGCTGGCGCTGAGCGTCGAGGCGGCCTTCTGATCTCGTCGGCGCCTGCGCCAAGGATGCTTCGATGGCCGGCCTGGTCAGTCTTGAGGACATCCAGAGCCTCTACGCGGCGCGCGGGGCGCGCCGCTATGGCGAGGACATCACCCAGATCGAGCACGCGCTGCAGTGCGCGGCCCTGGCCGAGGCCGAGGGGGCGGCCCCCAGCATGGTGGTCGCCGCCTTGCTGCACGACATCGGGCGTCTGCTCGAGGACTCCGCGGACGTCGAGACCGACGCCGCCCACGACCGCGTCGGCGCAGCCGCCCTCGGCGCGCTGTTCGGCGCGGCGGTGTGCGAGCCGATCGCTCTGCACGTGGCGGCCAAGCGATATCTCTGCGCCAAGAACCCGCTCTATCTGGCGGCCCTCAGCCCGACGTCCCAGGCGAGCTTGCGCCTCCAGGGCGGTCCCTTCGACGCGCAGGGGGCCGCCGCGTTCGAGACTGCGCCCTACTGGCGCGAGGCGCTGGCGCTTCGCCGCTTCGACGACCTCGGCAAGCAGGACGAACCCGTCCGCCGCTCGTTCGACGACTTCGTTTCCCTGATGCGCAGCCTGCTGACGTGATGCGCGGCCGGCGCCGCCGCGGCCGCCGCCATCCCTTAACAAACAGGGTTAATCGCTCCTTAAGGGATGCGGGCCATGCCTGGCCTCGCCTCTACCGCCAACGCCTCGCCGAAAAGCGCTGTCATGGATATCGCGGACTTCCTCCGCGCCCTCTTCGCCCTCGTCGTCACCCTGGGCCTCGTGGGTCTGGCCGCCGTGGCTGCGCGCCGGTTCGGACCGGAGTGGCTGACCCGGCTGCAGCGCCCGAAGGCGGAGCGGCGCCTGGCGGTGGTCGAGAGTCTCACGCTCGACCCGGCCCGGCGGCTGGTGCTGGTGAGCCTGGACGGGCGCGAGCGGCTGCTGCTGCTCGGGGAAGGGCGGGAGCTGGCGGGGCAGGCCGATCCGGGAGTCAGGGCGTGAACGCGGCGGAGGGACCGATCGGCCGAGGCGTTCGCCTCGCCTTCTTCCGCAGGCCGACGGGCGCAGAGCTCCGGCGCGCGGCGCTGATCTCGCTGGTCGTCACCCTCTGCAGCCTGGTGCTGCCGGCCGCCGCTCTGGCCCAGTCGGTGAACATCAACGTCGGCACCGGGGCCGGCCTCACCGACCGGGTGATCCAGCTCATCGGCCTCATCACCGTGCTGTCGCTGGCGCCCTCCATCGTGATCATGACCACCTCCTTCGTCAGGATCATCGTGGTGCTGTCGCTGCTGCGCCAGGCGATCGGACTGCAGCAGACGCCGCCCAACTCGGTGCTGATCAGCCTCTCGCTCTTCCTTACCGCGGTGGTGATGGGCCCGACGCTGCAGGCCTCCTACGATCAGGGGATCAAGCCGCTCCTCGACCACAAGATGGAGCTGCCCGCCGCCTTCGGCGCGGCCGGGACGCCGGTGAAGACCTTCATGCTGGGGCAGGTGGACCGGGACGACCTGGCGCTCTTCATCCGGCTTTCGCGGATCCCGCGCCCAGCCCACGCCCAGGATACGCCCCTGCAGGTGGTCACCCCGGCCTTCATGATCTCGGAGCTGAAGCGCGGCTTCGAGATCGGCTTTCTGCTGTTCATCCCCTTCCTGGTGATCGACCTCGTGGTGGCCAGCGTGCTGATGAGCATGGGCATGATGATGCTTCCGCCCGTGGTGGTGAGCCTGCCGTTCAAGCTGATCTTCTTCGTGCTGGTGGACGGCTGGCGCCTGGTGGCGGGCTCGCTGGTGGAGAGCTTCCACCGCGCCGCCGGCGCCTGACTATCCCCAGCTCTCCACCACGCCGCGCCGGCGGGCGGCGACCGGCGCCGTGCGGCTGGGCGGCGAGGCGGGGGTCGCGGAGGGGGCGCCGTAGAGGTATCCCTGGCCGAAATCGACCCCGGCCTGGCGCACGGCTTCCTCCACCTCGGCGCTCTCGACCATCTCGGCCAGGGTCTTCACCCCCAGCTCGGCGCACATGCCGACCAGGTGGCGGATGAAGGTGGACTGCCGACCGCCGTGCTGGAGCTCGCGGATGTAGCGGCCGTCGATCTTGACCACGTCGAGGCTGAGCTGCTGCAGGTAGGCCAGCGAGGCCGCCCCGGCGCCGAAGTCGTCCAGGCACACCATGCACCCCAGACGGCGCAAGACCTGGATGTGGCGGTCGGCCACCGAAAGGTCCTCGATCGCGGCGCTCTCGGTGATCTCGAAGATCAGCCGGTCCCTGATCGCCGGCTTGTCGCCCACCAGGGTTTCGACGCAGGTCGGGAAGGCCGGGCTGGTGATGGTGCGCCCCGAGACGTTCACGGCCAGCCTCAGCTTCGGGTCGGCCGCGAGCGTGGAGACCGCCTTCTCGACCACCGCCAGGTCGAGGCCCTCGATCAGGTCGAGCTCCTCGGCCATTCGGATCATCGGGAAGGGACTGGCGTCGTCGCCGAACCGGACCAGCGCCTCGTAGTGGTGCAGGGCGCCCGTCTTGAGCCAGACCACCGGCTGGTAGGCGAGGGTGAAGCTGCGCTCGGCGACCGCCGAACCCAGCGCGTTCGCCCGCTCCAGGGTGCGCCGCACGGAGCGGTTGAGGGCGTCCTGCACGCTGAGCGGCGGCCCCCCCGCCGACCCGTCGCGGAGGAAGTCTTCGAGGGCGTAGCGCATCGAGCGGGCGAGCTGGGAGGGCGAGACCTCGCCGGTCAGGGCCATCGACCTGGCCGACACCGTGAGGCCCTCGGTCTCGGCCACCAGGCCGATGAGACGCATGACGTTGGCCCCGAGCGCCTCCGGATTCCCGTCGGCGCCGCGGATCACGGCGTAGCGTTCCGCGCCTAGCCTGGCGGCCGCGCCGCCGCCGGCGGACTGGGCGCGAAGCGCGCCCGCCAGCCGGGTCTGGACCGCCGAGCGGGTCGCCTGCGGCAGGCCCTGAACGAGGCTCTCGAGCCCCGCGAGCTCCACGAAGGCGAGCTCCAGCTGTTCGCCGGTCGCCTGCGCCGCCTCGATGAGCCGCTTGCCGGCGGCCTCGAAGCTCTGCAGGTCGTGGAGGCCCCCCTCGGCCCCGCCCACGAACGGCGGCGCGGCCCTGGTCAAGGCGCAGGAGACGGCGCCACGGTTTTCGGGCAGCCGGCATACGCGGATGGCGAACCCCCGTCCGCCGCCCCCCGGTTCGGCCAGGCGCGCGCTCACCGGCCCGAGGCGGGCGCCGCTCTGGGCGCAGAGGAACAGGGCCTCGATGAGGTCGTGATCGCCTGGGTCGACGAACTCGCGCCAGGAGCGCCCGATCAGCGACTGCTCCGGCCCGCCGGCCAGGGTCGCGGCGGCGCCGACGGCGAAGACGATGCGCTCGTCCACGCCCACCTCCATGAGGAGGTCCGCCGAGGCGAAGGCGAAGCCGAGCAGCCGATGAGGTGCTATGGACAAAAAGCGTCCCGAGGTTGTGCGGGAATGGCACGATCCCACGCCCCTCTTAACCATCCGTTGCCCGGCGGGCTTAACCGGTGAGCACCCGCGCCAGCGCCGCCGCCGCCGGCTTGGGGCGGCCCGCATCGTCGAAAAGCAGGGGCGCGTCGGCCGGATCGCCGCCGCAGAAGCGGGTTCTCAGGCAGGAGTCGCTGTCCCTCAGGCCCCAGAAGGAGAAGGCGTAGCGCTGCGACGACGGCAGCCGTCGGAAGGCATCGGCGGTGATCGCCACCAGGTCGGCCTGGCGCTGCAGCCGGTCGGTGAGCCCGGTCGGCTCGAGGGCGCCCGCGTGTGTCGAGACATCGAGCTCCGAGACGTGGATCGGCAGCCCGAGCGCCGCCAGCTCGCGCATCATCGGCGCGATCCCCGACCCGTCCTCGTCCCAGCGCATGTGCATCTGGGTCCCGAGACCGCCCAGGGGAACGCCGCGCGCCAGCAGGTCCTCCGCCAGGCGCAGGAACGTCGCGCGCTTGGCCGGGCGGCTGTGCAGATTGTACTCGTTCAAGAACAGCCGCGCCTGCGGGTCGGCCTCGCGGGCGTGGTCGAAGGCGCGGGCGATGTAGTCGAGGCCGAGCGCCTCGCGCCACAGGCAATCGCGCAGGCCCTCGCCGTCCTCGGCCACCGGCTCGTTGACCACGTCCCATCCCGCCACTTGGCCGCGGTAGCGTCCGGCGACGTCCAGGACGTAGCGACGGTACGCCGCGCCGAAGGCGGCCGGATCGGCGCGAAGCCGCTCGAAGGAGGGCGGGCGGTAGATGTACCAGACCAGCGTGTGGCCATGCAGCCGCAGATCGTTGCTCCGGGCGAAGCCGGCGATCCGGTCGGCGCCCTGGAAGTCGAGCCCGCCGTCCGGCCGCAGGACGCGCTCCATCTTCATCTCCAGGCCGGGCGTGATCTGGCTGAAGTTGGCGAGCAGCAGGGAGACGGCGGCCGGGTCGGCGAGAAGATCGGCGGTGATCGAGGCCCCCAGCGGAAAGGGCGCCAGGGCGCGCAGCGGCGGCGGAGCGGGGGAAGGGCCGGCCTTGGCCGCCGGTCGGCAGGCGACCGCCGCCAGGGCGGCGCCGAGGAAGAGACGGCGCGCAATCCGCCCGGCGGGCGGCCTCACGGATTGTCCAGGCGGGCGTCGGCGGCCAGCTCTTCGTCGTCGCGGTGTGTCAGATCCCGGACCACGGCCGGAATGAAGCCCCAGGAATCCACGAAGTAGCGCCGGAAGAGCCGCCGCCGATCGTGCGCGAAACGCCAGGCCCACTCGAGACCCATGTCCCTGAGCGCCCTGGGGGCCCGACGCGAGGTGCCCACCAGGAAGTTCGGACCCGAGCCCACCGCGCAGGCGTACAGGTCGCCAAGCTCTCGCCGATGCTGGTCGATCCAGATTTCCGACTTCGGCGCGCCGAGACCGAAGATCAGGTGGGTGGCGCGGTGACTTCGGATCGTCGCGCAGAGCGCGTCGGTGGCTTGCGGGTCGTCCTCGAACCCCATGGGCGGACAGGCGTAGCCGATGGCCTGCGGCGCGAACCCCTGGGCGGCCAACAGCTCCATCAGCCGATCGCCGGTGGCCTCATTGCTGACCACGAAGAACGGCCTGTGCAGCTTTGGGCGCAGGGCGGGGATCAATGCGGCGAGCAGGTCGGCGCCCGTGCAGCGGCGCGCCTGCAGTCCCTTCAGCCGGGCGTAGAGCCAGACCGGAGTCCCGTCGATGGTGACGTTCCAGGCGTGATCGTAGGCGGCCTGGAACTCGGGGCTGTGCTGGAGGCGCACCACATGGTCGAGGTTCATGGTGGCCACCAGGCGCGCGCCGCCGCCGACCAGCGGCGGCCTGATCATCTGCTCCACCAGTTCGGCGATGGAAAAGAGACTGATCCGGACGCCGAACAGGGGTGTGTGGGCAGGGGCTTTGGGAGACTGCGGCTGCTCCGGCATTCGGCGAGAGGCTCGTTTTGGGACTGACAGGGAAGGCGGCGCCCGTCCGGTGGCAAGCGCCGCGCCAGCCTCCCCGCTGCGGGTGTCCGCCCGCCGTCCTATCTGCCAGAAGATGCGGATGGCCTCACCGTCGTCGCCAGAATCGCCGCCGCGCGAACGCCCGACCGCCCGCGTGCTGCTGTTGGACCCCCAGGGCCGCATCCTGCTGATGCGCGCCCATCCGCCGAGCGACCCGGAGGGCCCGTCCTTCTGGTTCACCGTCGGGGGTGGAGTCGAGCCGGGGGAAAGCCTTCGGGAAGCCGCCGCGCGGGAGGTCGTCGAGGAGACCGGACTCATCGACGCCGAGATCGGGCCCCGCGTCTGGTACAGCGAAGCCATCCTCCACGACGAGGAAAAGCGGCCGATGAAGCTCATCGAGCACTTCTTCGTCGCCTACACGAAGGGTGGCGGCCTTTCTCGGCGCGGCTGGCAGGCGATGGAGCATCGGCTGGTGGAGGAGCTAAGGTGGTGGACGCTCCAACAGCTAAGCCTTACCGAGGTCAAGGTCTATCCGGAGGGGTTGGCCGAACTTCTGGTTGATGTCCTGGCGGGCCGGTTCGCCCCAGAGCCGCTGGTGATTCGGACCCTGCAGGGGCCGGTCTTCCCGCTTCCGAAGGTGGAAATCTCCCTCTAGGGGCGCCGCTGCTGAAAGTTGAGCGCATCCAAACCTGGCTGCGCGCGTTCTTTTCTGAGCGTCGGGGCAACTATACGCGCGTCCGGGCGACTCGTTTCTGTACTGGACGGCGAATGACGAGGAGTCAGCCATGCGTAAGCTACTCATAAGCGCCGGAGTGGCGGCGCTAGCCCTGCCGAGTCTGGCCATGGCCCAGGCGTCGGACTGCTACGAGCACAAGCAGAACACCCGGATCGCCGGCACGTTGCTGGGCGCCGGGGCCGGCGCCCTGATCGGCGGCTCGGTCGCCGGCCACGGCTCGAAGGGAACCGGGGCGGTGATCGGCGCGATCGGGGGCGGGGTGGTGGGCAACGTCGCGGCCGGGGCGGCCGCCAAGTGCGGCTACTACGACTCGCACGGCGTGTGGCGCACGTCGGGGGGCTACTACGACGGCTACGACCGTTGGGTGGACTACAGTCCATCGGGCTACTACGACGCGCACGGCCACTGGATCGCCGCCGCGCCGTCGGCCTCGACCTACGGCGAAGAGACCTCTTATGTGGGCCGCAGCGATGATATCGACCGCCGCGCCAACTGGCTCGGCCGCAGGATACAGGCCGGCGAGGATCGCGGCGCGCTTTCGCGCGATGACGCCGACGACGCCTATCGCGAGCTGAACCGGATCCGCCAGCGCGAGGCGCGGCTGATGGACTATCATGGCGGCCTCACCGTAGACGACCGCGCCGAGCTTTCGACCCGGCTCGACCGGCTCAGCGGCCGGGTGAGCCGCGATTCGAACTCCGGCTACTGACCGCAGCGGCGGCCCCGTCCGAACCGGGCGGGGCCGCCCAGGCCGAACCTAGCCGTGATGCGGCTTGGCGTGGTGGTGATGGTGGTGATGGCCGCCTTCGCCGTGGGGAACCACCCGGCAGTGGTCCTGGTCGCGGCTCGTGCAAGGCGGATAGTCGTCCGCCATGACCGGCGCGGCGGCGGCCGCCAGCAAGGCCGCGCTAAGCGCGGCGATCAGCATCCGGTGCATTGTCCTGCCCCTCGTCATGGAATCGAGGCCCTACGCGTCCCGATCGATCCGCGAGGTTAGCGCCGCCCGAGGCGACTGCAACAACGAAACGTTAGCGTCTGAGGGCCGATAACCCGCGTCGGGCTCGGCGAGGGGATGATGGCCGCGGCATCGGCTGAAAGATCGGTGGCGGGGCCGCTGCGCCGCGAGGCCAGGCCGGCCTTCGCCGGAGCGTCCGAGGCGCAGCTGCGGCTCTTGATGGCGAGCGGCGGCGACGAGCGCCTCTGGCTGGACCCGGTCACGCGCCGCAACCGCTATGGAACGCCGGCCGCCCCGGCGCCCGACGAGCTCTGGTTCTCTTCCTCCACCGCCTGCGCGGTCTCGCCCAGGGGCTGGGCGGCGGCGGGCGACGCGCTTGGCCGCCTGATCTCGCCGAACGCCGGCGGGGGAGGCCTAGAGGCGTGGTTCGAGGCGATGCGCCGCCGGCTTCTGGCGCTCTACGGGACGGCGGGCGCCGAGGCCGTCTTCTGCGCGTCGGGCACCGAGGCGGAGTTCCTCGCCCTCTTCGCCGCGGTCAGGCTGGCCGGCGGCGCCGTGACCAACCTCGTCGTCGCCCCGGCCGAGACCGGGACGGGCGTGCCGGCCGCCGCGTCGGGCCGTCATTTCCTCGGCCACGCCTCGCTGGGCGGGGCGGTGGCCAAGGGCGAGGCCGCGCCGGGTTTCGCGGGCGCCGGGATCACCCTGGAGACCATCGAGATACGCCGGCCCGACGGGACCTTGCGGCCCGGGGCCGAAGTGGACGACGAGGCTGCCGAGCGCGCGGAGCGCATCGCCGCCGGCGGCGGCTTCGTCCTGCTGCATCTGCTGGACGCCTCCAAGACCGGCCGGTCCGGGGTCAGCCGGGCGGCGGCCCTGGACATCGTCAGCCGGCGTCCGGGACGGGTGCTGGCGGTGGTCGACGCCTGCCAGCTGCGCTGTTCGGCGGCGGCGATCCGCCGCGACCTGGAATTCGGATTCGCGGTCATGCTCACCGGTTCCAAGTTCGCCGGCGGGCCGCCCTTCTGCGGGGCGCTGCTGTTGCCGGCCGGGCTCGCCGCCGAGCTGGCGGCCAGGCCGCCCTTGCCCGGCCCGCTCGACGCATATTCGGCGGCGCTCGACTGGCCGTCGGCGCTCAGGCCGCCGCTCCGGCATGGCGCCAACCTCGGGCTCGGCCTGCGCTGGGCCGCGGCGCTCGCCGAGATGGAGGCCTATGATGGGCTCGAAGCGCCGAAGCGGGCCGCGCTGCTGGCCGCCTTCGACGCGGCGGTCGCCGCGCGCGTCGCGGCCAGCCCCGGCCTCGAGCTGCTCGACGCCGAGGCGCCGGCCGCCGCCCCGGGCCTCGCGTCGGTCGTCGATCTCGACGGCTGCGACGCCCGCGCCGTCTACGAGGCGCTCCAGCTTCCGGGTGGAGGCCATCGCGCCTGCCATCTGGGCCAGCCGGTGGAGGTGGGCGCTCGGACAGCGCTTCGCGTGTGCGCCAGCATGCCCATGATCACCGCCGCCGCCGCCCATGGATTCGGCCCCCTGGAGGCCGACCTCGACCTCGTCTTCGAGGCCTGGGCCGCAGCCCGGCGCCATGTCTGAGACGCTGCGGCCGCGCGCCGTCTGCCGCAGCCCCCTCGATCCCGCCGACTGGTCCGAGTTCCGGGCCCGCGCGCACGAGGCCCTCGACGCCGCCCTGGGCCGGCTCGAGCGGGCCGGGGAGGGGCCAGTCTGGCGTCCCGCCCCGCCACAGGTCCGTGGCCGGTTCGCCGCGGCGCTGCCGAGGAGCGGCCGGCCGCTGGCCGAGGTGCTGGCCGATTTCGAGGCCTTCATCGCCCCCTATTCGGTGGGCAACACCCACCCGCGGTTCTTCGGCTGGGCGCATGGGGCCGGCACGCCGGTCGGCGCGATCGCCGAGCTGCTGGCGGGCGCCCTCAACGCCAACTGCGGCGGGCGCGACCATATCGGGCCGATCGTCGAGCGCCAGATCGCCGGCTGGGCGGCCGAAGCGTTCGGGTTTCCGCCGCAGAGCTCGGGGGTGTTCGTCACCGGCGCCTCGGAGGCGAACTTCCTGGGGCTGCTGGTGGCCCGCGACGCGGCGCTCGGGCACGCGGTGCGCGGACGGGGGCTCAAGGGGGCCGGCGCCCAGCTCACCGCCTACGCCTCGGCCGAGGCGCACGGCTGCGTGCGCCAGGCCATGGAGCTCGCGGGAATCGGCGGGGATTTCCTGCGCGCAATCGAGACGGACGAGGCCGGCGCCATGCGTCCCGGCCGGCTCGCCGAAGCGATCGCGGCCGACCGGGCGGCGGGGCTCGCGCCGTTCCTGGTGACGGCCACGGCCGGCGCGGTGAACTTCGGCGCCTTCGACGACCTGCACGCCCTGGCCGACCTCTGCGCCGAGGCGGGGCTGTGGCTGCACGTGGACGGGGCGTTCGGGGCGATGACTAGGCTCTCGCCGCGCCTGCGCTCGCTCACCGCAGGCCTGGAGCGGGCCCATTCGGTCGCCTTCGACTTCCACAAGTGGGCGCACGTCCCCTACGACGCCGGCTTCCTCCTGGTCCGCGATCCGCTCGCCCATCGGGGAACCTTCGCCGCCCCCGCCGCGTACCTCTCGAGGACGCCGCGGGGGCTGGCGGCCGGTGAGGATTGGCCCTGCGATTTCGGTCCCGACCTTTCTCGTGGGTTTCGGGCCCTGAAGGTCTGGCTGACGTTCCAGACCCTGGGCGCGGACGCCATCGCCGCGGCGATCGAGGCCAACTGCGCCGCCGCCGTGCGGCTGAAAAGTCGGGTCGCCGCGTCGGACCGGTTCGAGCTCTGCGCGCCCGTCCCGCTCAACATCGTCTGCTTCTCGCGTCGGGGCGATGGGAGCGGCGAGGTCAACCGCGAGATCGTCATGCGGCTGCAGGAGCGGGGCCTCGCCGCCCCCTCGCTCACCCAGCGCGGCGGGCGCCTCGTGATCCGGGCGGCGATCTTCAACCACCGCACCTCGTTCGCCGACATCGACGCCCTGGCGGAGGCGGTCGAAGAGATCGCCGCAGAGCTTGGTTAACGTTACCAAACCTTAGGACTCGGGCGGCACAAAGCGTTCTTCAGGGTGCGGATTTTCAGAGGCGATGGCCGCGGCTCTCCCACAGCAAGCTCGGACCGCCCCGCGCCCGCAGCGACGCGCGGCGGGCGAAGAAGGCATGATGGGCGCCATCGCCCGCATGGCCGAGGCGGCGGGCGTGCCCCCGACCCGCCTGATGCGCGACTTCGCGGGCCTGTCGCTGGGGCCCGGACGCGTCTCGCTTTCCGACTACGACGACCTGCGTCTCTATGACGAAGCCTTCTGGGCGGGCGCCGACCGGCGCGCGGTGGTGGGCCGCCGGCGCGGCCTCGAGCTTTGCCGCCAGGCCAACTTCCGGCGGGAGTTCTTCGGCCTCGCCGCCAACCGGCTGGCGAGCTGCGCCTACCTCGCGGCCCACGGCCTGCCGGTGGCGCAGGTGGAGGCCATCTACCGCGAGGGCCTGGCCACGCCCGCCGATCACGTGCTGCGCAGCCGCGACGAGCTGCGCCGCTTCCTGCAGGAGACCGCGGGGCGCCCGCTCTTCGGACGGCCGGTGGAGGGCGGCGACGCGCGTCCGATCGTCGCCAAGACCGCCGCCCAGGTCGACCGGATCGTCGAGGACCTGGGCGAGACGCCCAGCCGCGGCTATCTCTTCCAGCCCCGGATCGCCCCCCACCCACAGGTCGCCGGTTTCGCCGGAGGAGCGCTGGCGGCCGTCCGGCTGCTGACCCTTGCTTCGGATACCGGCCCGCGGGTCTTCCGCGCGCTCTGGAAGCTCCCCGACCGCCTCGCCGAGCTCGACCTCAGGACCGGCCAGGTCGTCCGGGTCGGCGCGCGGCCGGGCGCCGACCCGCCGGCCGGACGGGCCCGCTCCGAGGCCGCCTCAGCGCTGCTGCGCGCCCGCATCCCGGACTGGGAAGCGCTGAAGGCAGCAGCCGTGGAGGCGGCGCGGCTGGTCGGCGAGCTCGCCCTGGTGGGCTGGGACGTCGGCCCGTCGAAGGAGGGCCCGATCATCCTGGGATTCACGCCGACGCCCGATCTCGCGGCGCACCAGATCGTCGAGCGCCGGGGCCTGCTCGACGCGGAGTTCCTGGCCTTCCTCGAAGCCCAGCGGCGGCTCGCCGCCGAAGAGGCGAGGTTCGAGGCCGATTGCGGGTAAGCCTCTACTCGACCGCCGCCGGCGCCGCCCTGGCCGCCGCGCTGGTGGCCGATGGGGACTTGATCCGCGCCGCGCGCGCCAGCGCCGCCTCCATCTCTTCGATCGTCGCGGCCGAGGCGACCTCGGCCAGGGCGCGCGCCCGCGCCGCCAGGCCCATCGCCGAGCGCAGGGCCGGATCCTCCGCCAGCTGCTCCAGCCGAGCGGCCATGGCCGCCGGCTCCCAGGGCCGCACCAGAAAGCCGCTCTCGCCTTCCGCCACCAGCCTGCCCATTTGGCCGACCCGCGCGCCCACCACCGGCAGCCCCGCCGCCATGGCCTCCAGCGCGACGAGCGGGCCCTCCTCCTTCACCGAGGGAAGGGCGAAGATGTCGAAGGCCGGCAGGATGTCCGGGACGTCGGCGCGGCGCTCCAGCCTCACCACCCGCCCGGCCAGCCCTTGCATGGCCCGGTCCATCCGGCGCAGCTCGCCGCGGTGGAGCGGCGCGCCCACCATCACCACCTTCGCCTCCGGCCGCCGGGCGAGGAGAGGCCGGGCGGCGAGGATCAGGTCCGACTGGCGCTTCTCGGGCATCACGTCGCCCACGTGGCCGATCACCAGCGCCTCGTCCGGCAGGCCGAGGCGCTGGCGCGCAATGCGCCGTCGCTCGGGACTCGGCGGCTGGGGCAGCTGGGCGCCCAGGAAGCCCGGGATCACCGTCATCCGCCACGGGGGGACGAGGTTCACCCAGCGGTGGTAGGCGGCGGTGCGGCGGCTGGGCGCGATGACGAGGTCGTTGAACGCCCAGTGCAGCTGCAGGTGCCGGGCGTGGGCGGTGGCGACCACCGGCGGCCCGCCCAGAAACCGCAGGAAGATCCCGAACGCGTGGGCGCCGCTCATGTGGGTGTGCATCACCTGCGAGCCCTCGGCCCGCATGAGCCCCAGCAGCCGGGCGAACTCGGCGCGCGAGCGCTTGAAGGTCGAGGTCGCGCAGCGCACCCCCGCCGCCTCCGCTGCGCCGACGTCGAGGCCTGGGCGGCAGATCAGGAGCACCTGGTGGCCGCGCCTGGCCAGCCCCTCGGTGAGCGCCAGGCAATGGCGGGCCGCGCCGCTCATCATGTCGGTGGAGAGGATCTGGGCGATCCGCATCGGGGTCAGGAAAGCCGCCGGGCCAGCGCTTCGCCGTCCGCCTGGCCGGGGGCGATGCGGGGCAGCAGGAAGGGGTCCGACCAGCGCCGCACCGGTCCCGGAATGGTGGCGCAGGCCTGGGCGAAGCCGGCCTCGCGGCAGGCGGAGCGGCTCGCCCGGTCGTAGCGGCCGAACGGATAGGCGAAGTGCGGGACGGGCCGGCCGGTGAGCGCCTCGCAGGCCTTGCGGCTGGCGGCGATCTCCTGGGCCTGCCGCTCGGGCGGCAGCACGGGCAGGGCCGGGTGGGTGACCGTATGGGCTCCCACCGCGATCAGTCCGTCGTTCAGCTGCGCGAGCTCGCCCGAGCCCATGGCCCGGTGCTTGGCCCGCGCCGGCCGCGACAGGCCCGCCCAGTCGCGTAGCGCCGCGAGGTGCGCCTCGACCTTTTCCGACGGCTGACCGAGGAAATAGCGCCGCAGGTAGTGGCACGGGCCGGTCCTGGCGCTCTGGACGCCTTCCGGGAACCGCCACTCCACCGTCTCGCGCCCGAAGGTCGTCCGCAGCTCGGCCGGCAGCCGCGGCGTCTCCAGGAAGATGAACTCGAGCTCGTCCCACCAGAACTCGCGCGGCGCGTCGACGAGGCCGGTGACCACGAACACCGTCGCCGGGCAATCGAACCGCTCCAGGATGGGCCGGGCGGCGGTGAAGACGTCGTGGTAGCCGTCGTCGAAGGTGACGGCGGCGAGCGGCCGGTCGTAGCGGCGCCCCTGCGCGGCCGCAGCGGCGAGCTCGCCCAGCGGCAGGACCCGCCGGACGCGGGTGAGCGCCTCGATCTGCTCGGCGAACCGGTCGCGGCCGACGGCGATCCCCCAGATGTCCTCGGCCGAATCGGCGACCACCCGGTGATAGATGAGGATCACCGGCGCGTGGGGCGCGAGCGCTCGCTCGATCGGGCCCAAAGCGCTGGCGATTTCGCGGCCGACGAACAAAAGGCGCTCTCCTCTTGGCGCGAGGCCTATACGCGGGCGCGCCGAGGGCGCCAACGCCGCCGGGGGCGCGGAAGCCCGCCGATCCGCCGTCCGTGTTCGATATTTGTTCTTGACTGCGCCGGAACAAACGCGGTACGCAATGGAACGTCGCCGATGCGGGCCAGAAAACTCCGCGGGCGCCGGTGGGGTTGGCTCGAATCTGGGGATAGAAGGGGCGTCGGCGAATGAGCAATGCGGTGTTGAGGCTGGTGGGACGCGACGAGGCGGACAAGCAGCGGGCGCTCGAGGCGGCCCTGGCGCAGATCGACCGGGCGTTCGGCAAGGGCTCGGTGATGAAGCTGGGCGAGAAGGGCAAGGTCGTGGAGATCGAGGCGATCCCCACCGGCTCCCTCGGCCTCGACATGGCGCTGGGGATCGGCGGCCTGCCCAAGGGGCGGGTGGTGGAGATCTACGGGCCCGAGAGCTCCGGCAAGACCACGCTCGCCCTGCACGTGGTGGCAGAGGTGCAGAAGCGTGGCGGGGTCGCGGCCTTCGTCGACGCCGAGCATGCCCTCGATCCGGGCTACGCGCACAAACTCGGGGTCAACCTCGACGACCTGCTGGTCTCGCAGCCCGACACCGGCGAGCAGGCGCTGGAGATCACCGACACCCTGGTGCGCTCGGGGGCGGTGGACATCGTGGTGGTCGACAGCGTCGCGGCGCTGACGCCGCGGGCGGAGATCGAAGGGGAGATGGGCGACCAGCTGCCGGGCCTGCAGGCGCGGCTGATGAGCCAGGCCCTGCGCAAGCTCACCGCCTCCATCTCCAAGGCCGGCACCCTGGTCATCTTCATCAACCAGATCCGCATGAAGATCGGGGTGATGTACGGGAGCCCCGAGACCACCACCGGCGGCAACGCGCTCAAGTTCTACGCCTCGGTCCGCCTCGACATCCGCCGGACCGGCTCGGTGAAGGTGCGCGACGAGATCGTCGGCAACAATGTCCGGGTGAAGGTGGTGAAGAACAAGGTCGCCCCGCCGTTCCGCGAGGTGGAGTTCGACATCATGTACGGCGAGGGGATCTCGAAGCTCGGCGAGATCATCGACCTCGGCGTCAAGGGCGGCGTGATCGAGAAATCCGGCTCCTGGTTCTCGTTCCAGAGCCAGAGGATCGGCCAGGGCCGCGACAATGTGCGCGAGTTCCTGAAGTCCAACCCGGACGTGGCCGCCGAGATCGAGCAGGCGGTGCGCGGGGCCGGGGACAAGATCGAGGAGGAGCTGCTGGTCGGCCCCTCGCCGGTCGAGGACGGGTCCGGCGGCTCCTGAGCTAGGCCGCATTCCGCTCGGTTGGCCCCGTACAGAGGGCCCGCCAGGGTCCGGAGCGGACTCCCCGCTCCCGGCGCTAGAGCCGGCGCGCGCCGCCTCGGACCCATCGCGAGCGGCGGCTTCGTCAGCCCCGAGGACGCAGATGCCCTACCGGCCCGCCCCGGCCGGCGTCCCAGGACCGCTGTCGAGGCCGCCGTTCGCCTCTTTATTCGCCGCCTGGCCTTCGGCGGACGCCTGCCCCCAAGATCAGGCGAACTTCAAATTCGCCACACGAGCGCGGTCCCTGTTTCCTACCCGCGCTTGCGAGTGCTAGAGGGCGCGCCCAAGTCCAACGGCCCGATTTTCATGACCAGCCTCAACGACGTCCGCGCGCTGTTCCTGAGCTACTTCGGGGGCAACGACCATCTCATCGTTCCCTCCGCGCCGCTGGTGCCTCAGAACGACCCGACCCTGCTGTTCGTCAACGCCGGCATGGTCCCTTTCAAGAACGTCTTCACCGGGGCCGAGGCGCCGCCCGGGCCCCGCGCCGCCTCATCGCAGAAGTGCGTGCGCGCCGGCGGCAAGCACAACGACCTCGACAACGTCGGCTACACCGCCCGCCATCTCACCTTCTTCGAGATGCTCGGCAACTTCTCCTTCGGCGACTACTTCAAGGAGCGCGCGATCGAGCTCGCCTGGCGGCTGGTGACCAAGGAGTTCGCCCTACCGCCCGAGCGCCTGCTGGTGACCGTCTACGCCGAGGACGAGGAGGCGGCCGGGCTCTGGCGCAAGATCTCCGGTCTGCCCGAGGCGAAGATCATCCGCATCGCCACCAGCGACAACTTCTGGTCCATGGGGGACACTGGCCCTTGCGGTCCCTGCTCGGAGATCTTCTACGACCACGGCCCGGCGCTGGCCGGCGGTCCGCCCGGATCGGCCGACGAGGACGGCGACCGCTTCGTGGAGATCTGGAACCTGGTCTTCATGCAGTTCGACCAGGTCGCCAAGAACGACCGCCGGCCCTTGCCGCGGCCCTCGATCGACACTGGCATGGGCCTCGAACGGTTCGCCACGGTGATGCAGGGCGTCCACAGCATCTACGACACCGACCTCTTCCAGGCCCTGATCCGCGCCAGCGTCGAGGCGACCAAGACGCCGGCCAGCGGCGAGCACGTCGCTTCCCACCGAGTGATCGCCGACCATCTGCGCTCCAGCGCCTTCCTGATCGCCGACGGCGTCACCCCCTCCAACGAGGGGCGCGGCTACGTGCTGCGGCGGATCATGCGCCGGGCCATGCGCCACGCCCACCTGCTGGGCGCCGGAGAGCCGCTGATGTGGCGCCTCGCCCCGACCCTCACCGCCGAGATGGGCCAGGCCTACCCGGAGCTGCGCCGGGCGGAAGCGGTCATCGTGGAGACCTTGCGCCAGGAGGAGGAGCGTTTTCGCCGCACGCTCGGCCGCGGCATGGCGCTGCTCGACGAGGCGGTGGAGGGGCTCGCCGCCGGCGGCGTGCTGCCGGGCGAGACCGCCTTCAAGCTCTACGACACCTATGGTTTCCCCCTCGATCTCACCCAGGACGCGCTGCGCGCCCGTGGCCTGACGGTGGACGAAGCCGGCTTCGACACGGCCATGGACCGCCAGCGCCGCATGGCGCGCGAGAGCTGGGCGGGCTCGGGCCAGCAGGCCCAGGGCGCCGTCTGGCTGGGCTTGCGCGACCGGCTCGGACCCACCGTGTTCACCGGCTACGAGACCAGCGAGGACATGGGCGAGGTGCTGACCATCGTCTCGGGGGGCGCCGAAGCCGACGGCGCCGAGGCGGGCGCCACCGTGGAGGTGCTTTTCGAGCGCACGCCCTTCTATGCCGAGAGCGGCGGCCAGGCCGGCGACAAGGGTGAGATCGACTGGCCGGGCGGCCGGGGCGAGGTGCTGGACACCAGGAAGGAAGCTGGCGACCTCCACGCCCACGTGGTGAGGATCGCCGAAGGGCGGCTGCAGGCCGGCGCCCGGGCGCGGCTGGCGGTGGATCCCGAGCGGCGGGCCCGAACCCGGCTGAACCATTCGGCCGCCCATCTGCTGCATGCGGCCCTGAAGCACGTGCTGGGTCCCCACGTCGCCCAGAAGGGCCAGATGGTGGACGCCGAGCGGATGCGCTTCGACTTCAGCCACGGCGCGCCGGTGACCCCGGAGGAGATCGACCGGATTGAGACGGAGGTGAACGCCGTCATCCGCCAGAACCTGCCGGCCCTCACCCAGGAGATGGCTCCGCAGGAGGCCATCGAAGCGGGCGCGGTGGCGCTTTTCGGCGAGAAGTACGGAGAGAGCGTGCGGGTGCTCACGCTCGGCCGGGCGCTGGAAGGAGCCGGCTCCTATTCCGTGGAGCTCTGCGGCGGCACCCATGTGGCGCGCACGGGCGACATCGCCCTCTTCAAGATCGTCAGCGAGCAGGGCGTCGCCGCCGGGGTGCGGCGGATCGAGGCGCTCACCGGCGAGCCGGCCCGCCGCTGGCTGCTCGACCAGGCGGCGGTGGCGCGCGCGCTCGCCGAGCAGTTCCGGGTCCCGGTGAACGAGGTCGGGGCGCGCGTGGAGGCGCTGCAGGGCCAGGCGCGGCGCCTGGAGCGCGAGCTGGCCGACGCCAAGCGCCAGCTCGCCGTGGGCGGAGGCGGCGCGGGCGGCGGCCCGGCGGGGCCCGAGGAGGTGGGCGGGGTGAAGTTCATCGGCCGGGTGCTGGAGGGCGTCGGCGGCAAGGATCTTCGCCCCATCGCCGAGACCTTCCGCAAGCAGCTGCCCGACGGGGTGATCGCCCTCAATGGGGTGCTCGACGGCAAGGTGGCGAACACCGTGGTGGTCACCGGCGCGGCGCAGGCGCGGTTCAACGCCGTCGAGCTCGCCAAGGCGGCGGTCACCGCCATGGGCGGCCAGGGCGCCGGCGGCAAGCCCGACTTCGCCCAAGGCGGCGCGCCGGACGGCGCCCGCGCGGCCGAAGGGATCGCGGCTGTGAAGGCGGCGCTGGAAGCCTGAGGCGGCCGGTTCCACGAGGGCGAGGCCGAGCCCGCTCCTCCCTCGCGCAGCGGGGGAGGTGGTTGATCGCGTAGCGATCAGACGGAGGGGGCGCTGCGCCCCTTCCACCATCCGGCCGGCGCCGGATGGTCCCCCTTCCCCGCACGCGGGGAAGGAGATGCGGCCCGAGGCTAGCGCGCCAGGGCCGTGTCCAGGTGCTCGGCCACCTTGTCGAGGAAGCCCTCGGTGGTGAGCCAGCTCTGGTCGGCGCCCACCAGCAGCGCGAGGTCCTTGGTCATCTGGCCGGACTCGACGGTGTCGACGCAGACCTTCTCGAGGGTGTCGGCGAACCGGTCGAGGGCGGCGTTGCCGTCCAGCTTGGCCCGGTGCTTCAGGCCGCGCGTCCAGGCGAAGATGGAGGCGATGGAGTTGGTGGAGGTCGCCTCGCCGCGCTGGTGCTGGCGATAGTGGCGGGTGACGGTGCCGTGCGCGGCCTCCGCCTCCACCGTCTTGCCGTCCGGCGTCATCAGCACCGAGGTCATCAGCCCCAGCGAGCCGAAGCCCTGGGCCACTTCGTCCGACTGGACGTCGCCGTCGTAGTTCTTCGCGGCCCAGACGAAGCCGCCCGACCACTTCAGCGCCGCGGCGACCATGTCGTCGATCAGCCGGTGCTCGTAGGTGATGCCGGCGCCCTTGTAGGCCTGGGCGAACTCGGTCTCGAAGATCCGCTGGAAGATGTCCTTGAAGCGCCCGTCGTAGGCCTTGAGGATGGTGTTCTTGGTGGAGAGGTAGACCGGATACTTGCGGTCGAGGCCATAGTTCAGGCTGGCGCGGGCGAAGTCCTCGATGGAGGCGTCGAGGTTGTACATGGCCATGGCCACCCCGGCGCCCGGATATTCGAACACCTCGTGCTCGATCACCTGGCCGTCGTCGCCGGTCCAGGTGATGGTGAGCTTGCCCTTGCCCGGCACCCGGAAGTCGGTGGCGCGGTACTGGTCGCCGAAGGCATGGCGGCCGATGATGATCGGCTGGGTCCAGCCGGGGATCAGGCGCGGCACGTTGCGGCAGATGATCGGCTCGCGGAACACCACGCCGCCCAGGATGTTGCGGATCGTCCCGTTGGGCGATTTCCACATCTTCTTGAGCTTGAACTCTTCGACCCGGGCCTCGTCGGGGGTGATGGTGGCGCACTTGACCCCAACGCCCCAGCGCTTGATCGCCTCGGCCGCCTCGGTGGTCACCTTGTCGTCGGTGGCGTCGCGGTGCTCCATGCCCAGGTCGTAGTATTCGAGCTGGATGTCGAGGAAGGGCAGGATCAGCTTGTCCTTGATCAGCTTCCAGATGATCCGGGTCATCTCGTCGCCGTCGATGTCGACGACGGGGTTCGCCACCTTGATCTTGGCCATGCGGGAAATTGGGCTCCAGGTCCGATTGGGCAGAGGAAGAGGGAGCGCGGATGGCCGGAGCCGATGGTCGCGCCGTCGGGGCTATAGAGGCTATTTCCGCGAAGGAAAAGCCGGGGCCGCCGCGGCTCAGCGCACCGCGGAGGCGGCCAGGCGCGCGGCTTGCGCGAAGAGCGCGGCCCGCTCGGCGCCGGTCGCCGTCGAGCCGGCCAGGAAGCCGGCCATGGCGTAGCGTCTACGGTCGGGAAGGGTGATGACCGCCAAGTCGCCCGTGACGGGCGTGAAGCCGAGGTCGGTCGCGGCGGCGGCGCCCTTGTGGGCCACTGCGACCGCGGCCGGCCAGCCGGCCCGCAAGAGATTCCCGCCCGGCCCCGTCGCCTCCATCCAGGCCAGCAGAGCAGCGCTGTCGGCCGGCGAGACGAGCTCGCCCGCGACGAGCTTGGCGAGGAAATCCAGCACGCCGGGGAGGGTGGCGGCATCCCGCGGATCGGCAAGGCAGGCGCCCATGGCCTGCTGGCGGACCCTGGCGGGCGCCTGGTCGCGGGCGGCGATGAAGGCGGGGGAGTCCTTCCACGCCGGCCGGAAGGGCGGCAGGGCGGCAAGGTCGGTCGCCAGCTCCCGCGCGTAGCGGTCGAGGCGGATCTCCTTGACGTCGCGCTGCCGCAGCCAGGCGGTGACCGCGCCCGGCCCTCCGAGCCTGGCCATGAGGACGTCGCCGGCGGTGTTGTCGCCCCACTGCAGGGCGAGCTTCAGAAGGGTGGCGACAGGCGCCCTGGCCGCGAAGGCTTCCGGCGGCGCCGGCCAGCGCTGGTTGATGATGCTGAAGGGCGCCGACAGCTCGCCCGCCCCGAAATCGATGGGCCCAGCCAGCGACATCCGCCCGGCCTCGACGGCCGCCATGACGGCGCCCGCCAGGGGCAGGGCGCCGAGGCCGGCGAGCGTAAAGGCCCGCTGGGTGTCCGAGCACCAGGTCTCGGTGGTGTCGAGGCTCATGACGCCGATGGCGAAGAGGCCGGGCCGGGCGCGCTCGGCGAGGGCCGGAAAGGCGCTTCCCAACGATCCGATGTCGAGGCGGCGGCCCGCACGAGGAGTGGTGAGCCCGCCGCGCCGACCACAGGCGGCGAGGGCCACGGCGGCGCCGGCGGCGAGGGCGGTTCGGCGGTTCGGCCCGGGGTTCGCTTCGCGCCTCGTGATCATGCCGGTTGCCCCGCCGGCCCGGCCGGGCCTATGCGGACGCCGATGACGGAGCGCGCCCCCGCGGTGATCCTGAGCGAGCCGCAGCTGGCCGAGAACATCGGCGCGGTGGCGCGGGCCATGGCCAACTTCGGCCTCTCGGATCTTCGGCTGGTGCGGCCTCGCGACGGCTGGCCGCAGGAGCGGGCCTGGGCCACCGCCTCGGGCGCCGACTGGCCGCTGGAGGGGGCGCGGGTGTTCCAGCGATTGGAGGACGCCATCGCGGATCTGCGGCTGGTCCTCGCCACCACCGCGCGGCCGCGCGAGACGGAGCTGCCGGTGATGAGCCCGAGGGAGGCTGCGGCGAGGCTCCGGGAGGGCGCGGCGCGGGGATGGTCCGTGGGTCTTCTCTTCGGCGGCGAACGCTCTGGGCTGGAGACGGCGGACATCGCCCTCACCCACGGAATCGTAACGGCGCCGGTCGATCCGCGGTTCCGCTCGTTGAACCTGGCCCAGGCGGCGGCGATCTGCGCCTACGAGTGGGGCGCGGCCGGCGAGGCGCCGACGGCTCCCGGGTTCAAGGCCGCGCCGCCCGCCGAGCAGGCCGCGATGCTGGGGCTCTACGAGCAGCTGGAGGCCGAGCTCGACGCCGCCGGCTTCTTCCACCCGCCCGAGAAGCGGCCGTCCATGATCCGCAACCTCCGGATCGCCTTCGGCCGCGCCCGCCTCACCGACCAGGAGGTGCGCACCCTGCGTGGCGTGGTGACCGCGCTTTCCAAGGGGCGCGGGCGGGTGCTCGCCAAGCTCGCGGCCCAGAAAGCGGCCCCGAAGACGGCCCCGAAGACGGCCCCAAAGACGGCCAAGGAGGGCTCATGACCGCAGGGGAATTCTTCGCCCGCCTGCCGATCCCGATCATCCAGGCGCCGATGGTGGGGGCCTCAAGCTTCGAGATGGCGCTGGGGGTGAGCGAGGCGGGCGGCCTTGGCAGTCTCGCGGCCGGCGCGCTCGGGCCGGACGCCATCGAGGCCCAGGCGCAGGCGTTCCGCGCGGCGAGCGCCGCGCCCTTCGCCATCAACCTCTTTGTCAACGCCCCCGCCAGGCCCTCCGGCGAGACGGTGGCCGCGGCGCTGGCGCGCCTGGCGCCCTGGTACGCCGAGCTCGGCCAGCCGCTCCCCGAGCCCCCGAACGACTTCGCCCCGGACTTCGAGGCCCAGTTCGCCGCCCTGCTGAGGGCGGCGCCGCCCGTCGCCTCCTTCACCTTCGACCGGCTGCGCAAGGAGCAGGCGGAGGCGCTGCATGGGGTCGGAAGCCTGGTGATGGGCACGGCGACCACGGTGGCCGAGGCCAGGGCCTGGGCCGAAGTCGGCGCCGACGCCATCTGCGCGCAAGGCGCTGAGGCCGGCGGCCACCGCGGCCATTTCCTCGCCGAGACCGAGGCCAGTCTGGTAGGAACCATGGCGCTCGCGCCCACCATCCGGGCGGCCGTCGACCTGCCGGTCATCGCCGCGGGGGGCATCATGGACGGGCGGAGCGTGGCCGCCGCGCTGGCGTTGGGCGCCGCGGCGGCCCAGATGGGCACCGCCTTCCTGCTCTCCGAGGAGACCGCCGTCAGCGCGCCCTGGCGGGCCGCCATCGAGACCGCCGCCGACGACCCTACGCGCCTCACCCGCGCCTTCACCGGCCGCCACGCCCGGGGGATCGAGAACCGCTTCATGCGCGAGATGCGCCCCATCGAGGGCGAGGTTCCCGCCTATCCGGTCCAGAATCGCCTCACCCAGCCGCTCCGGGCCGCCGCCGCGAGGGCGGGCGAGGCCGGCATGATCTCGCTCTGGGCCGGGCAGGGGGTGAAGCTCGCGCCGACGGGGCGGTCGGCGGAGCTGGTCCGGCGCTGGTGGGACGAGGCGCGGGAGGTTTCACGGACAGTGGCCGCGCGGACCGGCGCTGCAACCTAGTGATCAGGGGCGCATCGGGGATGTCGGTTTCGCCGCTGGGCGATGGCCGGCCCCTGCATCATCAGGCGGGCTTTCGTCCGGAAAACCGGTTCCTGACGTCTCCGACGAGGTATTCCCGATTAACGGGATTGAGGAAGTCGTCCAGGGTCCAGCCGTGGTCCAGAACGAGGCTCTCGGCCAGCCGAGGCTCCGGGAAGATGCCCGCCTCGGCGCCCATGATGAAGAAGTCGCGCCCGTTCACGTTGGCCGCCTCGTCCAGGCACAGCCAGACGGTCAGGGCCGCGACGTTCTCCTGCAGCCCCGGCGCCACCTGGGGAAGACCCAGCCACCGGTTCCACAGGGCGGGGAAGCCCAGCTCCTCGGACCTCTTCAAGGTCTCGATCATGACCGGCGTCTCCATCTGGGAGTTCTTCGCGCCGGGCCGGATGGCGTTGCAGCGCACGCCGAACTGTCCGAGGTCGCGGGCGACGGAGCGGGTCAGGCCCATGACGCCTTCCTTGGACGCCGAATAGGCCGTCATGCAGTAGTGGCCAAAGGCCGAATGGGAGCTCTTGTTGACGATCACCCCGCTGCGCTGGGCGATGAAGTGCGGCGCGGCGTGGCGGATCGTGGCGAAATAGCCCTTGAGGCTCACGCCGGACACGAGGTCCCAATCTTCCTCGGCCATCTCGTCGATGCGCACGGGCCGGGCGATGCCGGCGTTGTTGCTGAGTATGTCGATGCGTCCGAAGGCGTCGATCGCCTTCTGGATCACCGCCTTGCCGCCTTCCCAGCTGGAAACGCTCGAGGTCTCCGCCACCGCCTGGCCGCCGGCGGCGAGGATCTCTTCGACCACGGCCTGGGCGACCGACCTATCGCCGCCGCCGCCGGTGGACCCGCCGCCGAGGTCGTTCACCACCACCTTCGCGCCCTGTGCGGCGAACAGCAGCGCCTCCTCGCGCCCGATTCCCCGCCCTGCTCCGGTGACGACGGCCACCTTGCCGTCGAGACGCTTTTTGCTGACCGCCATCTCGTCCTCCTCTGAATCCTTCGTCATGGTGCGCCCGCACGCGAACTTCCTGGCGTCGGGCCGCGCTCCAGGTATCGGAGCAGGGCGCTCGGGTCACCTCGTCGTTGGGCCGAACGTTGGCGCTCGACCCGGCTTCGGACCCCTTCGCCGCCACGCTGCTGCAAGGCCCCCCCTGCTTCGGCATTGCGCTTCCAACTGAGCCGTTGGGAATGTCCGCTTGCAAGCCCTTCGCCGCCTTGCCGGCGCCGAGTCCCGCTGCTAATCGGGCCGCGCCCGGCGTGACTGGCGAGCTTGGATGGGATCGACCATCGGGAAGCGCGGGGCGACATCGGCCGATCGCCTGGGCGCCGGGGATTTAAGTCTCGCCGGTCAACCTCCAAGAGGAGCAGGGCCCATGGACGCGCACCGCCAGGCGCTCGCGACGTACGATCCGGACATCGAGGCGGCCATCGCCGGCGAGGAGCGCCGCCAGGTGGACGGGGTCGAGATGATCCCCTCGGAGAACTACACCTACCCCGAGGTGCTGGCCGCGCTGGGCTCGGTGCTCACCAACAAGTACGCCGAGGGCTATCCGGGGCGGCGGTATTACGGCGGCCAGGAGTTCACCGACGCCATCGAGCGGACGGCGCGGACGCGGGCCCGCAAGCTCTTCCGCTGCGAGCACGCCAACGTGCAGCCGCTCTCCGGCTCGCCCATGAACCAGGCGGTCTATTTTGCCTTCTTAAAGCCCGGCGACACGGTGCTGGCCATGGACCTCTCGCACGGCGGCCACCTCACCCACGGCGCGCCGGTCTCGCACATGGGCAAGGTCTTCAATTTCATCCGCTACAAGACCCATCCCGAGCAGGGCGGGGCGATCGACTTCGACGACCTGATGCGGATGGCCAAGGAGTCGCGGCCGAAGCTGGTGCTGTGCGGTTACTCCTCCTATCCCCGCGACTACGACTACGCCGCCTTCAAGCGGGTGGCCGACGAGGTGGGAGCGCTCACCATGGCCGACATCTCGCACATCGGCGGGCTGGTGGCGGCCGGGACCATGCGCAACCCCTTCGACGCGGGCTTCGACGTGGTGACCACCACCACGCACAAGACGCTGCGCGGCCCGCGCGGCGGCCTCATCCTCTGCAAGAAGGAGCACGCGCCGGCGATCGATTCGGCGGTGTTCCCGGGCCTGCAGGGCGGGCCGCACATGAACAACATCGCCGGGGCGGCGGTGACCTTCAAGAAAGCCGCCGAGAGCGAGTTCCGCGCCTACGCCGAGCAGACCATGAAGAACGCCAAGGTGCTGGCCGAGGCCTTGATGGCCGACGGGGCGAGCCTCGTCACCGGCGGCACCGACAACCACATGATGGTGGTCGACACGGTGAAGAGCTTCGGCGTCGACGGGCGGGTCGCCCAGGAGGCGCTCGACAAGATCGGGATCACCACCAACAAGCAGGTGATTCCGGACGATCCTCTGCCGCCGGTGCGCCCCTCGGGCCTGCGGCTCGGCACGCCCGCCTGCACCACCCGCGGCATGGGCGAGGACGACATGAGGAAGATCGCCGCCTGGATGGTCTCGGCCTTGCGCGCGCCGGAGGACGAGGCGGCGCTGGCGAGGCTCAAGAAAGAGACCGAGGCGCTTTGCCACCGCTATCCGGTGCCCGGGATCGATTAGGCATAGATGCGGCCAGGCGCCGCGCGAGGGGGGCGAAGGTCAATCCCTGGACCGCCACCGAAAAGACCGCGGTGGCGTAGGTGATGGCCAGGATCAGGCCCCGCTCGGGGCGCGCCGGGATGCTGAGCGCCAGGGCGACCGAGAGGGCGCCGTGCAGGCCGCCCCAGACCAGGATGGGGCCCGCCCCGCGCTCGGCGTGCTTGGCGTGGAAATAAGCCCCCCAGGGCAGCACCACCACCGCGCGGGCGAGCAGGGTGAGGGCGATGGCGGCGGCCGCCAATCCGGCCTCCTTGACCTGCAGCTGAACCACCAGCAGCTGCAGGCCCAGCAGGAAGAAGAGCACCGCGTTCAGCAACTCGTCGATCAGGGCCCAGAAGTGGGTCAGGTGCTCGCGCGCTTCCGCGCTCATGGCCGCGCGCGCGGGCGCGTCGCCCAGCAGCAGGCCGGCCCCCACCGCCGCGATCGGCCCGCTGAGGTGGAGCGCCTGGGCGCCGGCATAGACCCCGGCGGCGAGCGCCAGCGAGAGGCTCACTTCCACGACATAGTCGTCGACCGCCCGGATGGCGGCAATGGCCGCCAGGGCCGCGAGGCTCCCCAGGGCGAGGCCGCCGCCCGCCTCCAGCACCACCCTGAAGAGCGCCCGGCTGGGGCTAGGCTCCATCCCCGAGGCCAGCGCCAGGCAGGCGGCGAAGACCACGATGCCGACCCCGTCGTTGAAAAGGGCCTCGCCCTGCAGGACGGCGCGCAGCGACTTGGAGATCTCGCCCCGCTTCAGGGTGGCGAGCACCGCCACCGGGTCGGTGGGGCTGATCAGGGCGCCGAACACCAGAGCCCAGGGCAGGGAGAGCCCCAGCCCCAGCGCGTGGGCCGCCAGCCACACGCCGGCCCCGACGAGCCCGGTGGAGACCGCCACCCCCACCGTGGCCAGGGTCCAGACCGACAGCGGCCGTCGCCGCAGCTCCGAGAAGTCCACCTGCATCGCCCCGGCGAACAGCAGGAAGCCGAGCAGGTAGCCCAGCACCGTCTGGGCGAAGTCGAAGCGCGCCACCGCCGAGGTGATCGCCGCCACGCCGGAAAGGCCGGGCAACTGGCGCAGGGCCGCCAGCGCCAACGCCCCCGCCACGCCAACGAGCAGCATCGCCACCCCGTGCGGCAGGCGCAGCGTCCGGGCGTTCAGCCAGCCGCCGGCGGCGACCAGGCAGAGGAACAGCGCGGCCAGCTGGAAGAGGGTCATGGCCTGCTTGTCGCCCGCCGGCCGCGCCCCCTCAAGGAATACCGAACCCGAGCCGCCTCGGCGCCGTTGCCTGCCTGCCGGCGGCGCCGGTATCGTGCCGGCGCCCAAACTGGGCCTTGGGAGGAGGAAGCATGCCGAAATCCGCGACGATCGGGCTCGTTCTTGCGCTGCTCTTGGTCGCTTCCTGTTCGAAGCCGACCCCGAAGGAGTACGCCTACCCGGCCTGGGGGTTTGCGGCGACCTTCCCGGACAAGCCCAAGACCACGGAGACCCCGGGCGCGGCGGACGGCTCGCGCCCGCCCAGCTTCCTGGCCCACGCCTCGCAGCCGGGGGGCTACGACTTCGCCGTCAACGTCGCCGACGCCAGCAACGCCACCACCACCAAGGACGAGATGCTGGACGCCGCGCCCCAGGCGATGGCCGACTCCCTGCAGCTCGACGTCGGCGCCATCACCGACGCCAAGCTCGGCACCCGCGAGGGCAAGCAGGTCCGCTTCGACAAGGGCGGCAAGCCGGTGATGCTCATGCGGATGTTCTTCGCCTACCAGAAGTTCTACGAGGTCAGCGCGACCATCCCCAAGGGCCTGGGCGACCCCGTCTCCTTGAGCTTCCTGAACTCGTTCCACCTGACCTCGCACTTCGGTGGCGGGGGGGCGCCGGGCGGCGCAGCGCCCGCCAACGCGGCGGCGGCGGCCAACGCGGCGTCTTGACTTTCGCCCCCTGGCTGGCCAATAACCCGCCCCTTCCGCCGCCGGGCTCTGTCCGGCGGCGTGAGCCATGACGGGTGACGTGGTGGGCCGCCGTTGAAATCGTTCCTTCGATCGCGAAGGAACCGGACCCGCGTCGAGTGAAAGAACATCGAGCATGTCGAAGCGCCATTCGGCGAAGTACAAGATCGACCGGCGCATGGGCGAGAACCTCTGGGGCCGCCCCAAGTCGCCGATCAACTCCCGCTCCTACGGTCCCGGCCAGCACGGCCAGCGGCGCAAGTCCAAGGTCTCCGACTTCGGACTGCAGCTGCGCGCCAAGCAAAAGCTGAAGGGCTACTACGGCAACCTGACCGAGAAGCAGTTCAGCCGGATCTACACCGAGGCCGCCCGGCGCAAGGGCAACACCTCGGAGAACCTCATCGCCCTCCTGGAAAGCCGGCTCGACGCGGTGGTCTACCGCGCCAAGTTCGTCCCCACCCCGTTCGCGGCCCGCCAGTTCGTCAACCACGGCCACGTGCTGGTGAACGGCAAGCGGGTGAACATCCCCTCGTACCGGATGAAGGTGGGGGACGTGGTCCAGGTGCGCGAGCGCTCGCGCAACATGGCCCTGGTGCTGGAGGCGCTGCAGCTCGTGGAGCGTGACCACCCCGACTACATCGAGGTGGACCCCAAGGCGATGACCGCCAAGTATCTGCGGATGCCGGAGCTGGCCGAGGTGCCCTATCCGGTGAAGATGGAGCCGAACCTGGTCGTCGAGTTCTACGCTTCGTAGGACTGACGGAACGGCGTCTTACGCCGGCGCGCGTTGGAGCGCCGGGATTCCCGACCCCGATGCCTCAGGCGCGGGCGGCCGCGGCCTTGGCAAGGCGGCCGCCGCCGCCACGAAGGCGAGCCCGGCGACGGGCGTGGCCACCAACCCTGCGAGCAGCGCTCCGCCGACGGCGGCGCGGGCCCAGCCGGAGCGGCGCCAATCGATCAGCCAGGCGAGGGCCGGCGGGGCGAGCGGCGCGAGGTCGTACTGGTGGGCGTAGGGCGTCAGGCACAGCGCGCCCGCCACCAGTCCCAGAAGGTTGCGCGAGCGCCAGGCGATCCAGACGCCGAGCAGGGCCAGCGCCGCCGTTCCGGCCCAGCCGGGCAGCAGCGCCGAAGGATTGATGCGGTCGGTCGCCGGAATCACCGCCTGGAAGTCGCGCAGCGCGCCCAGCCATTCGACCCAGCGGCCGGGGCCGAACACGAAGCTGGCGGCGATCAGGCCGAGACCCCCGATCGCGGCCCAGGTCAGCGTCAGCGTCTCGCCCCAGAGCACGATCGGCGCGAGGATCATCGCCTGCGGCTTGATCACCGCGGCCACGGCGAAGAGCAGCCCGGCCAGGCGCGGGCGGGACCTCAGCACCTCGAAGCCGCCCGCCATGGCCGCGCCCACCAGCAGCGAGGTCTGGCCGGGCGAGACGGCCAGGACCACCGGTGGGACGATGAACAGCGCCGCCGCCGCCCAGGGCGGGCGGACCACGCCCGCGGCCGCGAAGGTGAAGAGGGCGGCGCTGAGGCCCGTCCAGACGGCGTAGGCCGCCGGCGCCGGGGCGAGGCCGAACGGCCAGGCGACCAGCAGGAAGGTGGGCGGATAGACGAAGGGCCAGGCGCCGTCGATGTGAAGGGACGCCTGCAGCTGGGCGATCACGGCCGGGTCGTAGGGCGCCTGCCAATGCCGGGCCGCGGCCCAGAACACGTAGAAGTCGGCCGGCTTCACCTTTGCGTGGAAGAAGGCGAAGCCGCCCCAGAGGACGAGCGCCAGGAGCGCGAGGGCGGCCCGCTGCGCCATCCGGCTTTGCACCGATGCCGCCCCCTCGGCGGCCGGGCTCAGAAGACGGGCGAGGCTCATTCGGCGCCACTCGCGTAGGCGCCGGGCGAGAGCGCCGGCGCGTCTGCGGCCGCCCGACGCGCCGCCGGCCAGAGCGGCGATCCGAAGATGGTCAGCGATCCCAGGAAGGCGAGGCTCGCCAGCGGGCTCGCCACGAGGCCGGCGAGCAGGGCGCCGCCCGAGATGGCCGGCCCCCAGCCGCGGCGGCGCTCGATCAGCCAGCTCACCGCCAGCGGCGCCAGCGGCGCGAGGTCATAGTCGTGCGCGTAAGGCGTCAGCCAGAGGGCGCCGGCCGCCATGCCGAGCAGGTTCTTGTTGCGCCACGCGAACATGACGCCGAACGCCGCCAGCGCCGCCGACCACCAGGGCGAGGCGATGAGCGCCGAGGGATTGGTTCGCTCGGCCGCCGGGGCGATCTGGGCGAACGCGGCCAGGGCGTGCGGCCACGCCAGCCAGGGTCCGAGGCCGAAGGCGAGGCTGGCGCCCGCCAAGGCGGCCCCTGCGGCCAGCATCGCGCCGAGGGCGCGCCAGTTTCCGAACAGCGCGACGGGCGCGAGGATCATGGCCTGGGGCTTCATGCAGGCCGCCAGGGCGAAGATGACGCCGGCCAGGTGCGGCCGCCGCTCGGCCAGCCGCCATCCGGCCAGCATCGCCGCCCCCACGAAGAGGGTCGGCTGGCCAAGGGCGGCGGAGAAGAACACCGGCGGGACCGCCCAGAGCGCCGCCGCCGCCCAGACCGGCCGGATCCGCCGCGAGGCTTCCCAGACGAAGAGCGCCGCCGAGAGGGCGGTCCAGAGCGGATAGGCCAGCGTCAGGGGGAGCTGGGCGAAGGGCCAGACGAACAGGAGGAAGGTCGGCGGATAGACGAATGGCCAAACGCCCTGGAGGTGGATCGCCGCCTGCAGCTGGGCGACCACGGCCGGGTCGTAGGGGGCCTGCCAATGCCGGGCGGCGGCCCAGAAGACGTAGAAGTCGGGCGCCCCGTGACCGATCCTGGCCGCCGCCAGGCCCGCGGCGATGACGAAGGTCGCGGCGGCGAGCGCCAGGCCCTGCGTCCGCGCGGCGCGCTCGGCGGCTCCGTGCGCCGCCTCAACGATCGGCTGATCGCCCAGCCCGGGTGTCATGGCCCCCTTATCGGGGTCGCCGGCTAAGAAAGTCTTTGCCCTGGCCGACCTTGGGAGGCGCGCCATGGCGCCGCTGGCGTTGACGCCGCGTCCGTGGCTGACTGGCGCCGATGACCCGCCGCGCCTGGCTCATCGTTAGTCTCGCCGCCCTCGCGGCGTGTGTGACGAGTCCCCGCACGGCGGCGCCGCCGCCAGCGGCGGGACTTGAGCTGCTCGAGCCGATCCTGGGCGCGAAGCTCACCGCCGACGGCGTCACCATCCGCGTGCGCTCCAGCGGCTGCACGACCAAGCAGGACTTCGCCTTCTATATCGAGCGTGCGGCGCCGACGCCGACCCTCGTCTTTGGACGCAAGCGGATCGACACGTGCAAGGGACCGGCGGGGGCGGCGGATCTGAGCTTCAGCTTCGCCGAACTCGGCCTGGGGCACGGCGCGCAGGTCTTCATCCTGAACCCCTTCGCCGGCGAGAGCGGGAGGCCGCCTTAGCCGGCGAGCACGCCCTTCTCGACGAGCAGGGGCTTCAGCTCGCCCGACTGGAACATCTCGCGCACGATGTCCGAGCCGCCAACGAACTCGCCCTTGACGTAGAGCTGCGGGATGGTCGGCCAGTCCGAGAAGCTCTTGATGCCTTGGCGCAGGTCGTCGCTCTGCAGGACGTTGACCCCGACGAAATCGACGCCGAGGTGGTCGAGGATCTGGACGGTGACGGCGGAGAACCCGCACTGCGGCTGATCCGGCACGCCCTTCATGAACAGCACCACCGCATGGTCCGCGATGGTCTTGGCGATGAAGTCGTGAATCGCTGAGCTTTCGGCGATATCGCTCACAGGCGCTGCCTTCTTCGAGAAGTGGACCCTTTGGATGAAGAGCTAGGGAGGGCGGCCCGGCGGGTCAAGCGCGCATCACGCGCCGGCGTTCGGTTCCGGCCGCCCGCTCGGCGGAAAAGCGGGCCATCTCGACCTGGGCGCTGGCGCCGGCCGGAAGGTCCCGCTCGGGCACCTCCGCTAGGCTCGCCAGGTGCTCGCGGTCGACCGAGACGGTCTGGACGCTGGCCACGGCCGGCTCGGTGAGGGCGTAGGCCAGGCAGATCTGCTCGGCGCTCCAGCCGGGCGTGTCGCACATGAAGGCGTAGGTGCCGGCGCCTGCCAGCGTCGGCTTGGCGAGCCAGCCGGGCTTGGCCTCGTCCGCCGCCGCCTTGGCCAGTTCCGCCGCGCGGGCGGGGTACGGATCGCAGCCGATGACCGCCAGCTGCCGCTCGGCCGCCGCCCGGACCATATGTCGCTCCCGCCAGCCCGAGAGGATGTTGAAGGGGGTTATCAGGGCGTCGAAGCCGCCGGCCTCGACGTGCGGCTCCAGGAGGTCGTGGTCGCCGGCCACTCCCAGCCACGCCGCGCGCCCCTGGTCCTTCAGCGCCCTCAGGGCGGCGGGCACCCCCCGCGGGGGCGCAGGGGTCGCCTCCACGCTCAAGAGGTCGAAGTAGCCCAAGCCGCTCCGGTCGATGAACTCCTCGATCCCGCGCACGAGCGGCCCGGCCTCCTCGGACTCCTCGACGCGCAGCCCGACAAACAGCAGACGCCGGGGGACGGCGCTCGCCCCCTCGGCCAAGCCCTCCGCCAGCTCCGGCGACGGCCGGCGCAGCTCGAAGGCGTTGATCCCCTCTTCGAACGCCGCATGCACCAGGTCGCGCCAGGCGCCCGCGGATTTCAGATCCTCTCCGTCGAGGGCCAGGGAGACCGCCGAGACCGCCATGCCCGCGCGTCCGAAAGGCCGGTACCGCATCGCCGTTAGCTCCCCTCGGGGACGCTGGTCTCGAGCGCCAGGGCGTGGAGCTCGCCCCCCATCTTGCCCTTCAGGGCGGCGTAGACCAGCTGGTGCTGGCGCACCCGATTGAGACCGGCGAAGGCTCGGGAACTGATCTTGGCCCGATAGTGATCACCGTCTCCGGCCAGATCCTCGATGACGATCTGGGCGTCGGGAAAGGCCTGGCGCAGTTCAGCCTCCAGCTGAGAGACGGCCATCGGCATGTGACGAGCTCCTCGATCAACGATCAGTGAACGAAAACCCTTAACAAGGCCTGCAACGCCGGCGCTCGCCCTTGGCGTAGCCTGAGGTGAATCTCGACTGATGTGAGGCCAACGTCACGGTCTGGAAAGCTGTGGTTAAGATTCTGGTGACTTTCATTTACAGGCTGCAATCAGCGCCGACGCAGCATATACCGGTCATCTTCAGAGGGGGCCCGCGTGCCGCGTCGAACCCTGATCATCTTCCTCACGGTCGGACTGAGCGCTTGCAACTCGCTGCGGGAAGACGTGATGCGGGCGAAAGTCGCCCTTTTCGGGCCGCACCGGGCGCCGCCGGCCGCGGCCCCCCCTGCGCCCCCAGCGCCGCCGCCGCCGCCTTCGCCGGCCGAGGGGCTATGGGCGGTGCTGGACCCCGGCTGCCCGAAGCCGGAGGCGGCCAACATCCGTGATTGGCCCAAGTGCGCCTTCCCCTTCTGGATCAGCGGCGACAAGGCCCTGGTGGTGCGCTCGGCCGCGCACAGGTCCCGCCCGCCCACCGACGTGAGCTTCGTCGCCGACTACAGCCTGGCCGCCGGCGATCCGGTGATAGCGCAGGTGGGGACGGTGAAGGACGGCTACATGTTCCTGGCGCTCACCGACCTCTCGGAGGATGACCGCGGGCGGCTCGTCGGCGCGGTGGGCGCGGCCGTCTCCTGCCCGAAGGCCGCGAGCGGCGCCCTCAGCATCAAGCCCAATCTCAACGGCTGCACCACCGAGTCGCTGGACACGGTGCGCAAGGCCGCCGCCGAGACCCTTCGCGATCGCGCGGCGCTGGATCAGGTCGCCTGGATCGCGGCCGGAGCGCCGCACGACCCCACCGACGGCCAACGGCCTTGAGCGCTGGCGCGTCCGGCCTTCTGCGCGCCTGCGCCGCGCTCTTTGCGCCGGCCCTGCTCAGCGCCTGCAACGTCGTCGTCACCGACAAGCCCCTGTTCAGCGCCGCCGACGAGGCCGGCGCGCCGCAGCTGAAGCCGGGCGTCTGGCTGATCCACAAGGACGACGGCTGCAAGCTCGACGAGACCCTGCCGGTCGAGCAGTGGCCCGACTGCGCGGCCGGGGCGGTGGTCAAGCCTGGAGAGATCTCGGGCTACGATCGCAAGGAATCCGGCGGGGTCTGGGAGCACGACCCCTTCGTTCTGGCCGCCGGCGACCCCAGGATCGCCCAGGTGCTGGTCGAGGGCGGCCTCACCGTCCAGGCCAGCGCCGAGGCCAGCGGGAACGCGACCGCTACGGCTTCGTCGTCGGGCGGCGGAACGACGCGCGCCTACGGCTACGCCGGCGTGCGGCCCCTCAGGACCGACGCCCAAGGCTTCATCACCGCCGTCACCTACTGGTCGGTGATGTGCGGCCCGCCCCCGCCCAAGAACAAGAACGGCGAGGACGTGGCGTTGGGAACGCTGAAGCCCTTGCCGGGGATGATCATGAAACCCGGCGAGGCGACCTGCACGACCAAGTCGCAGGGCCCGGTGCGGTCGGCGGCCAGGGCGAGCGAGGCCTGGAAGGAAGCCTCGCCGGAGGCCCACTGGGTCCGCGACGGCGACCGATAGCCCTCAGGCTTCGTCCATGTAGGCCGGCATCCACGCCTCGTTGGCAAGCCGAAGCCGCGCCAGCGGGATGCGGAAGAGAGCGTGGCAGGCGAAGTCGGCGCCGCCCGCCTGGCCGGCCAGGGCGATGTTCAGCCCTCCGGCGCGGCCGGCGGCGATGATCGGCTCGGGGTCGGAGGCGGCCACGAGGTAGCGCCCCTGGTCCTCGCCGAACAGGAAGGCGTGGGCGTGGGTGGCGCTGGTGGGGGCGAGCTCGACGCCGACCCCGGAGGCGAGAGCCATCTCGGCGGCGGCCGCCACCAGCCCCCCGTCGGAGAGATCGTGGACGCTCGAGACCTGGCCGCCGCGGATCAGGCCGCGCACGAAATCGCCGGCCCGACGCTCCAGCTCGAGGTCCACCGGCGGCGGCGCGCCGGCTTCCCGGCCGAGCACCTCGCGCAGGTAGAGGCTGGCGCCCAGCTCGCCGTGGCTCACGCCCACCAGCAGCAGCGCCTGGCCGGCCTTCATCGAGGCGAAGTCGGCGCGTAGCCCATAGTCGGGGATGAGGCCCACCGCGCCGACCGTGGGGGTCGGCGGAATGGCCGCCCCGCCGGTCTCGTTGTAGAGGGAGACGTTGCCGCTCACGACCGGGAAGTCGAGGGCCCGGCACGCCTCGGCCATCCCGTCGACCGCCCGGGCGATCTGCCCCATGATCTCGGGCTTCTCGGGATTGCCGAAGTTCAGGTTGTCGGTGACCGCGATGGGATCGGCGCCCACCGCGGTGAGGTTGCGCCAGGCCTCGGCCACCGCCTGCTTGCCGCCTTCGAAGGGGTTGGCCGCCACGTAGCGCGGCGTGCAGTCGGAGGTGAGCGCCAGGGCCTTGCGCGTCCCGTGCACCCGCACCACCGCCGCATCCGCGCCGGTGGCCGATTCCTCCAGGGTGTCGGCCATCACGTGCCGATCGTACTGCTCCCAGACCCAGCGCTTGGAGGCGACGTCGGGGCAGGACATCAGCTTCAGCACGGCCGCCTCCCAGTCGTCGGGCGCGGGGACCTCGGCCGGGTCCAGCCGCGCCGGGACCTGCGGCTCGACCCACGGCCGCTCCAGGCGCGGGGCGTCCTCGGTGAGGGGCGCCAGCGGGATGTCGCAGACGACCTCGCCGCTGCGCCTCAGCACCAGCCGGCCGGTGTCGGTGGTGCGGCCGATGACCGCCGCATCGAGCCCCCACTTCTCGAAGATCCGCCGGCCGTCCGCCTCCCGGCCCGGCTTCAGGATCGCCAGCATCCGCTCCTGGCTCTCCGAGAGCATCATCTCGTAGGCGCTCATGGCCTCCTCGCGCTGGGGCACCAGATCGAGGTCGAGCTCGACCCCGACGCCCCCCTTGCCCGCCATCTCCACCGAGGACGAGGTGAGGCCCGCCGCGCCCATGTCCTGGATCGCCGCCACCGCCCCCGAGGCCATGAGCTCCAGCGTCGCCTCGATGAGCAGCTTCTCGGCGAAGGGATCGCCCACCTGGACCGTAGGTCTCTTTTCGTCGCTGTCCTCGCCGAACTCGGCCGAGGCCATGGTGGCGCCGTGGATGCCGTCGCGGCCGGTCTTGGAGCCGAAGTAGACCACCGGCAGCCCGGCGGCCGGCGCGGCGGCGTAGAAGATCTTGTCGGCGTCGGCCAGGCCCACGCACATGGCGTTGACGAGGATGTTGCCGTCATAGCCGCGGTGGAAGTTGGTCTCCCCGCCCACCGTGGGCACGCCCACGCAATTGCCGTAGCCAGCGATCCCCGACACCACACCGCTCACCAGCCGCCGGGTCTTGGGGTGCGAGGGATCTCCGAAGCGCAGGGCGTTCAGGAGCGCGATGGGCCGCGCCCCCATGGTGAAGACGTCGCGCATGATGCCGCCGACGCCGGTCGCCGCCCCCTGATAGGGTTCGATGTAGGAGGGGTGGTTGTGGCTCTCCATCTTGAAGACGCAGGCCTGGCCGTCGCCGATGTCCACCACTCCGGCGTTCTCCCCGGGGCCCTGGATCACCCGCGCCCCGGCGGTGGGCAGCTTGGCCAGCTGGACGCGGCTGCTCTTGTAGGAGCAGTGCTCCGACCACATCACCGAGAAGACGCCGAGCTCCACCAGGTTCGGCTCGCGGTTCAGGCGCCGCACGATGAGGGCATATTCGTCGGGCTTGAGGCCGAATTCGGCGGCCGTCT
>Ga0213876_10000219_pt1 | contig 57264 bp, 50 predicted proteins | sample BarmaccomBMRX_R9_FD_160113 | JGI IMG/M metagenome (GOLD analysis project Ga0213876, IMG submission 160113) | Root-associated microbial communities from Barbacenia macrantha in rupestrian grasslands, the National Park of Serra do Cipo, Brazil - RX_R9 | ecosystem: Host-associated > Plants > Roots...
GCGGCTGGTTGTTCGTGTGCGCGACGCGCGGCTCGTCCCGGTGGTGCCCGCCGTTCTCGGCGTCCTCCCAGAGGCGGCCGAAGATCATCTTGCCGGCGGTCGTCTGCAAGACGCTCGTCACGGCGATGTCGGCGTTCTTGCCGATCATGCGGCGCGCGTTGTCCACCACGACCATCGTCCCGTCGTCGAGGTAGGCGACGCCCTGGTTGTACTCCTTGCCCTCCTTCAGGATGAAGACGCGCATCGCCTCGCCGGGCAGCACGACGGGCTTCAGGGAGTTCGCCAGCTCGTTGATGTTCAAGACCTGGATGCCGTGGAGCTGCGCCACCTTGTTGAGGTTGAAGTCGTTGGTGACGACCACGCCGTCCAGACTCTTCGACAGCTCCAGGAGCTTGAGGTCAACCTCTTTGACCGCCGGGAAGTCCGTGTCCACGACCTGTATGTCGAGCGAGGGGTTCGACTGGAGGCGGTTGAGCATGTCGAGGCCGCGGCGACCTCTTTGACGTTTGGAGGAGTCGGGCGAGTCCGCGACCTGTTGCAGCTCGCGGAGGATGAACTGCGGGACGACGATGGTGCCCGAGAGGAAGCCGGTCTCGGCCACGTCGGCGATGCGGCCGTCGATGATGACCGAGGTGTCGAGGATCTTCACGTCGCGGCGCGTGGCCTTGTCGCTGAAGATGCCGCCGAGCGCCGAGAGGTCGAGGTAGTCGCCCTTCGCCGCGCCGACCATCAGGCCGACGTAGGCCATGATGAAGGCGAGCGCGAGCGTCAGGAAGACCTTGGTCGAATAGTGGGCCGGGCCGGACTCCTGGTAGCTGATGAGGAAGCCGATGAGCACGCCGCCGACGATGCCCATCATCGAGCCGATGCCGGCGCCGATCAGCGTCTTCAGAGACGCCTGCTGGATGCGCATCTCGAAGAGGATGATGATGACGGCGAGCACGAGCCCCAGGAGCGCAGAGAGGAGCGACGAGGGAATCCCGAAAAGCTCGACGGACTGTTGCGGCTCGGCCGGCTGCGCCCTGGCGTCGGCCGGCCTTTGCGTCTGCGCCGAGGCGTCGTCGCGCGGCGCGGAGTAGTGCGCGCCCAGCGGGTCTAGTGTAAACCCCGCAACGCTGAGGATTCCTATGAAGACAAGCCGTATGAGAACCGTGTTCGTCCGCATGACGCCGTGATATTAACACTTTATCCGGCGTCTGTCTCTGACGAAATCGGGGCCGCGGCCGAGCCAACGACACGGCTCGGCCGCCCCCACATTCAACGGCGCGCGGGGCGGTCGGGAAGCGCCGGAAGCAGATTCGGCAGCCTCAAGAGCTTGGACAGCCCGCCCCCCTTGACATCCCTCACGCCCCCGTCGAACGCCTGTTCGAGCGGAGCCTTCGAGAAGTCGAACGTGGTCATGCTCTCCGGCCCTCCCCCCGGCTGTAGCTCGAAGATCGGCACCTTCTTCCGGGCGGCCTTGTCCGTCTGCTGCGCCTGGTCGAAGAGGTAGTTGAAGGCCGTCGCGGCGCTGTCGAGGAACCCCCTCTCCTCGGCGGGGGTCTCCGCGGCCGTGGCCTCGACGAGGATAATGTGCGTCGCGCCCCAGTCGATCGCGGCCTGGATGGGGGTGTTGTGCGCGAAGCCGCCGTCAACGATGTAGAGGTCGTGCCCCGCGCCGCGGCCCGGCAGCCTCAAGCCCGTCAACGGCCGTCTCGGGAAGACGGGGTAGATGGAGCCCGAGCCGATGACAACGTCGAGCAGCCGCCCCGCGTTGTCGCCCGCGAGCGGGACGAACTGGGCGTCTGCCGGCGGATTCTTGTCGCCCCGCTGGTAGTAGAAGTAGAGGTTGTCGGGCAGGTCGTCCCCGCCGGGGGCGGGCGCGGCGTCACTCCCGCCCCACAGCCAGGAATCGTAGTCGGGCGGCGACGGGGAGGGCAGCGGGGCGGGCAGCCGCGAGGCCGTGATGATCAGGTCACGCTTGAGGAGGTGGCCGTCGATGATCTGCTCCGAAAGTTGGGCGAGTCGCTCTTCCGGCGTCGCGTTCGCGTCGGATGAGAGGTTGCCGGCCCCCGACTCCGCGAAGAGATGAGGTATCCGTTCGAGCAGGGCCTGCTCCACGCCCGCGGCCTGCACGAGGCTGTTGTTGCCCCCGAAGCACGTCACGTAAAGCAACGCGGCGGCCGACAGAAGGAACGCGTGCCTGAGGAAAGGCATGGGGGCGGAGAACGAATACTTCGGCCGCAAAAATCTGAGCCAGGTCACCAGCGCCGCCAGCGAGAGGGCGAGGGCGATTGAAAACAGCGCCACGACGAGGAGCGCCCCTGCGAGCATGGTCTTGGGCCTCCACAGGTTGACCTCCTCCAGCTCACTTGTCACCCAAACGATAAGCCCTATCAGCGCGAGCCCGATGACTAAAGCGGCGATGTTCGAGAGGTAGGCTAACGTGTACAAGAGTACGCAAGCGCCGAACGCCATCCCGAAAGTGATTTCGACCGAAGGCACCCGGGTCTTTAGTTTAGTCCAGCTCCCTTCCACCCACGCCTTCAGCTTCGGGATGCCCTTCGTGTGGAGCAGCCCGGCGGCGAAGACCACCACGGAGAGGGCGACCAGCCACGCCCAGGTGGCCCGGAATATCAGTTGGAGGACGAACCAGACTCGCCCTAAGACCAGAGAGGAGACGGGCAGGCGCGTACCGGCTTCGACGCCGCCCCAGTGGACGTACCCGGCCGCCAACTGCGCCGCGCCGCAGAGTGAAAGCGCCACGCCCGCGTAGAGCCACCAGGCGGGCGCGGCTCGCTCCGAGAGCAGCGCGAGCCGCGCGAAGACTCTCAGGTGCAAGAGCGCCGCGCAGAGCCCGAGGAAGGTGAGCACGTCGGGCCAGAGCTGGAAGAAGTCGCCGAGGGTGAAGTCCGCCCAGACCTTCCTGACGGCGTCCTGGCCTCTCTCCGGCTTCGTCACCTCGGCCGCCGCGAGCAAGGCGTTGATGGCCCCGCCCGAAGTCCCCACGACCAGCTCGATCTTCGCGTGCGGATTGCCGACCCTCTCCAGGTCCTCGAGTTCCCTCTCGATCTGCACGACGGCCCCGGCCTGGTACGCGCACTTCGCGCCGCCGCCCGAGAGCACGAGCGCGATCCGCGGCTCCTTGCCGGTTGTCCTCTGATACTCGGCGGCGCTCCCCAACACGTCGGCGACCGTCGTGGCCTTCAGTCGGTCGCGCATCTCATAATTACCCAGCACCTTCTCGAACCAACCTTGGAAATAGCCGTAGTCGAGATCGAAAAACTTCATTACCACCGCCTTGAAACCTGCTATCTCATCCTTACGGCCGAGGAGGTTCTGGAGCCGTTCCTTGTAAGACGCCCGCCGGCCTTCATCGAGGTAGCGGTTCACGAGCATGAAGTCGCGCGGGATCAGGTAACTGTCGAGGTCGCCCCTCTTCTCGTCCTCCGACCACCCGCCGAAAATATTACCGTAGCGCCCACGCCCGGCCGTTAACTGCAACTTCCGCAGGCGGCTCATGTCGGCCTCCGCGTCCTCGCTGACACACGCCACTTTGAACTTGCCCTCTTCGCCCTCCTGGTACAGTTGCTTTAAAGACTCCTCCTGACTGCCGGTGAAAACCACCCTGTTTTCGGAGAGCGAAATCTTACGCCCTTCGAGGACGTACCGCGGCAGGATGTGGCCGGCGATTGAATGGGGGGATTCGAAGAGGAAGGTGAGCTTGTGTTCACTCGCCAGCGAGTCGAGCGAGGGCAGGGCGCCGCCAGGCGCCCTGCCCTCGGCGAGCGGCGAGTCCTCCCTGACGAGGCAGACGGAGCGGTACATGGCTTCCATCCTGAGCGCGCGACGGTCAAGCTCCGAACCAGCCATCCCCTCCAACTCAGGCGGTGGCTCGACGGGCTTGAACTCGGCCAGCTCGCCGAGGGTCTTCTGTTTGCCGCGCGCCGGAACGAGGCTCGCAATGTAGAGATCAGAGGTGCTTTCCGTGAGCCAGCTTTGAGACAGCCACTCCGAGGGGCCGGCGGTCAGGACGGCAACGTCTATCAGCCCCCGGTCGTACCAGTCCTCCACCTCCTCCTCCGACCCGAACGCGAGACTAAAGGAGGTTTCGCCGCCGGCCTCACTCTGTAGTTCTGAGAAGAGACCCGTATAAGCGGCGGCCCTCTTCTCGTCATGGTCGTTGACCGCCACCCCCACTTTAATCTCGGCCCCGGTTGACTGGGCCGTGGAGCGCACGCCGCCCAGTAGGCAGACCGCGGCCAAGGCCGCTGACACGCAGGTCAAAAACTTTGGATGGCGCTGTTTCACAAATCGCTCGGCGCGCCCGCGGGGCTCCCTTCCGGGGGCGCGCTCATCTCGACCGCGCAGCGGCGGTTCTGATACCTGTTCCGCCGAGACCACGAGAGGCACTCCGGGCACACGTCCCCGTCCGTCTCCGGCGCGACGACCTCGTGCGCCTCCCTGAATTCATAACCGCACACGGCCCCCGCCGGCGCGTAAGGTTTGATGAAAGCTTCTTGCCCCAGGTCGTGAATGAAATGTACAGACATACCCCTGCCGCCTCGTCTTTAAAAGTTATTTTCGAAAGCCCTAAAACAGCTCGTCCAAAGCCTCTTCGACCGAGCGGACGCCGACGACGCGGACGCCGAGGAGGCGTTCGAGCCCGGCGGTATTCGAGGCCGGGAGGACAATCTTCTTGAAGCCGAGCGCCTGCGCCTCGCGCGCGCGCGCCTGCGCCTGCATCGCGCCGCGCACCTCGCCCGTCAGGCCCACCTCGCCGAAGACGGCGACGTGCGGGTCAACCGGCAGGTTCTTGAAGCTCGAAGAGATGGCGGCGATGACGCCGAGGTCTGCGGCCGGCTCGTCGATCTCCAACCCGCCGGCGACGTTGACGAACACGTCGTCGCCGAGCAGTTGAAAGCCGACGCGCTTCTCAAGCATCGCAATCAACAGGGCGATGCGGTTCACGTCGAACCCCTGGGCCATCCGGCGCCCCGTCCCGTACTTCGAGCCCGAGACGAGCGCCTGCACCTCGACGAGCACGGGGCGCGTCCCCTCCATGCAGGCGGTGACGACCGACCCGGCGACGCCCTGCGGCCGCTCCTGCAAAAACATCTCCGAAGGGTTGGCGACCGGCACCAGCCCCTCGCCCGTCATCTCGAAGACGCCCAGCTCGTTGGCCGCGCCGAAGCGGTTCTTCGTCGCGCGCACGATGCGGTGGTTGTGGTGGCGCTCGCCCTCGAAGTAGAGCACCGTGTCCACGATGTGTTCGAGCGCCTTCGGGCCGGCAATCGAGCCCTCCTTCGTGACGTGGCCGATGAGGAAGACGGGAATCGTCCTGTTCTTCGCCAGCATCAGGAACTGCCCCGCGACCTCACGCACCTGCGAGACCGAGCCCGGCGCGGATTCAATCTTCGAGGAGAAGACCGTCTGAATCGAATCCACGATGATGGCGCCCGGCTCGTTCCGCTCGACCTCGTCCAGGATGTTCTCAAGGTTGGTCTCGGGCAGGAGGAAGAGGTTCTCGGCCTCGACGCCGAGCCGCTCGCCGCGCATCTTGATCTGCCGCTCCGACTCCTCGCCCGAGACGTAGAGCACGCGCTCGTTCTGCCGGCTCAACTGGTCTGCGACCTGGAGCAGCAGCGTTGACTTTCCGATGCCGGGGTCTCCGCCGATGAGGATGAGGCTGCCCGGCACGATGCCGCCGCCGAGCACCCGGTCGAACTCGGTCACGCCCGAAGAGACGCGCGCGTCGTCCTGCGACTCGATCTCGCCGAAGCGGACGGGCTTCACCTCGCGCAGACGAAACCCGCCGCGCGCGGCCATCCCCTTCGCCGCGCCCGCCGCGGGCCGCGCGCGCTCCTCGACGAAAGAGTTCCACTCGCCGCAGTCCGGGCACTTCCCCAGCCACTTGCCCGAATGCTTCCCGCAACTCTGACAGACGTAGACCGTCCCTGTTGCCTTAGCCACTTTTCAATTCTTCCTTCTCTTAAATTGACTCTCTATTAGACGACTGCTTCCGTTAATCCCGCACGCAAAGTGCGACACATTTTACCACCCCGCGCCCGACGCTTCAGCCGCACAAAGCACGACGGCCGCCCCTCTTCGCTTGACACGAATTGGCGGCGGCCGTTCGAGGTTTTCGGGCTTTTTCTACAGCAAATCCTTGATTCTCTCCGTCGGGCGGCCGAGCACCGCGCGCGGCCCGCGCTCGACGATGGGGCGCTGGATGAGGTCTGGATTCTCGGCCATCAGGCGGATCAGCTCTTCGTCCGAAAGCTCGCGCTTGCCGAGTTCCAACTCCTTGTAGACCGCCTCGCCCGTGCGCAGAAGCTCGCGCGGCGCGATGTTCATCTTCCCTACCAACTCGCGCAGCTTCGCCTCGCCTATCGGCTCAAGGTAGTAGTTGACTTTCTCGAAGTCCACACCGCTCTCGCGGAGCAGCCGGTCGGCCTCGCGGCACTTCGTGCAAGTCGGCTTCTCGTAGACGGTGATCTTGTCGTCCATCCATAACCCCCTCTAAGGAAATATCCCGCGCACGCTCGTCGCCTCGGCCACGCGGCTGACGGCGACGACGTAGGCGCCGGCGCGCATGTCGGTGCGGAAGCGCTCGGCCGCGGCGTAGACGTCGGCGAAGGCCGTGCGCATCGTCTGCTCCAAGGTGTCGCGCACGCGGTCTTCCGTCCAGAAGTAGCTGTACTGATCCTGCACCCACTCGTAGTAGCTGACGGTGACGCCGCCCGCGTTGGCGAGGATGTCGGGCAGGAGGAAGACGCCGCGGTCGAAGAGGACGCGGTCGGCGGCGGGCGTGACGGGGCCGTTCGCCAGCTCCGCGATGATGCGCGCGCGCACCCGCTCGACGTTGGCGAGCGTGATGCTGTTCTCGAGCGCCGCGGGGCAGAGGAGGTCGCACTCGACCTCCAGCACCTCGTCGCGCGGGATGGGCTCGGCGTTGTGCAGGCCGGCCACGGTGCCCGTCTCGGCCTTGTGCCGGAGCGCGGCCTGCACGCCGATGCCGTGCTCGTTGTAGACGCCCGCGCGCGAGTCGGCGATGGCGACGACGCGCGCGCCGTCCTCGCTTGAGACGAGCCGCGCGAAGTTGGCGCCCGCGTTGCCGAAGCCGTGGATGGCGACCCGCGCGTCCCTCAAAGTTATCCCGCGCACGCGGCACGCCTCGCGCACGGCGTAGAGGCAGCCGCGCGCCGTCGCCTCGCCGCGCCCCTGCGAGCCGCCGAGCGCGATGGGCTTGCCCGTCACGACGCCCAGCTCCGTGTGGCCGCGCACCATCGAGATGGTGTCCATGATCCAGGCCATCGTCTGCTCGTCGGTGTACACGTCGGGCGCGGGGATGTCGCGGTCGGGGCCGATGATGGGCGCGATCTCGAAGGCGTATCGCCTGGTCAACCTTTCAAGCTCGCCCTTCGACATCGACTTCGGGTCGCAGACGACGCCGCCCTTCCCGCCGCCGTAGGGGATGCCGACGGTCGCGCACTTCCAGGTCATCCAGGAGGCGAGCGCCTTCACCTCGTCGAGCGTCACGCCGGGGTGGAAGCGGATGCCGCCCTTCGCCGGCCCGCGCGCGACGTTGTGCTGCACGCGGTAGCCCTCGAAGACGCAGACCTGCCCGCCGTCCATCTTGACGGGGATGGAGACGACGAGCTGTCGCTTGGCGTTCTTCAAGACCTGGCGCATCGAGTCGTCGAGGTCGAGGTAGTTCGCGGCGATCTCGAACTGCTGCTGCGCGATCTTGAACGGGTTGAGTTCTTCGGCGGGCGCGGCCGTCGCGGTCTGAAGGCTCATAAGGGTTTGTCCTCCCTGCGGGATGCCGAGACGGGGAGACGGGGTGACCAGGTGACGGGGAGACGTTCGATAATGCGACTCATTCCCCACGTCACCCCGTCACCCTTTCACCCCGTCTGCTATTCTTCCGCCTTCTCTTCGACCTCAAGGATGTCGCCTTCGGTGAAGAGGTAGGTGCGCATGTGTTTGTCGAAGACGGGGTTCACGCGGCGGAGGTATTCGAGCGCCATCATGGCGTGCTCGATCTCCTCGTCGCGGTTGTGCGCGAGGATGCGGCGGAGCTGTTCGTCCTTCGTCGCCTCGACCCGCTGGTTGTACCAGTCCACCGCCTCCAGCTCCTCCTGCAAAGACTTCAACGCCCGCGAGAAGTTCAACGCCTCCTCGCTCAGCTTCTCATAGCCCTCGTGCCATTCGCTGCTGGTCGCCACTCGCCCCACCCCCTCCGCCGTCCGATTCGAAGCGCGACCATCCTATGAGGTCGAAGTGCAAAGTTCAAGGACTTTCTGGAACCCGTGCGGCGGCGCGGGTTCTAAGTACGGGAGTCCCGTTCGACCCGCTGGCACCGGCGCGATGGAGGACATTGAAGATGTTCAGCAACCTGATCGAGTCGGGGTCGCACGCGGCCGACCTCAAGCGCAAGGGGCGGTTCTTTCTCGCCACCACGGCCTTCTACGGGCTGCTGCTCGCCTTGACGGGCGTCGGCAGCATCTACGCTTACAACGCCAGGCTCGACTACAGCCCGGACTACGAGCTGCTCTCGATCATGCGCTTCCCGCCCGCCGAGGTTCGCAGCGAGGAGCCGCGCCGCGAGGAGCAGCGCGCCGCCGCGAGCCCCGCGCGCTCAAACCAGATCGCCATGCGCACCGAGGCTTCGGTGCAGACGCCTTACCACGGCGACCGCATCGCCAGCATTCACACGCCCGAAGTGCGCCAGAACCAGGCCTTCGTCATCGGCCCCGTCAACATCACGCCCGAGGAGACGGGCGGCCCCAACGGGCCATCCAACTACGGCTCGCCCCACGGCACGGGCAACAACGCCGGCCCTGCCGTGACGGAGACGGTCGAGCCGCCGCCGCCGGCCGTCCCGGCGCGGACGCCCGCGCTTCAGCCGACGCCGCGGCAGGAGACCGGCCCGATCAGGCTCCCCTCCACGCTCATCTCAAGCAAGGCGATTGAGAAGCCCGCGCCGCCCTACCCGCCCATCGCCAAGGCCGCGAACATCCAGGGGGCGGTCGCCGTGCAGATCGTCATCGACGAGCAGGGGCGCGTCCTCTCGGCGAAGGCGACGAGCGGCCCCCCGCTCCTCTTGAACGCGGCCGTGCAGGCGGCCTACAGGGCGCGCTTCACGCCGACCGTCCTCGGCGGCCAGCCCGTGAAGGTCACGGGGAGCATCACGTACAACTTCCTCCTCCACTGAAGACCGTCTTCAACGGCGGTCGCCACGACTCGCCCCAAGCATACGCCGCGGGCCACACCGCGCGGCGCTTCCCTCCTCCGGCGCGTGCGCCGAGCATCTGTCACGCTCGGCGCACGCGCCCCACACACTCCCGATCATTTTTTTCGAACGGCCGGAACTTAAACGCGCGGCCCCGCGTTAATGAACCCGATGACAGGCTCCGTGCAGACGGGGCCGTGGGTTGAAGGGCGCGCCCCGGGCGGGGCGACTGAAGCATTCATACAGGGAGGCGTGTGTCCGAAAGCACGCGTCGCTTTCAAGGAGAGGTGTAATGAAGAGACTTCATAAGGCAATCATGAGCTTCGGCATCGTCGCAGTCCTCGTCGCGGGTTCGTCCAGCGTCTTCGCCAGGTCGGAGGCTTCGAGGGAGCGTCTCCTCAGCGGCGCCATCGTCCGCATCGACCGCGACGCCCGCACCATCACCGTCCGCGAGCAGGGCACGGGCAGGGACGTGCAGGTCGCAGTCCCCGCCGACGGCGTCATCCGCACGACCCAGTCCGGGTATCGCATCACCACCTTCGAGCAGCTGATGGTCGGCATGTTCATCCAGAACGTGCGCGTCCGTTAGCGGCAACACAGGTCGAACTCCAACGCGCGAACGCCGAGCCGGAGCTGAAGGGGCTCCGGTTCGGCGTTCGCCGTTTGATGAAGCTCGGGCCGGCGCCCGTCTCACGCGCCCTGCACGTGATAACGCGGGACGCGCGAGCTGACGCCGCAGGTGATCTCGTAGGAGAGCGTGCCGGCCGTCCGCGCGAGGTCTTCCGCGGGGAGCGGCAGAGGGCCGTCCGCGCCGAGCATCGTCACCCGCTCGCCGACGCGCACGCCCTCAATGCCCGTCACGTCCACGAGCGTCAAGTCCATCGAGACGCGGCCGACGACCGGCGCGTACTCGCCTTTGACGATGACGCGGCCGCGGTTCGACAGGGCGCGCACGTAGCCGTCGGCGTAGCCCGCGGGCACGGTCGCCACCGTCATCTCGCGCGCGGCCTCGTACGTGCAGCCGTAGCCAAGGGTCTCGCCCGCGTGAACCTGCTTCAGCAACGTGACGTGCGTGCGCAGTGACATCACGGGCCGCAGCTCTGGCGCGGCGGCGAGCGGCGGCAGCACGTCGCGCCAGAGGCCGTAGAGCACGCCGCCGGGCCGCACGAGGTTGCCGCGCGTCTCCGGGTGCGCGAAGGTCGCGGCGGAGTTCGCCATGTGCTCGTAGGTGGGGCTGAACCCGCGCGCCTTGAAGGCCGCGACGGCCTCGCGGAAGCGGCCCAACTGCTCGGTCGTGAAGCAGTCGCGGCGCGGCTCGTCGGCCGCGGCGAAGTGCGTCATCAGCCCGTCCAGGCGTATGTGCCGGAACTGGCGCAACGCTTCGGCGAACTCCGCCGCCTCGTCGTAGCGCACGCCGAGGCGCCCCATCCCCGTGTCAACCTTGACGTGCACGTCGGCGACGACCCCTGCGGCGCGCGCCGCCGCGTCCAGGCCCTCGGCCATGTCGAGCCGGTAGACGACGGGAACTATCCCTTCGGCGACGCAGGCCGCGGCCTGCCCCTCCCAGAAGCCTCCGAAGCTGAGGACGGGCCGCGACACGCCCGCGCGGCGCAGCGCCAACGCCTCCTCCGGCGTCGCCACGCCGAACCAGTCCGCGCCCTCCGCTTCGAGCCTGCGCGCGCACTCCGCGGCGCCGTGCCCGTAGGCGTCGGCCTTCACCACGCCCATCACCCGCACGCCCGGCCCCACGCGCTCGCGCACCGCGCGGAAGTTCCAGGCCAGCGCGTCGAGGTCAACCTCGGCCCACGTCGGGCGGCCGCCCGCCAAAACGGAATCGTTCATGAAAGACATGCCGTCGCACTTGTTGATGAGAAGAACTCTGCCCGCAGTCTCGCATAAAACGGCGTGAGGCCGCCACAGTTGCGAGGCTGAGATTGCCGCGCAGCATTCTCGTAACCTTCTTGCAATCGGATGCTGTTAAGTTGGGCATACTTTCATTCGGAGTGTTCAGGACTGTACGTTGCGGGCGGCCATCAAGCGCTGTGTGATGCCGTCCCGCGTGGGACTTTTCAAACAAGGGGGTAGACATGGCGACTGGAACAAAGAGACAGGAGCAGGGTGAGGCGGCCGAGCAGTCTGCGCAGGCGGCGCCCGAGCTTGTCGTCAAGGACGGGCTGACGGGGCCGGAGGCGCCCGCGAACGGCCGCGAGTTCGGCGGCGACGGGCGGCAGAACGCGTTGAAGAAGTACGTGGACGAGGAGCAGCTCGCGCGCGGGCTCGGCTGGTTCAGCATCGGGCTGGGGCTGGCGGAACTGCTCGCGCCGCGCGGCGTGGCAAAGGTCGCGGGGATGCGCGGCAACACGGGGCTGATTCGCCTGTTCGGCCTGCGCGAGATTGCAAGCGGCATCGCCATCTTCGCCGGGGGGCGGCGCCCGGCCGGGCCGGTCTGGTCGAGGGTCGTCGGCGACGCGCTCGACCTCGCGTGCCTGGGCGCGGCCTACGCCACGCCCGAGAATGACAAGGCGCGGCTCACGTTCGCGACGGCCAACGTGCTGGCCGTGACGGCGCTCGACGTGCTCTGCGCGCGGCAGCTCGGCGCCGACCCGGACGGCGCGCAGACCGAAAGGGGGAACGTTCCCGTGAACAAGAGCATCGTCGTCAACGCCTCGGCCGAAGAGGTCTATCAATACTGGCGCGACCTTGAGAACCTGCCGCGCTTCATGCGCTACCTCGAATCGGTGAAGGTGACGGGCGAGGGGCGCTCGCACTGGGTCGCGAAGGCGCCGGGCGGCAGCGTCGAGTGGGACGCGGAGATTACCGAAGACCGTCCGAACCAGTCGATCTCCTGGCGCTCGCTTGAAGGCTCAGAGGTCGAGACCTCGGGCACGGTGCGCTTCGAGCCGGCGACGGGCGGGCGCGGCACGGTCATCCACGTCAAGCTCGACTACAACCCGCCGGCCGGGGTGGTGGGCGCGCTCGTCGCCAAGCTCTTCGGCGAAGACCCGGACGCCCAGATGCAGATCGACCTGCGCCGTTTCAAGCAGATCGTCGAGGTCGGCGAGATCGTCGTCTCCGACGGGACGCTGACCGGCGAGGGCTACACCGAGCAGCGGCCGGCGCAGCCGCTCGGCGTCGGACTCGGCGCGGCCGCGGGGCAGCTCCAGAAGTAGTGGACGGAAGAATAAGGGGGACGTAATGAGAGCGAACTGTTGGTACGGCAAGAAGGACGTGAGGGTCGAGCAGGTGCCCGACCCGAAGATTCTCAACAAGCGCGACGCGATAGTTAAAATCACTTCGACCGCCATCTGCGGCTCCGACCTGCACCTCTACAACGGCTTCATCCCGACGATGCAGGCCGGCGACATCATGGGGCACGAGTTCATGGGCGAGATCGTCGAGGTCGGCCCCGAGGTGCACGACCGGAAGGTCGGCGACCGCGTCGTCGTCTCCTTCCCCATCTCGTGCGGCAAGTGCTTCTTCTGCGAGCAGGAGTTGTTCTCGCTCTGCGAGAACACCAACCCCAACGCCTGGATGGCCGAGAAGCTGTTCGGCCACTCGCCCTGCGGCATCTACGGCTACTCGCACCTGACGGGCGGCTACGCGGGCGGGCAGTCCGAATACGCGCGCGTGCCCTTCGCCGACGTGGGCACTTTGAAGATTCCCGAGGGGCTCGACGACGAGCAGGTCTTATTCCTCTCCGACATCTTCCCGACGGGCTACATGGGCGCCGAGATGTGCAACATCCAGCCGGGCGACACGGTCGCCGTCTGGGGCTGCGGCCCGGTCGGCCAGTTCGCGATGGCGAGCGCGTACCTTCTGGGCGCCGAGCGCGTCATCGGCATCGACCGCTTCCCCGAGCGCCTGAAGATGGCGCGCGAGGGCGCGAAGGCCGACACCATCAACTACGAGGAGGCGAACGTCTACGAGACCCTGATGGAGTTGACGGGCGGGCGCGGCCCCGACGCCTGCATCGACGCCGTCGGCCTCGAGGCGCACGGCGCGGGCGCGCACGGCTTTGAGTACATTTACGACCGCACGAAGCAGGCCCTAATGATGGAGACCGGCCGGCCCATCGCTTTGCGCGAGGCCATCATGGCCTGCCGCAACGGCGGCACGGTCTCGGTCATCGGCGTCTACGGCGGCTTCATCGACAAGTTCCCGATGGGCTCGTTCATGAACCGCTCGTTGACGATGAGGACGGGCCAGTGCCACGTCCAGCGCTACTGGAAGAAGCTGCTCGGCCACATCAAGGACGGCGACATCGACCCGTCGTTCGTCATCACACACCGCATGAAGCTCGACGACGCGGCGCACGGCTTCGACATCTTCAACAACAAGGAGGACGACTGCATCAAGGTCGTGCTCAAGCCTTAGAGCGGCCTGCGCTCGGGTGAGATTTCAACACAGAGGCACAGTCGGTTGAGTATTTGCTCTCCAGGCTGTGCCTCTGTGTCTCTGTGGTGAATCTTATTTTGTTGACGCCTCCCGCTCCCCTTCATTTATACTGCCGCGGCTCTTCCTTCTTTCAGACCGTCGTCACCACTTTATGCCTTTCGACAAAGTCCTGATTCTCTCCGCCTCCGCCGGCGCCGGGCACATGCGCGCGGCCGACGCCCTCGAGCGCGCGTTCAAGCTCACGGGCGCGGCCTCCGAGGTCAAGCACGTCGATACGCTGCAATACACCAACAAGCTCTTCCGACATCTTTATTCCAGGGCTTACATCGACCTCGTCAACAAGTCGCCCGAGCTGCTCGGCTGGTTCTACGACCACCTCGACAAGCCCTGGAAGAACGAGCGCCGCCGCCTCGCGCTCGACAAGCTCAATACGCGGCCGTTCGTCAAGATGCTTCAGGAGTACCGGCCCGACATCACCGTCTGCACGCACTTCCTCCCCGCCGAGATCATCTCCTGGCTCAAGGCGAAGCGGCGCGTCTCGTTCCGCCAGGCCGTCGTCGTCACCGACTTCGACGTGCACGCCATGTGGCTCTGCCACCACTACGAGCAGTACTTCGTGGCGCTCGACGAGACGCGCGAGCACCTGCTGAGGCTCGGCATCCCCGCCGAGAAGGTCACGACCTCCGGCATCCCCATCGATCCCGTCTTCGCCGAGCCCAAGGGCAAGCCCGAGATGCGCGCCAGGCACGGACTCAAACCCGACGTGACCACCGTCCTCGTCTCGGCGGGCGGCTTCGGCGTCGGCCCCATCGAGCACATGCTGGAATCCCTCGCGGGGATGAAGCACCCGGCGCAGATCGTGGCCCTCTGCGGTCGCAACGCCGAATTGAAGTCGAGGCTCGATGCGGCGAGCGCACGCCTGCCGCCTTCACACCACGTGTCTATCAAACCCATCGGGTTCACGACCGAGATGGACGAGTACATGAGCGCCGCCGACATACTCCTCGGCAAGCCCGGCGGGTTGACGACTTCGGAGGCGCTGGCGAAGGGCCTCGTCTTCGTCATCGTCAACCCCATTCCGGGGCAGGAGGAGCGGAACTCCGACCACCTGCTCGAGAACGGCGTCGCCATCCGCTGCAACAACCTGCCCGTGCTCGCCTACAAGCTCGACCGGCTCCTCGACGACCCCGCGCGCTTCGCCTCCATGCAGGCCGGCGCCCGCCGCATGGCCCGCCCCGACGCCGCGCGCGACATCGTCAGGAAGTTGCTTGAACTGCAACCGGCCGGGTAAAGCTCAGACGAAATAACTACGGGGACAAAGCTTTGAGGGCGATATAATATCCCGTCACCCAGTCGCGCTAAGGTGCCTGCCTTCCGGCATATCAAGCGCATCGCGCCCGCGCTCCCTGAACGCCGGCACTACCCTTTACTTATGACAAGGCTCGTACTGGCCTCAGCCCTCGTGCTCGCCTGCGCCGCCCTCGGCCGGTCGCAAGTTCTCATCCGCATCCCTAACATACCGGAGCCCGTGTCGAAGGATGGGGACTTCGTCGGGCAGTATCGAGAGTTCGACGGCAAATTCTGGTTCGGCACTCAATTCCTGAAAGAGGGGGAGACCCGGGCCGGGATCGTCGGCACCTTTCTTTCGCCCGCGGCGGTGGAAGAGTTCGACGGCAGGCTCTGGTTTTTCCACGATGAGTTGTCGGCTGACGAAAAGGGTCTGGTGCTGAAGGTTGGCTACGTCAGTAAGGGGAGTGAGAGGCTTGAGGAGTTCGGCGGGATTGAATTTTCCGGCGTGTCCAAAACCTTCATCTTCGACGACAAACTCTGGGCGCTCACCGACGCGGGTCTATATTTCCTGCCCAAGGGCGGGAAAATGTTGAAGCGGATTGACGGTATGCCAGCCCATACCGACCGCGACCCTTTGGAGGCGCCCACCTTCCGCTTTCAGGAGTTCGACGAGAAACTCTGGCTCGCGGGGCCGGCCGGCCTCTTTTTTATAGCGAAGGGCGACAGCCCACACCTCACGCGCGTAGAGCTGCCCAACCCCGGTTATATCACGGGGCTGGAGACATTCGGGCCGGCGGCGCTCTTCGTCAGCTCGACGGGCGGGCTGTCCTATCTGCTCCCGGGCGACGACGCGGCGCACCCCGTAGAGGGACTGTCCGGACGCGCAACCGAGGTGCACGGCTTCCGCGGGCACATGTTGATAAGAGATTTCGTGTCCGGTTGGCTGCCTTCCAACTCTCCCCATTACTCGACAATCCAACGGGGTGAGGAGAAGCAGTACGTTCTGGAACCAGTTCTAGGCAACTTCGACTCTCAGCGCACGACCCACGGCCAAAGACTCTTGATCGGCAAGTCGGACTGCGAGCTGGTGCCCGTCGAGGAAGTGAAAGACACGGCGGGCAAGGCGGTGCGTGAGGTGCGCGAGTTCGAGGGAGAGCTCTTCGTCATCTTCAACGACGACAGCCTGTACAACCTGTCCGACCACGTCGGCACTTGTTGCCTTGACAGTCACGTGGATTATGCCTGGCACGACAAGGGCACGGCATACGGCATCAACCAGATCGGCGAGAGGTTCTACGTCTCGACGCCGAAAGGCGTCGTCGTCTACAGCCTTTACCAACCCCCCGGTGGGTTTGGTTATTCGGAGCAGACGTACGCCCCGAACAACTCCGTCGTGTCGGACGTGGTCGGCAGCGATAAACATCTCTGGTTCTTCGCGGGCGAGAAGGGGAACGTCCCGCAGGCGAGCCCCAACCACCTGTACCACCTCGACGCGGACGCGAGACTCGACGCCGACCTCCTCCCGACGGACTCCTACCTGAGGACGATCTTTAATTACCTGCTGCCGGGCGAATACCGTGTGGAAGGCGAGACCGACCTGCGCGTCAGAGTTCTGAACAAGAAGGGCAAAGAGGTCTACGGGCCGGACGCGGTCGAGGGGCTTCTCGCATCATGGAAGAGCATGGGGCTGTCCGCTTCGCCCGATGAAGTGGGGAACTGCTCGTACGACTTCTCGCAGGTGAAAGACGTCAGGCCACGGCTAGTGGTCGGGCGACAGAAACTATGCTTCGTGCTTCAGGACGCGTGGCCGAATCAGGCCAGGCTAGAGGGTAAGGAGTACCGCGGGGTTCCCAACCTTCTCTCGTCTTTACTGGTGCTCCCATTCCTCGTCGTCGTCTTAACCTTACTAATCCTGATGCTGGCGCCCTACAGCAGGTTCTGCCATGACCTTATCATGAACCCGGTACTCCGCAAGTACGGGTCGTTCGGGCTGCTGCCGTTGGCGTTGACGGTCTTCCCCTCAGTCCGCCGTCACGTCCTGAAGCGGTATTCGGCCGAGCTGGAGAGCGACCCGAGCTTTAACAGGTACTTCCTCTACCCCTCGCCGGAGTTTCACCCGCAGGAGTTCGGCCGGAGGATTGAAGGGGCGAAAAAAGTGCTGCTCCTCGGGCCGTCGGGGATCGGCAAAACGTCCTACCTGAGACACCTCACGCGGCATTACGCCGGAGCCCGAGGCCCGACCCGACCCGGGAAGGTCGCCCCCGTCTACGTGAGCTTGGCGAGCTATCAAGCGGGCGGCGAGCTGGAGGGTTTAATCCACGACCAGTTACAGAGCTTCGGGCGGATGAGTGACCGAGAGCTTAACGAATGGTTTCTCAAACAGGGCGGCTTTTTGATCTTCCTGGATGGCGTCAACGAGGTGGCCGACGCCGGGCTGCGCGTGAGCCTGATGCAGTTCATCGAACGGAACTGGAGGGCCAACTACATCTGTCTCAGTTCGCAGCAAGACTACCCGGAACTCGGCGGCCTCGCGGAGGTGAAGGTCAAGCCCCTCGACGAAGAGAAAATTAACGAATACTTGCGCGAGAAGCTCGGCGGGGAGACTGCGCGGGAGGTGATCAGCGAATTCAACGAGAGGACTTATCAACTCTACGAGATACCGCGCAACTTGGATTACGCTGTCGAGATTAAACAACGTGACCCGCGCTCGCCGGTACCTCAGGAGAGGGTTGAGCTTTACGAAAAGGTGCTGAGCCCAATTATTTCCGAATGGGAGTTGAACGGGAGAACCGGCTACCCCGACCTACTTTATCAGAGGGCGTTTGAGATGCTAATCAACCGCGAGTATTACTTCGTCAGCCCGGCCAAAAGCCTGCCGGAGGATCTGATCAACGCGCTGAGCAACGAGAAATACAGGCTGCTGGTTAAACTGGCGGGTCGGTACGTATTCCAGCACGACCTCCTCCGGGCGTATCTCGCGTCGAGGTACTTTTCTTTGAGGTGGAAGACGCTCGTACGTCGGGAGGTCGTCATCGATTACAACTGGCTGGAAATGCTGAAGTTCACGATCCTGTCATCCGGCGACGCGAACGAAGTAAGAAATTTGATGGAAGTTATCCTGAGCAAGGGGGAAACCACCACCGTCGTCGGTGAGCTTTTCAACTGGCTGAAGGCACAGACCACGGGGCTGTACGAAGACTGGGAAGCCGATTTCAAACTGAAGTTTGCCACTAAAAACCTGGAAGAACTTCAGTAGCCGGAGACGGGCGGGTATTAGCCGTCGCGACAACCCAAGTCACCGGGCGCTCCTATTCGCGCCACATGTTCTCGAAGCGGGTGAACTCTTTCAGGAAGGCGAGGTTGACGGTGCCGGTCGGGCCGTTGCGCTGCTTGGCGATGATGAGTTCGGCCGTGCCCTGATTCTCCTCGGTGCGGTTGTACTGCTCCTCGCGGTAGATGAAGGCGACGAGGTCTGCGTCCTGCTCGATGCTGCCCGACTCGCGCAGGTCGGAGAGCTGGGGGCGGTGGTCGCTGCGGGCCTCGGGCGCGCGCGAGAGCTGCGAGAGCGCGACGAGCGGCACGTTCAACTCCTTCGCCAGCCCCTTCAGCTCGCGCGAAATCTGCGACACCTCCTGCTGCCTCGACTCTGAACGCTTCGACGAGCCCGACATCAGTTGCAGGTAGTCAACCACGATCAGGTCGAGCCGCTTCTGCTCGGCCGCCAGGCGCCGCGCCTTCGCACGCATCTCGAGCACGGAGATGCCCGGCGTGTCGTCGATAAAAATCCTCGCCTCCGCCAAAGTCCCCAGCGCGCCCGCCAGCCTCGCCCACTCGTCGCGCGACAGGTACCCGCTGCGAAAGCGGTGCGCGTCAACACGCCCCTCCGAGCAGAGCATGCGCATCACCAGAGACTCCTTCGACATCTCCAACGAAAAGATCGCCACCACCGCCCCCGCCTGTATCGCCGAGTTCTGCGCGAGCGTCAGACACAAACTGGTTTTTCCCATCGACGGGCGCGCGGCGACGATGACGAGGTCGGAGGGTTGGAGGCCGGAGGTCATCGTGTCGAGTTCGGTGAAACCGGTGGTGAGCCCCGTCAGCATGGCCGAGCGGCCGGCCATCTCCTGCACCTTCTCCAAGAGCTGGTCGGCGACGGGCTTGATGTGTGCGAAGCCCTGGCGCGTGCGCTCGTCGGCGAGGGCGAAGATCATCTGCTCGGCGTGGTCGAGGATGATGGTGGCCTCGTCCTCGCCCTCCAGGGCCTCGCTCGTGATCTTGTTGGCGACCTTCACGAGCTGGCGCATGAGCGAGTGGTCTTTGACGACCTTCGCGTAGGCGGCGACGTTGGTGAAGTGCGGCAGCCCGTAGGTCAGCTCGGAGATGAAGGTCATCCCGCCGGCCTGCTCAAGCACGCCCTCGCGGCGCAACTCTTCGCTGAGGAGCAGCGGGTCGATCTCGCTGCCGCGCTCGGAGAGTGCGATCATCGAGCGGAAGACGAGCTGGTGCGCGCGGACGTAGAAGTCCTCGGGGCGCAGCAGCTCGATGGCGTGATTGACGAGCGAGTTGTCGAGGAGGACGGAGCCGAGGATGGCGCGCTCGGCCTCGGCGCTGTGGGGCAGCGGGCGCTCCAAGAGCTGTTCGCGTGACGGGTCGGCTATGTACTGAGCCATCGGGAGTAGGGCCTGTGGAAAACTGACTCGGGCTAGACAGGGAAACGGCGCGTCCCCTTCCCGGCCTGCGGCACAACGGCGCAGGAGCGCGGAGGGGTCGCGCCGCCGGTCTTTATACTACAAGCAGAGGGGCGCGACAACATTCATGTTGACGCGCCCCGGATTTGAAGAGAGTAGGCAGATGGCGGTAGGCAGTTAAAGACTTCTTGCCTTTAACTGCCTACCGCCATCTGCCTACTGCCTACTCTCTTACGCCTCGGCCGATTCGGCGGCCGCTTCCGTGTTGTCGGCCGTCTCGGCGGTCTCGGCCGCGGCGGGTGCCGCTTCGGCTGCGGCCGTGGTCTGCGCGCCGCCCTCGCCGGTGACGGTGACGGGGATTTCGACGTTCACGTCGCGGTGGAGGCGCACGCTGACGGTGTACTCGCCCGTCTCCTTGATGGGCTCGGAGAGGTGGACGCGGCGGCGGTCGATCTCGTAGCCCTTCTCCTTGAGCGCGTCGGCGATGTGCATCGCCGTCACCGAGCCGTAGAGCAGGCCGTGCTCGCCGACCTTGCGCTCGAAGTTGAGGCGGAGTCCGCCCATCTGCCCGGCCTGCGCCTCGGCGCCGGCGCGCTCCTTCGCCTCCTTCTTCAGCAGAGCCCCGCGCTCGGCCTCGATCTGCTTGACGTTGCCGGGCGTCGCCTCCACGGCGAGCTTGCGCGGGAGCAGGAAGTTGCGCGCGTAGCCGGACTTCACCTTGACGATCTCGCCGCGGGCGCCGAGGTTGTCCACGTCCTCTCGGAGCAGTACGTTAGTCGTTGCCATCTTTCTGTGAACCTCCTTCTAGTCCGCGGTGTACGGGAGCAGCGCGATGTTGCGCGCGCGCTTGATGGCCTCGGTCAGCATGCGCTGGTGCGCGGTGCAGACGCCCGAGATGCGGCGCGGCAGAATCTTGCCGCGCTCGGGGATGAAGTTCTGCAAGAGCTTCACGTCTTTGAAGTCGATGAGATCGACCTTGTCCACGCAGAAGCGGCAGACCTTGCGGCGGCGCATGCGGCCCCGGCCGCCCCCGCGCCCCCCGCCGCCCTGCGGCCGGCGCTCCGGTACTCCCTCATCCTCGTTGTCGAAATCGCGCTCTCTCTCAATGTTTCTGGACATCTCTTCTCTTCTCTCTTTGCAAACGCGGGGCGGCCGCGCGGCTCGCCTCTCTTTAAGCGAGAGGGCGCGCTAACCTTTCGACCCGCCGACCCTTAAGTTAAAGGCGACACGCGGGCGCGTCCCTAAGCCTCGCTGTCGTCGCCGCCGCGCGCGGGCGCAGAGCCACCGCCGGCGGCGGCCGCGGCGAACCCCGGGCGCTTGGCGGCCTTGCGCTGGCGGCGCGCCTTGAGCTTCTCGGCGCGCTGGCGGTCTTCGTCCACGCGCACGGTCATGTAGCGCATGATGGCGTCGTTGACGCGCATGCGGCGCTCCAGCTCGGCGATCTCGCCGCCGGTGCCCTCGACCTCGAAGATGACGTAGACGCCCTCGTTCTTGCGGCCGATGCGGTAGGCGAGCTGGCGGCGGCCCAGGACTTCGTTGCGCGTGATCGTGCCGCCCTGGTCGGTGACGACGGTGCTGAGGTTCTGCGTCAGCTTCGTCATCTCCTCTTCCTGCGTGTCGGGGTCAACTATGAAGACGACCTCGTAAACTCTCTTCTCTGCCAAAATCATCCTCCTTTTGGATGTCTAGCCTCGGCTCTGCGGCCGAAGCAAGAAGGAAAAGGGGGCGTGAACCGTGAACCGTGACAATATAGAATTGTCTTCCTCTTGTCACGGTTCACGCGCCTCCGTTGAACTGCGACATTGCCTTGTCAATGCCGTCGCGGATGACGGCGCGGAGCGCTTCGGCGCACCGCTCCAGAATCTGCTCGACCTCCGCGCGCTGCCCCTTCGGGAAGCGTTCGAGGACGAAGCCGGCCGTGTCACCCACGGGGTGCTCCGGCTTGATGCCGACGCGCAGGCGCGGGAACTCGTCCGTGCCGAGCGCCGAGATGATGTTCTTCAAACCCTTCTGCCCGCCGCTCGAACCCGAGGGCCGGATGCGGATGGAGCCGAAGGGGAGCGCGATGTCGTCGCTGACGACGAAGAGGTCGCCCGCCGGCTTCAGCGCCGCGCGCTTGCGCAGGAGGCACGCGACCGACTCGCCGCTCAGGTTCATGTAGGTCTGCGGCTTGACCAGCTCGACCGCGCGCCCCTCAAGCTCCGCGCGCCCGACGAGCGCCCGGCACTCCGCGCGCTTGACCTGCGCGCCCGCCTGCCGCGCCAGGAGGTCTACGAGCATGAAGCCCAGGTTGTGGCGCGTCCACTCGTAACGCTCGCCCGGATTGCCCAGACCGACGATAAGCATGGGCGGATGACGGGGAGAGCGGGAGATGGGGAGACGGGGTGAAACAACAATCGCCCCGTCCCCCTGTCTCCCCTTCCCCCCGTCGCATTACTCCTCGTCTTCCTTCTTGCCCTTGCCGATGACTTCGGGCTCGGCGACCTCGCCCTCGGCCGCGCTCTCCTCGACCGGCTCCTCACGGAGGACGGCGACGGTGGCGACGGCCGTCTCGGGGTCGGTCAGGATGGTGATGCCCTCATCGACCTTCACGTCCGAGACGTGCAGCACGTCGTGGGCGCCGAGGTGCGACACGTCAACGCTGATGAAGTCGGGGATGATGTTCGGGCGGCAGCGAATCTCGACCTCGCGCAGGAGCTGTTCGAGGATGCCGCCGCCGTCGGACGCGCCCGTGGGCTCGCCTTCAAGTTCGAGCCGGACGGAGACCTCGATCTCCTGCCCGCGCACGAGGCGGCGCAGGTCTGCGTGGATGAGCCGCGTCTTGACGGGGTCGATCTGCCGGTCGAGGAACATGACCTCGTTCGGGCCGACGCCGTCCACGTCGAGCGTGAAGATGGCGTTGTGCCCCGCCCCCGACCGCAGGATCGCGGCCAGCTCCGCCAGCGGCGCGGCGGCCGCGATGGGCTCGCCCTCGCCGCCGTAGACCGTGAGCGGCACCATTCCGCGCGCGCGCAAACGCCGCGCGTCGTTCTTGCCGCGTCCAGCGCGCAGCTCGGCGCGCACCGTTATCTCTTGTCTCTCTGCCATGATGACTCCTTAAAAGCCGTGAACGGTCGGCCGTGACAGGTGGCGTGTGAAAGCTTTGAACCTGTCACGGTCTGCCCGCCACGTAAAGTGTTTGCCCTCCGCCTCACACGAAGAGCGAGGAGACGCTCGTCTCCTCGTGGATCGACTTAATCGCTTTCGCCAGCAGCGGAGCGATGCTCAAAACGTTAATCTTCTTCTCTCTGCACGCCGAGTCGCGCAGAGGGATCGTGTTCGTCGTCACGATACGCTCAATCTCCGACTCGGCCAGAGCCTCGCACGCGCGCCCCGACAGCACCGGGTGCGTGAAGCAGGTGTGGATGCGCTCGGCGCCTTCCTTCCTGAGCGCCGCCGCCACCTTCGTCAAAGAGCCGCCCGTGTCGCACATGTCATCGACAATCAGACAGCTCCGCCCCTTCACGTCGCCCACCACGTTCATCACCTCGGCCACGTTCGCCTTCTCGCGCCGCTTGTCGCAGAGCGCGAGGGTGGCGGGGCTCCCGTCTTCGGACGTGAGGCGCTTGGCGTAGGCGCGGGCGCGCTCGGCGCCGCCCGTGTCGGGCGCGACCACCGTCAGGTTCGGGAGCTTGTGATCCATGTAGTGGCCGATGAAGGCCGGCGCCGCGAAGAGGTGGTCTACGGGGATGTCAAAGAACCCTTGAATCTGCGCCGCGTGCAAGTCCATCGTCAGCACGCGGTCGGCGCCCGCGGTCGCGATCAGATTCGCCACGAGCTTCGCGCCGATGGAGACGCGCGGCCTGTCCTTCTTGTCCGAGCGCGCGTAGCCGAAGTAGGGGATGACCGCCGTCACGCGCTCGGCCGACGAGCGGCGGAAGGCGTCGAGCATGATGAGCAGCTCCATCAGGTGCGCGTCGGTCGGCGGGCAGGTCGGCTGCACGATGAAAACGTCGGCGCCGCGCACGTTCTCCGTGATCTGGAAGTTGAACTCCCCGTCCGAGAACCTGTCGGTCGTCGCCAGCCCCGGGTCGCAGTTCAGGTAATTGCAAATCTCCTGAGTCAGCGCCCTGTTCGCGTTTCCCGAGAAGACCTTGATGCCGCCGGTTGTGCTCATCGTTTGAGTGATGAGTGATGAGTGATGAGTGATGAGTGAAAGAAGGTACTCCCTTCTCATCACTCATCACTCATCACTCATCACTTTTCTTAGCTGGGGAGGTAGGACTCGAACCTACGAATGCCGGTTCCAAAGACCGGTGCCTTACCACTTGGCGACTCCCCAATCCCGGTTTCAAACCCCGCCGCCCGGCCGGAGAAGCGTCGCGACGCGGTCGAGCGCCGCGAGGTACTCGGCGCGCGTCAGCGACTCGCACGCGAAGACCCGCCAGCAGCTTTCGCCTTGCAGAGCCGCGCCCGCGCGCCCCGCTTCCCCGTTGCTTTCAAAGACTCCGAAGACGCTTGAGCCGCTGCCCGAGAGCATGACCCGTTCCGCGCCCGTTTCAACCAGCCTTTCGCGCGCGCGGCCGATCTCGGGGTAGAGCCGCACCACGACGGCCTCGAAATCGTTCGACCACACACCACAGAGTGAATCGGGGAAATCGGCCTCCGTGCGCGAAACAGAAAGGTTAACCAGCGGTTCAACCTTTGTCAAGGCGGGAGCGCCGAGCGCCTTGTAAGCCTCCGCCGTCGAGACGTGGACGCCCGGCGCGACGACGACGAGGTGCATTTTCGGCGCGTCTTCGAGCGGTCGAATCTCCGTCCCCGTCCCCGTCCCGAGCGCCGTCCCGCCGTGCAGAAAGAAGGGCACGTCCGCCCCCAAACGCGCGCCGATCTTCGCCAACTCGCCCCCGTCGGTCTCTATCTCCCACAGGGTCACGAGCGCGGCCAGCGCCACGGCCGCGTCCGAAGAGCCGCCGCCCAGGCCCCCGCCGGCCGGAATCATTTTCTCCAACTCGACGCGCGCGCCCTGCCTCACGCCAAAGCGTTCACGCAGTGCAGAGGCCGCGCGTAGGACGAGGTTGCTCTCGTCGGTCGGGATTCCGGGGTCGGAGCAGACGAGCCCGAGCTTTCCGTCGTTCGTCGCCTGGAAGGAGAGTCTGTCGCGGAGGGAGACGGTCTGGAAGACCGTCCTGATTTCGTGGTAGCCGTCGGGGCGCCGGCCCTGGACGCGCAGGCCGAGGTTGATCTTGGCGAAGGCCGGAACGTTTATCTTCTCTGCTGACACTGAGAGCGGCCGGCGCCTCCTATTTCGAAAGCGCCGGCCGCCCGGAAGCTCAACGTTCGTCAAGACCGGCGGCGCTAACGCCTCATGAAAACCTGCGTGAAGTAGTACGTCCCGTCCGCCGCGCGCGCGATGCCGACGCCCGCGTGCGTGTACTCGGGACTCAAAGCGTTCTCGCGGTGCTGCTGAGAGATCATCCAGCGCTCGACGGCGAACGCGGTCGGGTCGTCGTAGCCCTGATTATACGCGATGTTCTCGCCGAGGGTCTTCCAACCGTGCAGCCCGAGCGCCTGCGCGCGCCCCTTCAGGTCGAGCCCGTCGCGCTCGACGTGACTCAGGTAGCCGCCCCGCGCCATGTTCTGCGAATGGTAACGCGCGAGCCGAACCAGGTCGCCGTCCCAGGCGAGCGGGCTCAAGCCCATGCGCTGGCGCTCCCTGTTGATGAGGTCGAAGGCACGGCGCTCGTCGCCCGTCGCTCCGACGGCGGCGGCCGAGACGGGGGCCGGCGCGTAGGAACGTGTGGCGGCCGCCGGCGCGGGCGCGTAGACGCGCGTCGCCTGACGCGGGCGCTCAGGCGCCGGCTCTCCCGTGTAGACCGTCCCGATGAGCCTCGCCACGGGGCGCTCGCCCGTCCGGCCCGTCTCCTTCGGCGTGCCGTTGCCGCCGTTGCGGGCAAAGGCCGCCGGTGCCGTCAAACTCAAAGAAAATAACAGTATGAACGCGTTACGGGGGAACCGCCCTGCAAACATAAGGGGGAACTCCTTGAATTTCAAACCCTTGGGCCGGAGGAGGCCGACAAAATTGACCAGACTGGGCAAGCGGTCAACCTGTTGGCAATGTTAAAACATCGTTTGACCGTAGTCAATCCTTAAAACTTCGCGACAGAATTGACACACGCCGGATACACGACAAGCCACTTAAAACTCAAACACTTACCTCGATTAAGACGGAATTTCGCGACTCAAAGGAGAGAGACGCGCTTCAGTCGGTCGAAGGGGTGCGACCGTTTGAAGGCGGGCACACTTTAGCCTCTAAATGCGAGAGAAATCAACCTTTATTTCGTCTCGCCCAGTTTGGCTTTGATTCTGGCCGTGTCGGCGGCTTCCGCCGCGAGCGAGAGGGCTTTGCGCCAAGAGGCTTGTGCCTTTTCCTGCTGGCCGAGCTTCTTGAAGAGGTCGCCCAGGTGCTCTTGAATCGTCGCCGAAGTCGGGTTGCGGCGTGCCGCGTCACTTAGATAGCGTTCGGCCTCTTTCAGTTTGCCGAGCTTGTAGTAGACCCAGCCTAAACTGTCTAAAAATGAGGGGTTCTGTGGCTCGGCGCGGACGGCGCGCTCGATCATGTCGCGCGCCTCTTCGAGATTCTGGTCGTGCTCCGTGAGGAAGTAGCCCAGGTTGTTGAGAGCCGTCGGGTTGTTGGCGTCCTTGGCGAGCACTTGGCGGAGCGTCTCCTCGGCACCTTTCGTGTCGCCGGCGCGCTCCTGCGCCGAGGAGAGCATGAGCAGCGCGTTCGTCGCCTGCGCTGGGTCTGCGGCCGAGGCGAGCGAGAGCGCCTTGCGGGCGGCCTCGACGGCCTCAGTCCCGCGCCCCGCGCTCATCAGCATGCTCGAGATGAAAAGGTATTCTTCGAAGTCGCTCGCGTCGCCCTTCAGGCGCGGGCGCAGGAGCGCGAGCGCCTCGTCGGTGCGCCCGAGTTCGGCGAGCGTCTGCGCCTCTAGACGGAGCAGGCGCGCGTCTTCGGGGAAGCGCTGGCGCGCGGCGCGCACGCCCTGAAGCGCCTCGTTTCTCTTGCCGTTCGAGCGGAGGAATTCGACCTTCTGGATGTCGGCGGTCGGGTCGGTGTCGGGGAGCAGGGCGCGCATGCGGTCGAAGGCGGCGAGCGCCTGCTCGGTCTGCCCGGCCTGCTGGCGCAAGCCCGCGATTTCGAGGAGCACGGAGACGGCGAAGCGGCGCTCGCGGTCGTTGGCGAGCGGCGAGTCCTTGATGTTGCGCGACGTGAGGAGGTCTTCGTAGACGCCGACCGCTTCGTCGAACCGCGACGCGTCCTCGTAGACCTTGGCGAGCGCGAGCTGGAGTTGGAGCTTCTCCACGTCGCCGCCGGGCTTGACGGCGCCGATTGAACCCTTGAGCGTCGCGACCGCGTCGTCAACCTTGCCCGTGCGGGCCTGTGCGCGCGCGAGCGTCTGCGCGGCGCCGATGTTCGAAGGGTTCTGCGCGACGAGACGCTTCAGCTCCTCGATGACGCTGGGGTCGGCCGAGCCGCCCGCCTCGAACGCCTCGCCGAGGAGTTGGATGTAGCGCGGGTTGTCGGGCTCGATAGCCATGGCGCGGCGGATGGCGGCGACGGCCTCGGCCGTCTGCCCCGCGCCGAGCAGGACTTCGCCGAGCCGCGCGTTGGCCGCGTCGGGGCTCAGCTCGCGCCCCTGCGTGACGACCTGGTAGAAGCGGCCCTCCATCGAAGCGGGCAGCGTCGCCCACTTGCGCAGCGCCTCGACCGCCTCCTTCTCGCGCCCCGTGGCGACGTAGAACTCGGCGAGCAGCGCGTAGGCCTCCGCGTCGTTCGGGTGGACGCGGATGACCTCGCGCCATTCGCCGACGGCCTTGTCGGCCGCCTCGCGGTTGACGCTCTTGTCGGCGAGCCCGCTCTGGAGCGTGTAGAGGCGCGCGAGCGTGCGGTGTGCGCCGTAGCTGTCGTTGTTGGCGCGGACGGCGGCCAGGCCCTCTGCCTCGGACTGCTTGAGGTCGTTGGTGATGAGGTAGGTTTCGGCGAGCGCGGCGCGCGCCTCCGAGAGCGTCGGCTCAAGCTCCGCGGCCTGCTGGAAGGCGGCCTGCGCGCGCTTGAGGCCGTCGAGCGTGAGCGTCCCCGAGCGCACGCCCTCGAAGTAGCGCTGGCCTTCGAGCAGCTTGGCGTAAGCCTGCGCGCGGCGCGAGAGCGTCGAAGTCTGCTGCGGCTGAGCGGCGGCCGGCTGAGTCTGCGTCTGCGGGGCGGGCCGTGCCGCGGGCGCGGAGTCGCGCGCGGGCTGCGCCTGGGCAGCGGAGCAGACGGCCGCGAGCGCGCAGGCCGCGAGGCCCGCGCGAAGGGGCCTGGCGGGACGGAGAGAGAGGTTCAAGCTGGTGTTCCTTTCGCGGCCCGCACCGGGTCGCCTTCAACGTCCTCGGTGGCGCGGACGACCGCGGCCCAGGCGGCGCGCCGCGGGTAGCAGTAGGCGAGCACGGCGATGGCGATGACGCCGAAGTAGAGCATGTCCGTCCCGGCACCCGTCATGATGCTGATGAGGAGGCCGAGGATCGCGATGACGGCGGCGATGAGGGCGACGGTGACGGTCGTCGTCTGCAAAGTCGAGAGCAGCCCCGACGCCCCGCGCAACGCGGCGATGTCCTGGAGGCGCATGGCCTGAAATTTCGTGCGCCGGTAGACGACGGCGCCGACGCCGAGGAAGACGACGGCGAAGCGGAGCGTGTTCGCCGCCACGGGGTTGAAGCGGACGGCGCCCGAGAGGAAGCCCGAGAGCGCGACCAGCATCAGCAGCAGGGTGAAGATGCCGACCAGCTTCACGGCGTTCAAGGCCGCCGCGTGCCTACGCGCCAGCTCGCCCTGCGTGCCCTCGACAGTCTGTGCCAACGCCGGCTCCTCGCGGGATAGCTCCGTAGAATAAACTTGCTCAGGGGGACGCGGAGAATTCTAGCACCCGCTCAAACGGCCGAGCAAACTTGAGAGCCGCCGGGCCTGGACTCGCGGCGGCGCCAGGACGGACGAAGGGCGCGCGGGCCTCCTTGTGAAGGCCCGCGCGCCCTCGAAGGGTCGCGCCCGAACTGCGGAGAGTTTACGGCTTGGAGCCGTTGCCCTCGCCCTTCTTCTGCGCGGGGGCGGGCGCGGGGGCCTGCGGGAGCGGGTGCGGGTCGTGCGCGGGCGCGGTGCGCTGCACGGGGCGGTCGTAGTTGGCCGGCAGCACGCCGCCGTTGGCGATCACGTCGGCGATGATGTCGTTGCCCTTGCTCGACTGGCTGATGATGACGCCGTCCTTGTTGACCGTCTTCGGCACGACGCCGCTGATCTCGCGCAGGACGCCGCTGACCATGCCCGGCCCCTTCGGCTCCTCGAAGTTGATGCGGTCGGGGTCGGGGTCGGGCACCTGCGCGCCGATGGCCGCGAGCTTCTCCTTGGCCTTCTCGGCGTAATCGCTGTTCGGGTGGCGGCGCACGAGCTGCTGGAGGTACTTGGTCGCCTCATCCGGCTCCTCCTCCTCAAGGTAGGTCGTCGCGTACCGGTAGAGCACCTCGGCCATGCCCGAGTAGTCGGGGTACTTCTCGACGATCACGCGGTAGCGCGCCTGCGCGCCCTTCAGGTTGTTGGCGCGGTGCTGGTAGAACTTGTTGAAGTACTGGTCGCCGACGTCCCTCTCGTGGTCGGCGAGGTTCTCCTGCACCTCGCGCAGGCGCAGCTCGACCTCGGGGCGGAGCGAAGACTTCGGGTACTGCTGGAGGCAGACCTTGAGGCGCTGCTCGGCCTTGCGCGCGGGCGAGATGTCGCGGTTGGCGAGGCCCATGCGGCGCATCTCGACTTCGCCCATCTTCATGCACACGTCGTCGGAGAGGCCGTGGGTCGGGAAGAAGGTGACCCAGTCCTGGTACGCCTGCCCGGCCTGGATGAGCGCGCTCGTCGTACCTTCGAGGTAGAAGGTGTCGGCGATGGCGAGCTTGGCGAGCGGCAGGTAGACCGAGTCGGGGTAGGTGTTGATGATGACGCTGAAGAGGGAGCGGGCGGTCTCGAAGCTGTCCTTGCGCGCCTCCTTCGTGGCCTGCTCGAACAGCTCGCGGTCGCGGCCCGGGGCGACGGTGCCGACCAGCTCGTCGTACTTGTCGTCGCCGCCGCGGCCGAGGATGTGGCCGAAGAAGCCGCCGCCGCCCTTCTTCTTCTTCTTGTTGTCGCTCTTCTCGGCGACGGCCGGGGCCGCCGTGCGTTCGCGCATCGTGTCGCGCATCGAAGCCTGGACGCGCGTGTCGAGTTCGGCGGCGGCCGCCTCAAGCTTGTCGAGTTCCGACGGGTCGTACTTGTCGCCGCGCTCCTGCTTGCCGCGGATGTCGGCGACCTCGCTGAGGAGCTTGCCGGTCTCCTTTTCGAGCCCGCCCAGGCGCACGCGCGGGTCGTCGGCGTTGGCCTCCGAGCCCTTCTCCTTCGAGTCCTTCGAGTTCAGCCCCGCGATGGCGCTGTTGAGCGTGCGGCGCATCGTCTCCAGCTTCGAGCGCATCACGTCGAGCCGCTGGAGGGCCGACATCTGCGACGCCTCCTGCGCCGCGGCCGAGGCCCGCAACGCCCGGGCCGGCAACGCGCCCGAGAGCAGCGCGGCGCACAGGGCGGACATAAACACTTTGCGAAAACGCATCAGCAAAACCTCCGAAAAACTAAACGCTGAATGCGGGGTGATGAATGATGAACCTGGCCGCGCGGCCGGGTTCATCATTCATCACTCATCATTCATCACTCTAAACTAATTGCGCCGCCGCGTTGAGCAGGTCGCGGGTGGCGGCGGCCGGGTCGTCGTGGCCGAAGACGGCCGTGCCGGCGACGAAGATTTCGGCGCCGGCGGCGGCCACCTGGGCGATGTTGTCGGGGCCGATGCCGCCGTCCACCTCGATGCGCACGTCGAGGTTGCGCTCGCGGATGGTGCGGCTCAGGCGCCTGATCTTCTCGACCGAGGTCGGGATGAACTCCTGCCCGCCGAAGCCGGGATTGACCGACATGACCAGCACGTAGTCCGCGAAATTCAGGACTTCGTCGAGCGCGCTCAGGGAAGTCGCGGGGTTGATGACCACCCCGGCCTGCGCGCCGCGCTTCCGAATCGACGCAAGAGTGCGATGAATGTGCTGGTCAACCTCGATGTGGACTGAAACCATGCGCGCCCCGGCCTCCGCGAACTGCTCGGCGTAGCGCCCCGGCTCGGAAATCATTAGATGCGTGTCCAGGGGCAAACGGGTTGCGCGGGCGAGCGAACGAACTACGGGGAGCCCGAGCGTGATGTTGGGCACGAAATGGCCGTCCATCACGTCCACGTGGATGATTGAGGCGCCGCCGCGCTCGGCCGCCGCGATCTGCTCGCCGAGCCGCGTGAAATCTGCCGAAAGGATGGACGGCGCAATCTCGATCATAGGACTTCCCCCGGGATAGGCGCGGCTTAAGGGTTCGGGCGGCGGTTGGCGTTGGCGCCCGCGGGGCGCGCGCTGTTCGTAGTCGTCGGGCGAGGTCGGGAGTTGCTGTTGGTCGGGCTCAGGTTCGAGTTCCGCGGCCGCTGGGCGTTCGAGTTCGAGTTCGAGGGGCGCGCCGAGTTCGCGTTGCGGTTGGCGCCTCCGGCGTTCGTGTTCTCCCCGCCGGCGTTCGTGTTCGCGCCGGCGTTGGTGTTGGCCGCGGCGTTCGCGTTCGAGTTGCCGTTCGAGTTCCGGTTGGTGTTCCGGCGGCGGTTCGCGTTCGCGTTCGTGTTCTTGTTCTGGTCGAGCCCCTCGGTGCCGCGCTCCTCGCGCCGCTCCTCGGCGACCGCCTCGTCGGGCGGCTTCTCGCCCTCCTTGGGCGCGCGGCTGACGACGACGGCGACCGTCTGCCCCCCCTTGATGACCTCGCCAGCGCGCGGCGACTGGTCGAGGATGACGCCGGGCTGGACGCCGGGCTTGTAGCGCTTGGCGCGCTCGCGGATGTCGAGGCCGGCGCGCGCGAGCGTCTTCTCGCCGTCGAAATAGGACTGGTTGACGACCTCGGGCACCGAGATGTCGGGGCTGCGCAGCGAGAGGTAGATCGTCGAGACGAGGCCGAAGGCGAAGACGACGGCGATCAGCGCAACCACCCCCAGCTTACCGAACGCCGACAGAATGTTACTCACTAACTTCCGACACCTCTCGTTGAGCCCGACGGGGGAATTTGCCGCCAAAAGACTGACACCAGGCGGCCGGCGCAGTCTAACACCCGCCGCTTGCGGGTCGCAAGGAAGCAGTAGCCTAATGCTTTTCCAGCGCCGCGACGAAGAAGCCGTCAACGTCGTCGCGTTGGGGCCAGGTGCGCGCGGCGCCGTCGGGGAGGAGTATTTGAGAAGGGGCGGGTGTCGCCTTGACCTGTTTGAAGTCCGCGCTGGATTGGAGGAAGGCGGCGACGACCTCTTCGTTCTCTTCCCTCTCGACCGAACAGGTGGAGTAGACGAGGCGGCCGCCGCGGCGCAGGACGCGTGCGGCCTCCGAGAGAATCCTCCCCTGCACCGCGGGCAGCTCGCGGAAGCTTTCGGGCGAGAGGCGCCAGCGTATCTCTGGGTTGTGGCGCAGCGTGCCCGTGCCGGTGCAGGGCGCGTCCACGAGCACGCGGTCGAAGGTCTCGGGGGCGAAGGGCAGACCGGCCGCCGCATTCAGCGCGACGAGCGTCACGCCCGAGACGCCGAGGCGCGCGCACGTCTCTGCGACGACCCGCAGCCTGTGCTCGTGCAGGTCGCCCGCGACGAAGAGGGCGCGGCCCCCGGCGAGCGCGGCGAGGTGCGTCGTCTTGCTCCCGGGCGCGGCGCAGGCGTCAAGCACGCGCTCGAACGGCGCGGCGCCGAGGACATGCGCGACGAGTTGCGACGCCTCGTCCTGCATGTAGACGAGACCTTCGGCCGCCAGTTCGCGCAAAGCGGCGCCCGCCCCCGCCCCGCCTTCGACGCGCCAGCCGCCCGGCGCGATGCGCGAGGGCGTGATTGCAAGACCTTCGGCCCGCAGCTTTTCGACGAGAGTCGTAGGGTCTGCCTTCAAGGTGTTGACGCGGAAGGCGGCGGGCGCGGAGTCGTTGTTGGCGCGTGCGAAGCTCGCGGCCTCTTCGACGCCGAAGGCGGCGGCCCAGCGGCGTATGAGCTTGGGCGGGTGGGAGGTCTCGACGGCGATTCGTTCGAGCGGGTCTTGGACGGCCGCGGCCGGGTCAAAGTCGGGCTCGCGCGTCGCGCGGCGTAGGACGGCGTTGATGAAGGGCGCGGCGGAGCGGAAGCCCGAGGCGTGCGCCATCTGCACAGACTCGTTGACGGCCGCGTGCGCCGGCACGCGCGTGAGGAAGCGGAGCTGAAAGAGCCCCAGCCGCAAGGCCAGCCGGACGGCCGCGTCGAGCTTCCCCGCCTTCCGACCCGCGAAGTGCTCGACGGTTCTGTCGAGCCAGAGCTGACGGCGCAGGACGCCGAGCGTCAGTTCGTACGCGAGCCCCCGGTCTTCCGGCGAGAGCGCGTCCGGCAGGTTCGCCAGGAGCGGCGCGGCGAACGCGCCCTCCTCCTCGACCCTGCGCAGCACCTCGAAGGCCGCGCGGCGCGCGGGCGAGACGGCGCGGGCGCCCGCGCCCTTCTTCGCCGCACGCTTCACGATGCGCACGCGCCCGGCCATAGCTTCAGCCTAACTTCTCGCCCGCCTGCACGCGCGAGCCGTTGATGAAATCGCGCGCGCGCATGCGCTGCTTGCCCTCGGGCTGCACCTCAAGGAGCTTGAGCGTCGTCCCGCCGCCGCAGGCCGTGATTAAGTCGTCGCCTCGCGCGACGACGAGCGTGCCCGCCGTCGCCTCCCCATCTTCGGCCTCGCGGGCTCGCGCCTCGGCGTGCCAGACGATGAGGCGGCGGCCGTGGTGCGTGGTGAAGGCGTTCGGCCACGGCTGAAGGCCGCGCACGCGGTGCTCAATTTGCGCGGCGTCGAGCGACCAGTCGATGAGCCCGTCCTCGCGGCGGAGGATGGGCGCGAGCGTCGCGGCTTCGTCGTGCTGAGCGCGCGGCTCAAGCTCTCCGAACCGCGCGAGCGTCTCGACGAGCAGCTCCGCCCCGACGTGCGACAGTCGTTCGAGCAGTCGCGGCGCCGTCTCGCCCTCTTCGATCTGTGTGGAGCGTTGAAGCAGGACGGGGCCGGTGTCGAGCCCCTCGTCCATGAGCATCGTCGTGACGCCCGTCTCGCGCTCGCCGCGCACGATGGCCCAGTTGACGGGCGCGGCGCCGCGGTACTTCGGCAGCAGCGAGAAGTGCACGTTGACGCAGCCGAGCCGCGGCGCGCGTAGGAACGCCGGCGGCAGGATTCGCCCGTAGGCGACGACCACCGCCGCGTCAAACTCGCGCTCCTTGAAGAGCGCGAGCGCCTCCTCCGTCCTGATCTTCGAAGGCTGGTGGACGGCCAAACCCTTTAACAGCGCGAACTCCTTCACGGGCGGCGCCTTCAAACGGTTCCCGCGCCCCGCCGGCCGGTCGGGCTGCGTCCACACGCCCAAGACCTCGTGCCCCTCCTCGACACAACGCCTCAACGTCGGCACGGCGGACTCGGGCGTGCCCATGAAGACGAGTTTCATAAGAGGCTCTTAATACGCGCAGCGGTAACTGTAGTGCTCGTAGACCGCGCGCCAGGCGCCGCCCTCGCGCCGGTAGGCCCTGTAGGTCGTGCCCTCGAAGCTGCTCGCGGCGGTGAAGAATTCGGCCACGCCGTCGCCGTCGGCGTCGAATTGGTCGATGAACATCTCGGTCAGAAAACCGCCCTTGCCGACCTCGCCTATCGCCGACCCGTCCATCATCTCGCTCGCGTTGACGCGCTCGTACTTCTGAAACGCCGCGACGTAGCCGCCGCCCTGCGGCGCGGCGACGAGAAAGAGTTCGTCCCTCACCTTCGGGCCGGTTTTGACGAGGTACGTGCCGACCAGCTCCTCGCGCCCGTCGCCGTCGAGGTCGGTCGCGGTGAGGTCGAGCGCCGTCGTCCTGGCGAGCGCCGCGGCGCTCACGCGGTTCTGCTTGAGGATGGACTTCGCCAGCCGGAGCGCCCCCGCGCGCTCGGCCGCGGTCGGCGCACGCCTCGAACTGCGCGGGCGCAGCTTCAGCAGCGCGTCGGTGGCGAGCGCCATGGTGTCCGGGCCGAGCTTAGCGCTCGTGCTCACGGCGGCGCGCGCGGCCGACGGCGCGCACTCGCCCGCCGCCGCCGCGCGTATCGTCACCGAGCCCGCCTCCGCGCCGCCGTAGAGCAGGCGGTACTTGGCCCCCTGTTTGTAATAGCGCTCGGAGAAGGAAGCGGGCGCGTCCGGCTCCTCGAACGTCCCGCGTCCGTCGATGACGGCGACCGGCTCGACCTGAAACTGTCCGGGCTCTCCCTCCCGGGACGTGACGAAGACGGCGAACTTCCCCTGCGCCTGCCGGGCGCGAAATGCCGGCGCGAGGCCGAGCAGTAGAATGAAGACGATTAAAGCCCCGCCAATCCGTGTGTGCATCGTGTCTGTGTGCCTTTCGGTCTGCGGCGGGTGCTTAAATCACCCCACGCTTCTCCCTGTTCGAGTAGCCGGGGCGGAGCTTTTCGGAGACGACCTTGGCCTGCATGAAGAGGCCGAGGTAGTCGCGGCCGCCGGCCTTCGAGTCGGTGCCGGACATGTTGAAGCCGCCGAAGGGGTGGACGCCGACGAGCGCGCCCGTGCATTTGCGGTTGAGGTAGAGGTTGCCGACGTGGAACTCGCGCGCGGCGCGTTCGAGCTTCTCGGGGTCGTTGGTGTAGACCGCACCGGTCAGGCCGTACTCCGTGTCGTTGGCGATCTGCAAAGCCTCTTCGAAGGTCGAAGCCTTGATGCAGGCGAGCACGGGGCCGAAGATCTCCTCCTGCTCGACGCGGTCGCCGGGCTTCACGTCGGCGATGACGGTGGGCTCGACGAAGAAGCCCTGCTCGCCGTCGCTGCCGCCGCCCGCGACGAGGCGGCCGCCGTCCTCCTGCCCCCACTCGACGTACTGCGTGATGGTCTTGAAAGCCTTCTGGTTGATGACGGCGCTCATGCTGGTCGTCGGCTCCGTCGGGTCTCCGACCTTCAACTGCGCCGTGCGCTCGATGACGCGTTGGAGCACCGGCTCGTACGCGTCGCCGACGATGATGGCGCGCGAGCAGGCCGAGCACTTCTGCCCCTGGAAGCCGAAGGCCGAGGCGACGACGCCCGCGGCGGCCTCGTCGTAATCGACCTCGGAGTCCACGACAATGGCGTCCTTGCCGCCCATCTCGGCCACGACGCGCTTGATCCAGAGCTGCCCCTTTTGATGCTTCGCCGCGCGCTCGTTGATGCGCAGGCCGACCTCCTTCGAGCCCGTGAACGCCACGTAGCGCGTGAGCGGGTGGTCAACGATCACGTCCCCGACCTCGCCGCCCGCGCCGACCATGAAGTTGACGACGCCCGGCGGCATCCCCGCCTCTTCCAGCAGCTCGAAGAACTTGTAGGCGATGGCCGGCGCGTCCGAAGAGGGCTTCAAGACAACCGTGTTGCCCGTGACGACCGAGGCGGCGGTCATGCCGGCCATGATGGCTAAGGGAAAGTTCCACGGCGGGATGACGACGCCGACGCCGAGCGGGAGGTACGTCAGGCGGTTCTCCTCGCCCTCGATGCGCGTGAGCGGCTGGTCTGCGGCGTAGCGCAGCATCTCGCGCGCGTAGAACTCGCAGAAGTCGATGGCCTCGGCCGTGTCGCCGTCGGCCTCGGGCCAGGTCTTCGCCACCTCGTGCACCATCCACGCGGAGAAGTAGTGCTTGCGCTCGCGCAGCAGGGAGGCCACGCGGAAGAGCAGGTCGGCGCGCTGCTGCGGCAGCGTGCGGCCCCACTTCTTGAAGACCTCGTTCGCCTGCTCGACGGCCCGCGTCGCCAGCTCCTTCGTCGCCTTGTGGAAGCGGCCGACGACCTCGGTCTTGCGCGCGGGGTTGAGGCTCTCGAGGATGTCGCCGGTCTCGACTCTTTCGCCGCCGATGACGAGCGGGTACTCGCGCCCCAGCTCCGACTGCACGCGCCCCAGCGCCTCGCGCATCGCGCGCGCGTTCTCCTCCTGAGAGAAGTCTGTGAAAGGCTCGTTGCGAAACTCTTCCTGCTTCATCTGCTGCATACTCTTCTCCTCGTCGGGGACAAATGATTGCTGTGTTATGTGAAAGTTTCGTCTATGCTAACACAAAACAGGGCGGAAGCCCGACCGTGAGGGAGGGCGTACGTCTGACAGAGGAAGGCGGGATGATGAAAAGCACGCTGCCTTTCATCATCCCGCCTTCTGCGTTTGCCTGACGCCCTCCCTCACGGTCGGGCTACTGCCTCAAACCCAGCGCCCCTGCTTCTGAAGTCTTTTAATCTTCCGCCTGACCAGCTCGCGCTTGAGCGGGGTGGTGCGGTCGAGGAAGACGATGCCGTCGCAGTGGTCGGTCTCGTGGAGCATGCAGCGCGCTTCGAGGTCGAGTCCGTCGAACTCGAACTCCTCGCCGTTCACGTCCTGCGCGCGGACGACGGCGCGTAAGGAGCGCTTCACCTGGAAGAAGATGCCCGGGAACGAGAGGCAGCCCTCGTCGCCGGTCTGCTCGCCCTCGACGCTCAGGACGACGGGGTTGACGAGCGCGACGCGCGCCTCGGGGTCGCCCCCGCCCGAGCAGTCCATGACGAAGAGGCGTTTCGACACGCCGATCTGCGGCGCCGCCAGGCCCACCCCGCGCGCCGCGTACATCGTCTCGAACATGTCCGAGACGAGGCGCTTGAGCCTGTCGTCGAACTCCGTCACGGGCTCGCCCGGCGTCTCCAACACCGGCTCGCCGAACTTCACGATCTCCAGAAGTGCCATCTCTAAAACTTCGTCCAGTCCGCCTCGAAGAAATGGCGCGGGCGTCTCGTGCTCGCCCGCGCCAACGGATTTTACTACAAACCGGTCAGACCTTACTAAGCAGGCCGCCGGGTCACTTCTTGTCGAAGACGAGCGTCGAGGTCTGCGTCCCGCGCGGCGACTCGCTCGTGCGCTTGATGGTGAGCGTCTTGCCGTCGGCCGAGAGCGACCAGTCTTCGGTCGTCGTCACCGTCACGTCGTTCCCCTGGAAGTTGAACTTGCTGACCCGCTTCAGCCCGAGCGTCTTGCCGCCGTCGTTCCACGTGGCCTTCAGCGTCGAGGTGCCGCCGCGGCCGCCCGTCGCATCGACCGTCGTCTCCGTCCCGTCGAGTTTGTAGCTCGCGCTCGGCGGGAAGGCGCCCATGCCGCGGCCACGACCGCCGCCCATGCCGCCACCCCCGCCCGCGTTCGCGTCCTGTGCCATCTTCATGTCGCTGGCGACGGTGAGCTGCTGAGCGTCCTGCGTGATGGTCAGCGTCAGGCTTTCGAGGTTCGACCACTGCGGCGGGAGGTCTGCGCTCTTCGACTTGTTGAGCGCCCAGGTGCCCGCGAAGTTGGCCGGCGCCGCGGGGGCCGCGAGAACGTTGACCAGAAGGGCACAGGCCAGCGCGCTTCCGGCGAAAAACTTACGCATCGTTGTCATCTCCTTGGGTTCGAAAGAAATTGAGAGGCGGGCCGCCCCCGGCCGCCGGAGTGTTGAAGCAAACGTCCCGACAAACCTTAAAGACGCGGGGCGCTCGGCAGCGGTTACAAATATTATCCCCGGCCCCTAGCCCCTGCCCTTCCCGAACTGCGGCGGGCGCTTCTGCATGAAGGCGGTGACGCCTTCGGCGAAGTCCTGGGAGCGGAAGCATTCGGCCTGGCCCTCGGCCTCGAAGTCGAGGGCGGCGGCCAGAGCCCGCTGTTCGGAGAGGTTGAGGGCGGCCTTGATGCGCGCGAGTGAGGGCTGGGGCGCGGCGGCGAGCTGTGCCGCGATTTTGTCCACGGCGGCGTCGAGCCCGGCGCGCGGGACGACGAGGTTGACGAGGCCGAGGCGTTGCGCGTCCTGCGCCGAGAGCGCGTCGCCGGTCGCCATCAGCTCGAAGGCTTTGGCGCGGCCGACGAGCGCGGGCAGAAGGTAGGTCGCGCCGCCGTCGGGCATGAGGCCGACGCGGACGAAGCTCTGGCTGAAGGTCGCCTCGTCGGACGCGACGACCACGTCCGCAGCGAGCACGTAGCTGAAGCCGATGCCCGCGGCCGGCCCGTGCACGCGCGCGACGACGGGCTTGGGCAGGGTGCGCAGGCCCATGACGGGCGGGTTGATCAGCTCGCGCATCCGCGCCGCCACGTCCGACGCGGCCAGCTCCGCCGGGCTGATCGACTTCATGTCGAGGCCGGCGCAGAAGAAGTCGCCCGCGCCGGTGATGACGACGACGCGGCTCTCGTCGGTCGCGGCCTCCTCGACCGCGGCGGCGAACGCCTCGAACATCTCGAAGTCCACGGCATTGCGCCGCGCCGGGTTGTTGAAGGTGATGCGCTTGACGCCCGCGTCGAGCGTGACCTGAAGCCTCTCGTCGTTCATATGGTGCCGGCGGTGTCCGAGTCAACGGTCAGGGATTTCAGCCCGAGGGCTTTCCTGACGAGGGCGATCTGTCCCGCGTGGTAGAGCGTGTGCTGGACGGCGCCGTGGAGCGAGACGTAGCGCGTGGACATGTTCGGGAGGATGGGCTCGTCGAGCTGCGCGTCGTCCAGTTGAAGCACGGCCTCGCGCAGCGCGACGTAAGTCTCCGTCAACTTCCGGCGCGCCGCGTCCCAAGCCTCTTCGCCCGAAACATCGGCTGAAGACCAGTCCTCTTCCGTCTGGTAAATCTGCGCGGGGTCGCCGCCGAGGCGGCGCAGGATGGCGCGCTCCCACGCCTCGACGTGCGCGACCAGCTCCCGGATGCTGTGCGCGCCTTCGAAGGGGCGCGCCGCGGCCTGCCCGGCCGTGACGCCTTTCAGCAGTTCGTCAATCGCCGGGCCGTGCCACGCGCCGCCCTCGTGCGCGCGCTTCAACTGGTCGGCGATGCGTTCGACTTCTTTCATAATCTCCTTCAACGTCGCCGGCCGAAGAGTTTCGGCGCGGCGAAGACGGCGTAGCGGATGGGTTCGTGCGGCCGGCGCCTCCACCAGACGGCGACCGAGCGGCGGACGACGACCTCCAACAGCGCCTCCTTGTCCTTGCGCGCGAAGCCGCGCACGAGGCGGCTGATGTCGTGGCGGAAGGACTGGACGACGAGGCGGCGGTTCGGGTCGGCCGCCTTCACCCGCGCCTTCTCGAAGCGCAAAAGGTCGAGCGTCCAACCCGAGCCGAGGTAGTCCTCTTTGAGCTTCTCTTCGAGGTACTCGGCGAAGCGGAGCACGTCGCCGAAGAGGCGCTCGACGGCCGGCGGCCCGTGCTCCGCGACGTAGCGGTCGAAGTAGTTGGTGAAACGCTCGCGCAGGACGCGGTGCGTTAAGGGGAGGAGCTTGTTGACCTGCACGAAGCGCTGCTCGCGCGGGGTGTTGGCGAACGAGTCGAAGCGCTCCGCGGCCTCGCGCCGGAGCCGGCGCGTCCCCGCGGGCGTCAGCCCCAGCTCGCGCCCGAGCGTGAAAGGGTTCTCGACGAACCGCGCCCGCAGCTCCTCGTCAGACGAGAGCCGCGTCAAAATCTGCTCGATGTCGGAGAGGCTCATCAGTAGTCACGAATCTGCTCGCGGTAGGCTTCGAAGTTGCGCCGCATCTCTTCGACGTGGTCGCCGCCGAACTTCTCGCGGGCGGCTTCGGCAAGGGTGAGCGCGACCATCGCCTCGCCGATGACGCCGGCCGCGGGGACGGCCGTCACGTCGGAGCGCTCGAAGGCGGCCGACTCCTCTTCCTTCGTCTCGATGTCCACGGAGCGCAGGGCGCGCCGGAGCGTCGAGATGGGTTTGAGGAAGCCGCGCACGCGCAGCTCCTCGCCGTTGGTGATGCCGCCTTCCAGGCCCCCCGCGCGGTTGGTCGGGCGCGTGAAGGCATGGCCTTCAGCGTCGTAGCCGATCTCGTCGTGCACCCGCGAGCCGGGCAGGGAGGCCGCCTCGACGCCCGCGCCGATGGCGACGGCCTTGACCGCGGGGATGGACATCAGCGCGCGCGCCAGCCGCCCGTCGAGCTTCGCCTCCCAGGAAGTGTGCGAGCCGAGGCCCGCGACGACGCCGCGCGCGACCACCTCGAAGACGCCGCCGAGCGTGTCGCCCTCGCGCCGCTTCTCGTCCACGAGCGCGACCATCGCGGCCTGCGCTTCTTCATCCGCGCAGCGCAGAGGCGCGTCGTCGGGGATGCGGCCGATGCCCTCCCAGTCCACTTCGAGCGGAGCGGCCGGGATGCCGCCGAGCTGCACGACGTGGCTGCGAATCTCCACGCCGAGGGCGGAGAGCAGTTGCTTTGCGAGCGCGCCGCAGGCGACGCGCGCGGCCGTCTCGCGGGCGGAGGCGCGTTCGAGTATGTCGCGCAGGTCGCGCGCGTCGTACTTGAGCCCGCCCGCGAGGTCTGCGTGGCCGGGGCGCGGCCGCTTGACGCGCCGCATCTTCTCCTCGGGCGCTTCGGACGGGTCGATTGCTTCGGACGACATGACGGCCGTCCAGTTCTTCCAGTCCTTGTTCTCGATCTGCAAGGCGACGGGCGAGCCGAGCGTGCGGCCGTGCCGGACGCCGCTCAGGAACTCCGCGCGGTCGCGCTCGATCTTCATCCGCCCGCCGCGGCCGTAGCCCCACTGCCGACGCTCCAACTCGCGGTTAACGACCTCGACATCGACGGGAAGGCCCGCGGGCAGACCTTCGACTACCGCGACCAGCGCGCGCCCGTGCGACTCCCCTGCCGTGGTGAAGCGAAACATTTATGACCTCAAGCGTCGAGAAAGCGCGAGCGCACCTCGGGCGGCGGCAGCATACAACTGTCGTACTTGCCGAAGAACTTATAGCGGTTGCGCGCGAACAGGTCGTAAAAGTAGTCGCGCAGGCCCCTCGGTAAAACTTTCGCGGCGAGAAAGATTTTCCAGAAGCCGCCGAGGTAGGCCGCGACCTTGAGCGCCGCGTCGGAGCGGACGTGGACGCGCTCGCCGCCCGGCGCCTGCTCGACGAAGACGACCGAGTCCACGCCGCGCAGCTCCGCGTGTCTTTCAATCACGGCCCGGCCGTAGTCGCTCTGGAGCGCGGCGAAGCGCAGAGTGCCGCGCCGGTCGTGGTCGAGTATCAACTGCACAGACTTGTTGCAGAAGCCGCACACGCCGTCGTAGAGCAGGACGGGCGCGCCGACGGAAGTTTCTACCATGAGTTTGACCGTCAGCAGAAGTGGGGGGATTAACTTTCAGTTCCCGCCCGGCGCGGGCAGGAACTCCTCGGGGAAGACGTTGCCGCGGCCGAGGACGCAGGCCGGGTCGAAGGCGCGCTTGAGCCCGGCCATCTCGCGCAAGGCGGCGTCGCCGTAGAGCGCGCGCAGGTACTCGCGCTTGATCTTGCCGACGCCGTGCTCGGCCGAGATGGTGCCGCCTAAAGAGACGGCGCGCTCGACGAAGCGGCCGTAGGTCGCGCGCGCGGCGGCCTGCTCGGCGTCGTCGCGCGGGAGGATGTTGACGTGGACGTGGTTGTCGCCGATGTGGCCGAAGATGACGTAAGCGAGACGGCCCGCGCGCAGCGTCTCCTTGTAGAAGCGGAGCATCTCGGGGAAGGCGGCGTCGGGCACGGCCATGTCGGTCGAGACCTTGCGCTGGCCTCTGCGCGCGAGCCACTCGTTGACCATCACGGGCAGCGCGTGGCGGAAGGCGCGCATCTCGGCGCGGTCGTGCTCGTTCGTGCCGAACCACGACTCGTCGGCGAGCGCGTCGTGCTTTTCGACCAGCCCGAGCCACGCGCCCATCAGCGCCTCTTCCGTCCGCGCGTCCGTCTCCTGCTCGAAGAAGACCGCGCCGGCGGCGCCGAGCGGCACCAGCGGGTAGCGCTCGCGCAGGAAGTTCAGAGCCTCCCCGTCGAAGTATTCGAGAGCGCGCGCGTCGATGCCATCGCCCGACTCCGCGCGCGTTTGCAGCGAGCGCTCACGCGCCTCGCGCACGAAGGCAAGCAGCGGTTCTTCATCACCGAAGAAGACGACGCCCGCGAGGACGCCCTCGGGCTGAGCCAACAAGGAAAGCTCGACCTCCGTCACGACGCCGAGCGTGCCCTCGCTGCCGATGAAGAGGTCGATCAAGTCCATGCCGGGCCGCGTGAAGTAGCCGGCCGCGTGCTTGCGCGTCGCGGGCATCGTGTAGGTCGGCAGCCGCGCCTCGATACTCCTGCCTCCGCCCAACGGAAGCCTCACGCTCCCGTCCGCGCCGGCGAACAGCTCGCCGCGCCGAATCTCCAGGAGGTCGCCGGTCGTGAGCGCGACCTGCAACGCGCGCACGTACGCGCGCGTCGGCCCGTACTTGAACGTCCGCGCGCCCGAGGCGTTGGTCGCGACCGTCCCGCCGAGGTAGCAACTCCCCTCGGTCGGGTCGGGCGGGTAGAGCAGCCCCCGCGCCTTCGCCTCGCGCTGGAAGTCCGAAAGCACGACGCCCGCGCCCGCCGCCGCCCGACCGCCGCCCCACGTCTCGCGCACGAACTCGCCCACGCGGTTCAGCCTCGCCGTCGAGAGCACCGCCCCGCCATACGGCACGCGCCCGCCGACGATCCCCGTGCCCGCGCCCGCCACCGTCACCGGCGTACCCGCGCCCGCGGCCTCCGCCAACGCGCGCGCCACCTCCCCCGCGCTCTCCGGGAACAACACGCGCTCCGCCCGCCCGCCCGCCGTGTTGCTCGCGTCGCCGAGGAAGGATTGAATCTCGTCCTGCTCAGACTTGATCAGCATCACAATTCACCAGAGCCCCATATGGTCACAGCAGGACTACAAAACCTTCCTGGGCAAAGTGATGGTCGTGAGTCAGCACCTCGGTCGCACCAACTTTACGCATCGTGTTTATGGATATGCAGTCAGTCATGCTGTAGCCCTTGTCGGGCCTTGACCCATACAGCATCAAGCCAAGGACGAAGTCAGAATAATGGGCGAAGATGGTGATGGCCGGGTCGTTACTTATTTGACGGACGATGCGAGTTACCGCCTCCCGCATCTCCGGGCCGTATTCCGAGAAATAGTTTAATAATTCGATTAGTACCGTCTCCGAGGTGATAAGTTCGGCGTCTTTCAGTGAGGCGCTGAGTTCGACGGCTTTCTGATGCCACTGGTCGCGAGGGTTGATGCGGGCTATCCAGTAGAATGTATCTACGAATACTTTCCTCATGACTCACGTCGCGGTTCCCGATGCGTGCCGCGAAGGTAATGATCGTGGCGCTCGGCGCCGTCAGCCGGCAGGCGGTTCAGCACCTCGTCGGGCACGCTGCTCATGACCTCATCAATCACGTCCCAGATGGCAGCGGGCGACGGGTTAACCTCGGACTCCTCTTCAACGGGAATCGTCTTTTCACGTCTACTGATGTTAGACATACCGACATTCCTCCGCGCGGTCTGATTGTCGCACATACGAATTGTTCACGTCATCGTCAGCTCGCGCTCGCGGAGGTATTTGACGCGGTCGCGGAGTTCGGCGGCGCGCTCGAACTCTAAAGCTTTGGCGGCGACGCGCATCTCGTGTTCGAGGCGGGCGATGGTGGCCTCGATGTTGGCCGCCGTGTACTCCTCGATCGAGTCGAGTTCGAGCGGCACCTTGAAGTAGTCGGCCTCGTAGGCGGTGACGAGCGTCGCCTCGACCGGCTTGATGATCGTCTGCGGCGTGATGCCGTGCTCGGCGTTGTACTCCTCCTGAATCGTGCGGCGGCGCTCGGTCTCGCCGACGGCCCGCTTCATCGAGTCGGTCATCTTGTCGGCGTAGAGGATCGCCATGCCGTTGGCGTTGCGCGCGGCGCGGCCGACGGTCTGGATGAGCGAAGACTCCGAGCGCAGGAAGCCCTCCTTGTCGGCGTCGAGGATGGCGACCAAAGAGACCTCCGGCAGGTCGAGCCCCTCGCGCAGGAGGTTGATGCCGACGAGCACGTCGAACTCGCCGCGGCGCAGGTCGCGGAGGATGCGGATGCGCTCAAGCGTCTCGATGTCCGAGTGTAGATAACGAACGCGGACGCCGACCTCCGCGAAGTATTCCGTCAAGTCCTCGGCCATCTTCTTCGTCAGGGTGGTGACGAGGACGCGCTCGTTCCTTTCGGCGCGCGTGCGGCACTCGCCGAGCAGGTCGTCGATCTGCCCCTTGACGGGGCGTATCTCGACCCGCGGGTCGGTCAGGCCGGTCGGGCGGATGATCTGTTCGACGACCTCGCCGCCGGTGCGCGTCAGCTCGTAGGGGCCGGGCGTGGCCGAGACGTAGATGGTCTGGCCGATGCGCGCCTCGAACTCCTCGAAGTTGAGCGGGCGGTTGTCCATCGCGGACGGAAGACGGAAGCCGTACTCGACGAGCGTGCGCTTGCGCGACTGGTCGCCGTTGAACATGCCGCGGATTTGCGGGACGGTCTGGTGCGACTCGTCGATGACGACCATCGAATTCTCGGGCAGGTAGTCGAGGAGCGTCGGCGGCGGCGAGCCGGGCGGCTTGCCCGTCAGGTGGCGTGAGTAGTTCTCCACGCCGCGGCAGAAGCCCATCTCCTTGAACATCTCAAGGTCGTACATCGTCCGCTGGTGCAGGCGCTGCGCCTCGACGAGCTTGCCCTCCTTAATCAACTGCGGCTCCCACCAGTCCAGCTCCTCGCGGATGGTCTTAATCGCCCGCTTGACGGTGGACTTCGGCATCACGTAGTGCGTCTTCGGGTAGATGGGCAGGCGCGCCGTGTGCTTCTCAAGCACTTCGCCGAGCAGCGGGTCGATGGTCGAGACCGAATCCACCTCGTCGCCCCACAGCTCAATCCTGTAAGCCTGATCCTGGTAGGAAGGGTAGACCTCGACCGTGTCGCCGCGGACGCGGAAACTGCCGCGGTCGAACTCCACGTCGGAGCGCTCGTACTGAAGCTCGACCAGGCGCTGAAGCAGTTGCTCGCGCGTCGTCTTCATCCCCGGCTCGACGAAGAGGATCATGTTGTAGTAGGCGTCCGGGTCGCCGAGGCCGTAGATGCACGAGACCGAGGCGACGACGATCACGTCGCGCCGCTCGAAGAGCGCGCGGGTGGCCGAGAGGCGGAGGCGGTCGATCTCCTCGTTGATCGTCGCCTCCTTTTCGATGTACGTGTCCGAGGCCGGGACGTAAGCCTCCGGCTGGTAGTAGTCGTAGTAGGAGACGAAGTACTCGACCGAGTTCTCGGGGAAGAAGCTTTTGAACTCCTGGTAGAGCTGCGCGGCGAGCGTCTTGTTGTGCGCGATGACGAGCGTCGTGCGCTGCGTGCGCTCGATGACGGTGGCGACCGAGAAGGTCTTGCCCGAGCCCGTGATGCCCAGGAGCACCTGGTCTTTCGCGCCCTCGTCTAAGCCCCGGACGAGCGTGTCGATGGCGGCGGGCTGGTCGCCCTGCGGCTTGAATTCTGAGCGGAGTTTGAAAGGCATAAAGGCAGATGTCAGATGCTAGATATTAGATGCTAGTGTCAGAAGGTTGATTCTAACACTGACATCCGGCATCTAGCATCTGACATCTTCTTTAAGCGGGCGTGGGCTGGCTCGAATTGATCTGGTAGATGGCCTCCATGACGGCCGAGCGCACCTCGGTCGGGAGCGAGCCGCGCACCGCGAGGCGGCGGAAGGCGGGCAGCACCTCCTTCTGGCCGGAGAGCGCGAGCAGCTTGACGACGGCGAGGCGCACCTCGTTGTTCGGGTGGGCCTCGATGGCGCGCAGGAGCGGCTGCACCTCGCCCGCCTTCGCCATCAGGAAGAGGAGCGAGAACGCCTCGTAGGTGCGCTCGCGCCCCTCGCCCGTGAGCTGCGAGATCGACTCGGCGGCGAGCCCCGAAGAGGAGATGGCCGCGCCGATCTCGCGGCGCCGCTCCGGGCTGGCCTCGCGCAGGGCGCGCGTGAAGGCTTCGGCGCGGTCGGTGCGCAGCTCGTGGAGCGCGCGGGCGGCCGCCGAGCGGACTTCCTCCGACCGGTCGTCGAAGGCGGCGCAGATCTGCTGGAACGCCTCGTCCGTGTCCACGTGCGACAACTCGACGATGGCGGCGGCGCGCTCTCTGGGGTCGCCGCTCGCGATGCGCTGCTGGATCGCCGCCGGGACGGTCGAAGACTCGTCGAAGAGCGCGATGCCCTTCTCCCGCGCCGCGGCCGCGGGCGCGGAGGCGGCGGGCTCCGGCTCGTGCACGAACGGCGGGGCTTCCGCCGTGTAGTCCGCGACCTCTATGTCGCGGGTCGCTTCGGCGTGAGTCTCGGCGGCGGGCGCGGCCTCTTCAACTTCGGCCGCGGCCGGGGCCGCGAGCGTCTCGCCTGAGGAAGACTCGAAGACGGACTCGTCGGTTGCGGGCTCGGTCGCGGGCGTCGCGGAGGCGGTGGGCTGAGCTCCGCCGCCCATCTCGCTCATGTCGAAGTCGAACCACTCGCCCGCGGTCGGGGCCAACTCCTTCGAGGTGTCTGCCGCGACCGGCTCGATCTCGCGCGTGGCCTCTTCGGCGCCCGAGTCGAAGAGCGCGGCCTGGCCGGACTCGTGCTGCCCCGTCACGAAGTCGAAAGTCCCCGCCGACGTGACCTCTTCCTCCCGCCCGACGAAAGGCTCGTTGTTGACCTCTTCGGCGACGGCTGACTCTTCTTCAAAAGAGACGAAGGGCTGCTCTGTTTCGATGAAGGGCTCGACAGCGGTCTCCGCGGCCGTCTCCCCGGTGTGGACGGGCTCGGGCACGTGCGCGGGCTCGCCCGTCGCCTCGGCCTCGAAGGATTCATCGACGAAGGGCGCGATTGAGACGGAGGTCTCTTCGGCCGTCTCCGGCGCGGCGAGGTCAATGAAGGGTTCCGGCGCGGTTTCGACCGCAGCCTCTTCAAACGTCGCGGCCTCTTCTTTCTGTTCGACGCCGGCGGGCGCGTGCTCTTCTGCGGGCAGCGCTTCGACGATGCCCGCGGCCTCTTCGGCCGGCGCGGCTTCGGCCTCGAAGGGGGGAGCGGGTTCGCTCGCCTCGACGGCGTGGACGGCGGGCTGCGTCTCGACGGCGGGGGTCTGTTCAAAGCCTTCGCGGCAGAACTCGACGGCGGTGCGGACGACCCGCGGCGGGATGCGGTTGCGCTCGTTCTTCTCGCGTTCGAGCAGGGTTTCGAGCGGCCCGACGGCCGAAGGGTCGCGCAGCGCGCCGAGCGCCTCGACGGCGGCCCGCCTCACGTCCACGACCGGGTCTTCGAGCGCGGCGACGAGCAGCGGCGTGGCCTTGCGGTCGCCGAGGAGGGCGAGCGAGCGCGCCGCGGCCGAGCGCTCGGCGGGCGCGTCGGCCTCGCGCAGGTCGCGCGCGGTCTCTTCGAAGTAGCCGTGTTCGACGAAGGCCGCGCTCGCACGCGCGCGGCGTTGCGTGTTGCGGCTGGCGAGCGCCGCGAGCAACTCGGCGGCGACCATCTGGCGCGCCATCGCGTCGCGCGAGCCGACGACCGCGCGGTCGTACTCCTCGCCTTCGAGCAGACTGTGTGTCTCGTTGAGCACGCGCTCGGGGTCGGGCGCGAAGGCCGGCTCGATCTCCGTGACGGGCGCGGGCGCTTCAGCCTCGATGACGGGCTCGGCCGTCTCTGTTTCGACGGGAGCGATCTCTGTTGTCTCGACCTCCGAAGCGACGAAGGACGACGCCGCCGTCTCAACAAACGGCTCTGCAATTTCAAGTTGCGCGGGCTCAACTGTCTCTTCAAGTTGTGCGGGCGCGGCCGTCTCTTCCGCGGGCGCGGCCTGTTCGACGGGAGAGGTTTCGACGGCGGGCCCTTCGCGGACGAGCGTCTCTTCGGCAAACGGCTCGGCGGCCGTCGCCTCTTCCGCGACGGGTACGGCGGCCGCAGTCTCTTCGACCAACGTCTCCTGAGTGACAGGCGCGGCGACCTCGGACTCGGCGGCGGGCGACTCCGCACGTGCGGGCTCTTCGACACGCCCGCCCTTCTTCTTCCGCCTGGCCTCCTGCCTCGCCTCCTTCTTCGACTGCTTCTTCGACTTCGCAACGGCCGCGCCGCCCGCGAGCGCGGCGGCACCGACGAGCGGCTTCAAGTCCGTGCCCGAAGCCTCTGCCGCGTTGACAGTCTCCTCCGTGCCGACGGTTGAAGCTTTGCTCACGGGCTCGGCCTTGCCGGCGGTCGAAGCCTTCGACGCGTCGAGCGTCGAAACCTGTGCCGCGGCCGACGCGTCCTTCGCGTCCTTGAGCGCCTTGGTCGTGGCCTCATTCGCGCGCGCGGCGCGGGACTCTTCGGACTTCGTCTTCGATTCTTCTTTCAGACCTTCGACCGGCGCGGGCTGGGCCGTGGCCGTGCGGCGCGCGGCGAAGACGAGCCCGAGGCCGACGACGACCAGCGCGAAGACGAGCGCCAGCGCCCAGTTTCTAATCAGGAACGTGCCGAGCGACGAGCCGGTCTGGGTCGCGGCCGCGGGTTGATTCGTGGTGATGGGCGCGACCGTCGTGGGCGGCTGCGCCTGCGCGACCTGCGGCTCGGCCGTGGGGCTGGCGGCCGCGGCCGGCTCCTGCGTCGGCGCGGCCGAAGCCGTTGCGGGATTCTGCGTGGACGGCTCGGACGCGGCGACGGGCGGCGGCGTGTTGGCGGCCGCGTTGTTCGCGGACTGAGCCCGCGCGGCCTCATCCGCCGTAGGTTGACGGCGTTCGGGCGTGGGGTTCGCGTTGGGCGGGTTGGTCGCGGCCTGCGTCTGGTTGTTCTGCTGCGCGGCCCTGTTCTCCGCGGGCGGCGTCTGTTGCTGTTGCTGGCGCGCGTTGTTGTTCGCCGCGGCGGCCTGCTGCGCGGCGTCGCCGGGCACGTCGAAGACTACGTCGAGGCGGTTGAACTTCTGCTCGACGCGCGGCTTGGCGCCGGGCTGGACGCGGTAGCTGAGCACGACCGAGTCGCCGCGCTGCTGCACCTGCATGTCCGAATAACCCTTGCCTGCGCCGCCCGCGCGCGCCCCGCCCGCCGCCGACTTCGGCAGCACGACGTAGAAGCGGTCGCCGCTCCTATACGCCGAGTAGTCCTTCAGAGAGTCGTCGGCCGTGATGGTCACGCGCGACCCCTGCCCCGTGTCGCTCCCGCGGCCGACGAAGACGCGCTTCGTGCCGCCGCTTGAGGCGTTGTCGTTCCCCTGACGCCCGGCGCGTTGCGCGCTCGCGCCGCCGGCCAGAAGCAGGCCGGAGAGCGCCAGCGCCGCGACGAGCACGACGAGCAGTTTCGTTCGCATGTGTCTGTGCATTTGTGAGCTGGACTTCAGGGGCATCGCTACAGTCTCGGGAAAAGGTTGCGGGCGGCGCCATTATGCAATAGCGCGGCCTGCTTGTCACCAAAACAAATCCGGCGCAGGCGCGAGCCCCGCCAACGTCTCACACGGCCTCCAACGTCCGCACGCGCCCGACCGTTTCGAGGATGGAGCGGCGCACGCGCTCGGGCATCCCTGACTCGGCCGCGAGGTCGCGCAGGCGTTCGCAGACCTCGGGCTTCAGCGAGTCGCCGAGCAGTTGGACGCAGGTCAGGCTCGACTCGTCGTCGCGGTGCGACCCGATGGCGTCGAGCACAGGCCCCAACTCGCCGCCGCCCACACAGAGGGAGAGCAGCGAGAACGCCTCGTAAGCCTGCCGCCGGTCTTCGCTCGCCAGGCGGCCGACGGCCTGCGCCGCGAGCCCCGCCTTGACGCACGCGTGCGCCACGTCCTGAAGCATCCGCGCGTCGGCCGTCTCGGCGACGCGGACGTAGGCTTCGGCGCGCTCGAAGTTCAGGCGCGAGAGTGCGCGCGCGGCCGCGGCGCGGACTTCGCGCGCCTCGTCGGCGAGCGCCATGATGACGTGCGCGAAGACCGACTCGTGGTTGATGAGCCCGAGGCTGTTGACGGCGGCCGAGCGCACCGCGTCCTCCCGGTCGTGGCGCGCGGCCTGCGCGAGCGCGGCGACCGCGCGGCGCACCTGGAATTGCGCGAGGTGCTGCGCCGCGTTGACGCGCGACTCGGTGTCCGTGCTCTCGATGCGGACGAGGGCCGCGCTCAAAGCCTCGTCGTCGCACGACTCGGGCAGCTCTTCGTAGTCGGCCGCCGGCACGAGCGCGCGCGCGTTCGAGCCCGAAGCATACGACTCCTGAGAGTCGAGCTGCGTGTGCGCGAAGGCGTGGGCGCCGCGGTCGAGTTCGAGCGACTCGACCGAGCAGGCCGTGAGCGCCGGGCCGAGCACCGCGGTAGACATGTCCTGGTGGCGCCGCGCCACGTCGAGCAGGGCGCCGATGGCCGAGGGCAGGCCCAGGGCGCCGAGGCTCTTGACGCACTCGGTGCGGACGAGCGGGTCGGCGTCGTAGAGCGCCTCGGTCAGGAACGGGAGCGCCTGTGTGCTCCGCATGTCGCCGAGGGCGCACGCGGCGCTCACGCGCTCGAAGGTCTCGCCGCCGAGCAGGAGCGCGGCGCACGCGCGCGCGACGAAGCCGTAGTCTTCGAGCGCGGTGCGCGCACGGCGCCTGCCGTCCGCGTCCGTCTCGGGGGCGCGCAGGGCTTTGAGCAGAGAGGTCTCGACGGCGCGCCGGTCGTCCGCCGCGCGCGAGGCGAGGACTTCGATGCTGTGCGGGCCGCCCGCGACGAGGCTCGCGACCTCCTGGTCGATGCGGTATGAGCCGTAGAGGAAAGCGGGCGCGGCCGCGTGCGACTTCGACTCGGCCGCGCGCTCCTGCCTCGCGGAGGCTTCGGTCTCCATCTCGCGCCCGCGACGCGTCGCCTCATCCTCCGCACCGCTGCCCGACTTGCGGCGCTCGAAAGGGACTGTGATGTCCGACTTGCGCCGGTCGCCCTTGGACTGTTCGAAGGGCTTCTCCTTCGACTTCCCGGCCTTCCCCTCGGCGCGCGTCTTCTTCGTCTCGGCCGCGTGGCCCTCTTCAACGCCGTCGTCCGAGCGCCTGCGCCTGACGAACAGGCCGACCGAGCCCGCGAGGCCGACGCCGACCACTGCGAACAGCGAAGGGAGCGAGAGGAGGTACGACAAAAGTCCCTCGCCCTTGGCCGTCTCCAACTTCACCGCGGCCGGCTGCGCGACGACGGGGTTGGAAGGCGGCGGGGGGCTGCTCACGTTGACCATGTCGGCCTGCGCGTTCGGCTGCGCCGGCGCTTGCGCCTGGACGGGCGGAGGCGCCGGGGCCGAAGACTGAACCGGAGAGGGCTGTGCGGGTTCGGCGGCCGAGGGCTCGGCCGCGCCGCGGTGCCTGGACTCCGCCTTCGACTGCTGCACGCGCTCGGGCGCCTCGCCCGCCGCCGCCTCGCGCGGCGGCGGCGGCGTGCGGGCCGCGTTGCGCTCGGGCTTCGGCTGCTGCTGTTCGACGGGGAAGTTCTCGACGTTGAGCGCGCCGCCCGTCACGACGAGGTCGAGGCGGTTGCCGCGCGGCTGGACGGTCACGTTCGCGCCGCGCTTGACGGGCACGACCAGCTCAAGCGAGTTGCCGACGCGTTCCGTCCTGACGCCCCGCGCCGCGCCGGGCGCGACCTGCCCGTTGACGAGCACGACGTGGAACTTGCCGTCCGGGTCTTGCCACGTCTGCGCGTGGCCGAGCGAGCCGTCCGCCGAGATCGAGACGACGTTGCCCGACGTAGAGACGCCGGTGACGGTGACGGTCGGCTCCTTGTAGCGCTGCTGCGCCAGGGGCTGTTCGGGGCCGCTCAGCGCGAGCGAGACGCCCGCCGCGGCGACGAGCCCGAGCCGCACGCAGCGCGAGCCGAGCGCGCCGCGGCTCCACGTCTTCAACAGCACGGCAAAGTCGTGTCCGGTCGATTCCTTGTTCATAAGTTTTACTTCCGGGCTGGTGCGCCCGCCGGTGGGTGAGACCGTCTGGAGTCTTTCGGGGTTAGGAAGGGTCGCGAGCGGGGCCGTGTGCTCGTCGCCCTTGGCGGAAGGCTCTGGCGGCCTTCTCCGGGAGTGGAACCCTTCAGCGCTGTTCGTCGCTGAACTTGTAACCGATGCCCCAGACGGTCAGAACCATCTGCGGGTTCTCGGGGTTATCTTCGATCTTGGCTCGCAGCCGGTTGATGTGCGAGTCAATCGTGCGGTCGTAGCCCTCGTAGGAGTAGTCCCAAATCTTCTCCAAGAGGTATTTCCGCGGGAAGACGCGGCCGGGGTTGGAGGCGAAGAGGCGGAGCAGCTCGAACTCCTTGGGCGTCAGCTCGACCTGCCGGTCGCCGACCGTCACCTCGCGCTTGGCCGGGTCAATGCGCAGCCGCCCCCTGAGAATCGGGGCGTCCTCGCTCGTCTCGGAGCGCGAGGCCGCGCGCATGCGGCGCATCACGCTCTTGAGGCGGGCCTCAAGCTCGCGCAGGACGAAGGGCTTGGTGATGTAGTCGTCCGCGCCCATCTCAAGGCCGAGCACCTTGTCAACCACGTCGTCCTTGGCCGTCAGCATCAGGATCGGGATGTAGGACGCCTTCTCCCGTATTTCACGGCAGACGGCCAGCCCGTCCATTTTAGGAAGCATGAGGTCGAGGACGATGGCGTCGGGGCGGTCGTTCAAGGCCGCCTGGACGCCTGCCAGACCGTCCTGCGCCGTCTGCACCGTGTAGCCCGTACGTGAAAAGTGCTCGGAGATGAGTTCGAGAATCGTCTCATCGTCTTCGATGATGAGGAGCTTGAGCTTGCGCTCGCCCGCCTCGATCTTCTCTTCACCTGTGTCCTTCACGTCGGGAATGGCGGCGGCAGATTTTTGAGTCATCGCGGAACGGTTGAGGGTACGCCACGGCGGGCGCGCACCCCGGGACATCAAGAACTATAGCGAACCGGCCGACTAAACTCAAGCAATAAATAATCTTCGGCCCGCGGCACTGTCCGGCGCGGAACAAAGGGCGCGGACGGCCGTCCCGGAATCGTCACCCTTTCAAAGCCGCCGGACGTGTGATATTTACAACAACACGCGAGCGGTCAACCACAACCCCCGACTTGAAGGAGCTTTATGACGAACGAAGAACGAAAGGCGCTCATCGAGCAGTACAAGGCCGGTTACGAAGAGGTCGCACGCAGCCTCGAAGGCTTCGACGACGAGACGCTTTCGGCCCACCCCGTCCCCGGCAAGTGGAGCGCGCGCGAGGTCGTCCAGCACCTCGCCGACAGCGAGATGAACAGCGCCATCCGCCTCCGCAAACTCCTCACCGAAGACGACCCGCAGATACAGGGCTACGACCAGGAGCACTACGCCGCGAGCCTCCGCTACAACGAGCGCCCCGTCGAGCCCGCGCTCGACGCCCTGCGCGGCGCCCGCGCCACCACCGGCCAACTCCTCGACGCGATGTCGGACGCCGACTGGTCGCGCGCCGGCACGCACTCCGAGTCCGGCCGCTACACCGCCGAAGACTGGCTCCGCATCTACGCCGCCCACGCGCACAACCACGCCGCGCAGATTCGGAGGCTGCGTGAAGCGTTGAAATAGCCGACGGCCGACAACCTTACCCTTGACAAAAATCGGGGCCGGCGAGCACAATCCCGCACGCCCCGGGGGCTCCCACTTTCGCTTTCAACCTGACCGTCCCAGGCCGACTTTGAACAGAGACATGACCGGCACTCCGACAGTCGCCGAGACTTCCCTCCCCGGGCTCAGGCTCGCGCGGCGCGGCAAGGTGCGCGACGTGTACGAGGTGGACGAACGGCACCTCCTCGTCGTCGCCACCGACCGCATCTCCGCCTTCGACTGCGTGCTCCCCACGCAGATCGAGCGCAAGGGCGAGGTGCTCACCGCGCTCTCCGCCTTCTGGTTCGCGCGCCTCGCACACGTCACGCCGCATCACCTCGTCACGACGGACGTGGGCGCGATGCCCGAGTCAGTCCGCGCCTCGGCCGGACTGCTCCGCGGCCGCTCGATGCTCGTGCGCCGCACGGAGGTCTTCCCCGTCGAGTGCGTCGTGCGCGGCTACCTGGCGGGCTCGGGCTGGAAAGACTACCTGGCGACGGGCGAGGTCTGCGGCCACAAGCTGCCCGAGGGTTTGCAGGAGTCGGCCAAGCTCCCCGCGCCGATATTTACGCCCGCGACCAAGGCCGAGTCGGGCCACGACGAGAACATCAGCGAGGGGCGGATGCGCGACATCGTCGGCGGCGAGGCGACCGAGCACCTGCGCAACACAGCGCTCGCGCTCTACCACGACGCGGAGGTTTACGCGCGCGACCGCGGCATCATCATCGCCGACACCAAGTTCGAGTTCGGGCGCGACGAGGAGGGCCGCATCATTCTCATCGACGAGGCGCTAACACCCGACTCCTCGCGCTTCTGGCCCGCGGCGGCCTACGAGCCGGGCCACTCGCAGCCCTCCTTCGACAAGCAGTTCGTCCGCGACTACCTCGAAACGCTCGACTGGGACAAGCGGCCGCCCGCGCCGCCGCTCCCGCCCGAGACGGCCGCCGCCACGACCGACCGCTACCTCGAAGCGTACCGCCTGCTGACGGGGAAGACGCTTACGCAGTAGGCAGTAGGCAGATAGCAGATGGCAGTACGCTCCGCGTTAAGGACGTTGCAAGACTAACCAGAGGGTTTCGGCAGCAAGGTTTTCAACTGCCTACTGCCATCTGCCTTCTGCCTACTTTTCTTCCATGACTCTCTTCGACCTCTTCGTGCTGGCAATCGTCGGGGCGTCCGTCGCGGCGGGCGCGTTGCGCGGGTTCGTGCGCGCGTTGATCGCGAGCTGCGGGCTGGTGGTCGGCTTCTTCGTCGCGTCGCACACGTACGCGCAGGCCGGCGCGTTCGTGCGCGGCCTGGGCCTGGTCGAGTCGGTCGAGGCCGGTTACGCGGCGGGCTTCCTGCTGATGGTGGGCGTCGTGCTGGCCGTCGGGTTCATCCTCGGCGAGTCGGCGCGCGCGGGGTTGAAGCGGGCGAAGCTCCAGTGGTTCGACCGCGCGCTCGGCGCGGGCTTCGGACTGGTGCGGGGCGTGGCCGTCTGCTCGGTCGTCTACCTCGCGCTGACGGCCTTCCCCGTCAAGCTCGAAGCGGTCGCGAAGGCGCGCACCGGCCCCGCGCTCGCGGAGGGCGCGCGGCTGCTCGCCTTCTGCACGTCGGACGAGTTGCGCGCGCGCTTCCTCGCACAGTACCGGCATCTTTTCGCCTGAGCCCGTGCGGGCGCCGAGAAACGTGCGCCCATTGAAACTTTAATTTGAACGGACGGAGCGACCCCCCATGCCTATGCGCGCCCGGCTCGAAGCCTTAATAGACGAGATGCTCGACGGCCAGATCATGCTCGACGAGGCCCTCGAAGAGTTCGAGAAGCTCTACATCCAGAAGGCGCTCGCGCGCCACAAGGAGCACCTCTCGCGCACGGCCGCCACGCTCGGCATCCACCGCAACACGCTCTCCAAGCGCGTCGCCGGCTACCGCACGCAGGAGCGCGCCGCCGCCTCCAACAACCACCGCCCCCGCAACACGGCCGCCCGCCGCAAGCGCTGAAACCCCGCCCGCCCCCTGCAAAACGCCTCCGGCGGCCGCAAAATCTCTTCCGGCAAGCGCAAAAACCATTTTCCGACCTGCGGAACCTTCTCCGGCGACTGTCGAGACGACTTCGGCAGGTGTAGAGATGACCCCGGCGTCTGTAGAGTTCATCCCGACGGCTGTAGAGATGGCTCCGACAACTGTAGAGATGACCTCGACAACTGTAGGATTTATACAAACACGTGTAGGATAAATAAAATTTATGCAAAGTGTACGCCGGCGGACGTAGAGTTCATCCCGACAACTGTAGGATTTATACAAACCGCCGCGGCATAAATAAAATTAATGTAAAAGACCGTCTCGGCGGCTGTGGAGACGGCCCCGGTGCGCGTCGAATCACTCCCGAAGGCCGCAAAATAGAGCCCGGTAATAGTTAGGACGCCTCCGGCACAGGGTCTATTCATTCCAGGGTTTTATAGAGCAGGTAAGATTCACCGCCGAGGCGCCGAGGGGGCGCAGAGGGGGCGCGGAGGGATTCGGATTTCCTCTGCGCCCCCTCTGCGTTCTCGGCGCCTCGGCGGTGAACCGCCCCGTGCCCTACCGGCAAGAATGAATAGACCCTGCCCCTTAAAACGCGCGGGTTGACAAAGAATGCCGAAGTGCTATATTTTTAGCAGTCCTTCAAAGGGAGTGCTAAAAATCGGCGTTTTTCTTAGCAAATGTACGGCGTTTGAGTTAGCAGTCGGAGAATTTCTCCCGTCGGGCTGGACTTAAAACCACAGCCCTTGAAGGCACTCAAACCGAACCACTCATCCACAAAGAACACGGAAAGGAGCGTTATGGCTACCAACATCAAACCACTGCACGACCGCGTGATCGTCAAGCGCATCGAGGAGGGCGAGCAGGTGCGCGGCGGGATCATCATCCCGGACACCGCCAAGGAGAAGCCGCAGGAGGGCGAGGTCATCGCCGTCGGCGAGGGCAAGCGCAAGGACGACGGCACCCGCATCGGGCTCGACGTGAAGGCGGGCGACCGCGTGCTCTTCGGCAAGTACAGCGGCTCCGAGATCAAGCTCGACGGCGAGGAGTACCTCATCATGCGCGAGGACGAGATTCTCGGCGTCATCGAGCGCGCCGGCGCGGCCTCGGGCGGCAAGAAGGGTGGCAAGTAGTCTGACGACTGCGGCCGCCTTTTCAGTCTCAAGCATCTTTGCAGTCGTGATATCGAAGGAGAAGAGATTCTTATGGCTAAGCAAGTAATTCACGGTGAGGAGTCGCGCGCGGCGATCCTGCGCGGCGTCAACCAGCTCGCCGACGCGGTCAAGATCACGCTCGGCCC
>Ga0213876_10000220_pt1 | contig 57133 bp, 35 predicted proteins | sample BarmaccomBMRX_R9_FD_160113 | JGI IMG/M metagenome (GOLD analysis project Ga0213876, IMG submission 160113) | Root-associated microbial communities from Barbacenia macrantha in rupestrian grasslands, the National Park of Serra do Cipo, Brazil - RX_R9 | ecosystem: Host-associated > Plants > Roots...
GTCAGCGTCTTCGAGGGCAAGCCCTGCAAAGTCCTCGACGCGCGCCACCACACGCCCGGCAACCTGCGCGCGATGATGCAGACGAAGCTGCGCGACCTGCGCACGGGCTCAAGCTTCGAGCACCGCTTCCGCTCGGCCGACACCGTCGAGCGCGCCGCGATGGAACAGCACGAGATGGAGTTCATGTACGCCGACGGCTCGCACTACCACTTCATGAACACCGAGAACTACGAGCAGACGGCGCTCTCGGACGAAGACCTCGGCGACATGGCGCAGTGGCTCCTGCCCGGCATGAAAATCCAGGCCGAGTACTACGAGGGCTCGCCCATCGGCATCGACCTGCCGGCCTCCATCGAGCTGACCGTGGTCGAGACCGAGCCGACCCTCAAGGGCGCGACCGTCTCGAACGTCAACAAGCCGGCCAAGCTCGAAAACGGCGTCACCATCTCCGTCCCGCCCTTCGTCAACGAGGGCGACCGCATCCGCGTAGACCCGGTGGAAGGCCGCTACATGGAGCGGGCGAAGTAGCCTTTTAAGTTCAAAGTTCAAAGTTTGAAAGTTCAAAGTTGAAGACGACGCTGTCGGCTCTCAACCTTGAACTTTAAACTTTGAACTTTGAACTTTGAACTCATGTATTTCCTGTACAGCATCCTCCTCGGCATCGGCGTCTTAGCGCTGCTGCCGAGGTTTCTTTTGGACGCGGCGCGGCACGGGAAGTACGCGGCGGGGTTGGGCGAGCGCGCGGGCTCTCTGCCGAAGTTCGACGCCGGCGGGCGCCCCGTCGTGTGGCTCCACTGTGTCTCGGTGGGCGAGGCGCAGGCGGCGCGGCCGCTGGCGCGGGCGCTTTTGGAGGAGTACCCGGGGCACGCGCTCGTCGTCTCGACGACGACGCTGACGGGTCAGCGCGTCGCGCGCGAGGCGTTCAAGGGCCGGGCCGCGCTGGTCTTCTACTTCCCCTTCGACTGGGCCTGGAGCGTGCGGCGCGCGCTGCGTGCGGTGAACCCTTCGGTCGTGCTGCTGATGGAGACGGAGCTGTGGCCGCGCTTCTTCCGCGAGTGCCGGCGGCGCGGCGTCTCCGTGGCGCTCGTCAACGGCCGCATCTCGGAGAAGTCTTTCGGCCGTTACAAGCTCATCCGCCCCTTCATCCGCCGCGTCCTGTCCGACCTCTCGCTCGCGGCCGTGCAAACGGAGGCCGACGCCGCGCGGCTCGTCGAACTCGGCCTCGCGCCCGAGCGGGCGCGCGTCACCGGCAACGTCAAGTTCGACATCGAGGAGACGGCGGCCCTCCCGCTCACGGAAGAGCTGCGCCGCCGTTTCAACGTCAGCGAAGACCGCCCGCTCGTCGTCGCCGCCAGCACGCACGCCCCCGAGGAGCGCGTCGTCCTCGAAGCCTTCCGGCTCGTCAACTTCGATGCAAAACGACCGCGCCTGCTCGTCGCGCCGCGGCACCCGGAGCGCTTCGGCGAGGTCACCTCGCTGCTCGAAGCGTCGGGGCTCGCCTGGGCGCGGCGCACGAACGAGGCTCGGGAGTCGGACAGAGACTGCGACGTAATTCTGCTCGACAGCATCGGCGAGCTGCGCGCGGTCTACCCGCTGGCGGAGGTGGTCTTCGTCGGCGGGAGCGTCGCGCCCGTGGGCGGGCACAACGTCCTTGAGCCGGCGCTCGACGCGCGCGCGATCGTCACCGGCCCGCACACCTCGAACTTCAAGTCCGTCGTCGCCGCGCTCCTCGAACGCGACGCCCTCGTCCAACTGCCGCACGCCGAAGAACCGCAGGCGGCCGCGCGCGAACTCGCACGCGCGCTCCGAGAGCTGCTCGGCGACGAGGTCAGACGCCGCCGCACGGGCGCGCGCGCGCGCGCCGTCCTCGAAGAGAACCGCGGCGCCACCTCACGCACCGTCGAACTGCTCGCCCCGCTCCTGAACCAGATGTCGGATGCCGGACGTCGGATGTTAGTCGAAGAGAAGACACTGACATCTAACATCTAGCATCCGACGTCTCGCCTTTATGTCGCTCGCACTGGCACCGCTCGGCATGCTCTACGGCGCTGCGGCGCGGGCGCGCCTGCGCCTGTACCGCTCGGGCTTTCTGAAGAGCGAGCGGGTGGGCGCGCCCGTCGTGAGCGTGGGGAATCTGACGGCGGGGGGGACTGGAAAGACGCCGCTGGTCGAGTGGGCGGCGAAGGCGCTGGCGCGTGAGGGGTTGAGGGCGTGCGTGCTGACGCGTGGGTACGGGCGCGCGGACGAGGGCCGGCGGGTGGTCGCGTCCGACGGCGCGCGTGTGCTGGCGGAGGTTTCGGAGTGCGGGGACGAGCCGAGGCTTCTGGCGGAGAGGTTGCTGGGCGCGGCGGCGGTCGTCTGCGACCGCGACCGCGTGGCGGCGGCGCGCTGGGCGCGCGCGGAGTTGGGGGCGGAGGTCTTCGTCCTCGACGACGGCTTTCAACATTTGCGGATCGCGCGCGACTTCGACCTCGTGACGCTCGACGCGACGGCGCCGTGGGGCGGCGGGCACATGCTGCCGCGCGGCCGTCTGCGCGAGCCCGCGTCGGGGCTCGCGCGCGCCGACTGCGTCGTCATCACGCGCGCAGAGCTGGCCGAGGACATAGAAGGCTTGCGCGCGGAGGTCGCGCGGATGAGCGAAGGGCGTGCCGCCGTCTTCACGTCGAGGGCGCGGGGGCTCAGCCTGACGCCGCTGTCGGGATACGGTAGGGCGGTTGCGGACGACAAGGCTGAGCTTATCCCAAAAGGGTCGGCCGGGGCGTTCTGCGCGGTCGGCAATCCGCGCGCGTTCTTCGAGAACCTGCGGCGCGGCGGGTTCGGGCTTCGTTACGAGCGCGCCTTTCCTGACCATCACCCGTACGGGCAGGCCGACGTGGAGAGCGTCGAGCGCGAGGCTGCGGCGAGGGGAGCGGAGGTGCTCCTGACGACGGCGAAGGATGCGGTGAAGTTGCGCGGGTTGGATTTCGCGCTCCCCTGTTACGTGGTCGAGACCGTGTCGGAGTTCGACGAAGAGGCGCGGCTGCTCGGACTCCTGCGCGCGGCCGTGCCGGCGAAGCGTTAGTTAAAGGCGAGGCAGAAAAGTTAAGAGGCGCCGCGACTGTCGAGTCGCGGCGCCTCTTAACTTTTCGGAGAATTCAGCGCGGCCCGACGACGGGGCCGGGCGGCGCATCGTCGAGCTTGGGCGGCTTGTTGTCGTCGTCCTTGGGCTTGTCCGGCTTGGGCTTGTCGTCCTTGGGCGGCGCGGGCGGCGGCGCCTCGACGTTGGCGTTGACGTTGATGGGCCTGTTGTTGCGCTTCGGCGTCGGCGTGGGCGCGGGCGGCGGCGCGTCCGCGTTGTCGTCGTTCTCGTTGGCGGGCTCCTTGACCTCGCCGGCCTTGCGCGCCTCGGGCGTCGGCGTGGCCCCGGCCTTCGGGTTGGTCTCGCCGCCGGCCGGCGTGGTGCCCTCGACGGCGCCTCCGACCGCGCCGCCCACGTTCGTCGTCGCGGGCGTCGGCGAGGAGGAAGGGGCCGAAAGGTTGTGCTCGGCCTGACCCGTCGGCGGCGAGATGGGCTGGACGGGCCGGCCGTTCGGGTCGGCCTGGAGCGGGGTCGCGTTCGGCTGCGCCTGCTCCGAAGAGACGCCGCGCCGCTGGAAGGCGAAGAAGACCGCGAAGACGATGGCGATCACCGCGATGGCCGGGACGGCGACGCGCCAGGGGTTGAAGGAGGACTCTGCGGGGAGCGGCGCGACGGGCGGCGGCAGCTCTTCGCCCGTGGTCGTCGCCGCGGCGACCGCGGCCGTGAACGCGGCCGGCCTGTGGCCGGCGCTGACGACCGTCGCCTCGTCGTCGTCGGCGCGGCCGACCGTTGTGCGCGCCGGCTCGTTGGGCGAGGTCGGCGAGCCGATGCGCTCGGTGTCGAGGATGGCGGCGGCTGCGGCGGCCGCGGGCGCTTCGGCGGCCGCTTCGGCGAGCGCCGCGGCCAGGTCGGTCGCCTTCTGAAAGCGGTCTTCGGGCCGCTTGGCGAGCGCGCGCGCGACGACGCGGCCGACCCCTGCGGGCAGGTCGGGCCGCTCTTCGAGGATGGAGGGCGGCTCCTGCTGGATGTGCTTCATCATGATGGCCGTCGGCGAGTCGCCCGAGAAGGGGACGTGGCCGGCGAGCATCTCGTAGACGATGACGCCGAAGGAGTAGATGTCGGAGCGCGCGTCGATGGCGGAAGCTTGCGAGCACTGCTCGGGCGACATGTACTGCGGCGTGCCGATGATGAGGTTGGGCGCGGTCAGGCCGGGGTCTGTCTCGTGGACTGAGCGCTCGGTCTGCTGAATCTTGGCGATGCCGAAGTCCAAGACCTTGGCCCAGTCGCCGCCGGTCTGCTCTTCGAGCATGATGTTGTCGCTCTTGAGGTCGCGGTGGACGACGCCCTCGCTGTGCGCGGCCTCCAGGGCGCCCGACACCTGGCGCACGATCTCGACCGTGCGCGCGAGCGACATCGGCCCGCCCGAGCGCACGATGTCTTTGAGCGTGCGGCCGCGTAGGTACTCCATGACGAGGTAGACGATGCCGTTCTCCGACTCGCCGAAGTCCGTGACGTTGATGGCGTGCGGGTGCGAGATGCGGGAGGCGGCCTTGGCCTCGCGCGTGAAGCGGGCCACGATCTTGTCGTCGGCGGCGAGCGCGGGGTGCAGGACTTTGACGGCGACGACCTTCTCCATCAGGACGTGCGTCGCGCGGTAGACGCAGCCCATGCCGCCCTCGTCGATCTTGTCGTCGATGCGGTACTTCCCGGCGAGCACCTGCCCGACGAGCCGGTCGTCGTTGCCCGAGCGCTTGAGGACGGCGCCGTCGGCCGGGCACAGCGTCGTGGTCTCGGCGTACTGCCTACCGCATGTCGGGCATGTCTTCATCGAGGATTACGCCCCGTCTGCAACTCTGTTTTCAGGGGAGACCTGAGCGTATCACACCGCTTTCGCAAGGCGCAATGCGCAGGGTCTCGCGCGCAAAGGGGTTGGAGAATAGATAGTTGGCAACGTATTATTCCCGGCGTGCCGTCGAAGGGTCGTTGTGGCAGCCGGGCGTGAAGGCCAGGCAGCCGGGTCAGCAAACTCCCGCGCCGGGCGGGTACAAAGGGGGTTGACATGAAGGCTCTGGGTTCGTTGACGCTGATGGTTCTACTGGCGGGGGCCGCCGTCGCGCAGGAGGCGGCCGCCACGCCGCCGCCGCACGGCGTCTCGGTGCTCAAGACGCGCTGGGAGAAGCGCGTGAACGGGCCGCTGCCCGTCTTCGATGCCATGAACGGGGTGAGCGACAGGGCACAGCTCGAGCGCGAGCGGAAGGACGCGATCATCACGAACCGTGCTCTGGATCAGCTCGGGCTCAGCCCGGTCGCGCCGCCCACGGAGCCGCGCAACGGGAAGAAGGACGCGCCCCCGGTGGAGAGGAGCGACAACCAGACCTACTACCTCTACGAGGCCAAGGTCAGCAACAACGGGGCGAAGAAGATTCGCCTGCTGGTGTGGGACTACATCCTCTCCGAGCCGAAGACGCAGGGCGAGGTGGGACACCACCAGTTCGAGACCAAGATCAACATCGGCGTCGGGCAGACCAGGAGCCTGCTGGCGTGGTCTACGCTGCCGCCGGCCTCGACCGTCAACGTCGCGCAGTCCGACAAGCAGGTGCGCGGCCAGTACACGGAGCGCGTGGAGATACAGCGCGTCGTCTACGAGGACGGCACGGTCTGGGAGCGCGAGCCGAAGCAGTAGGGCAGGCCGCCGAAGTGTTGCGCGTGAATAAGAAGGGGGGGCGCGCCGGGCGATGTCCGGCGCGCCCCTTTCGCGCGTGCGCGGCGCGCTTCGCTTCTGGCCTCGCGCTTCCCTCCTCTGTTAAATTCCGGGGCATGACAGTCGCGCTGCGCGTGGAAAACGTGTCGAAGCAGTACCGCATCTACGCGCGGCCGGGCGACCGCCTGAAGGAGTCTCTGACCCGCGGGCGGCTGAAGCGCCACCGCGAGTTCTGGGCGCTGAAGAACGTGAGCTTCGAGGTCGAGGCCGGGACGACGACCGGCATCATCGGGCCGAACGGGTGCGGGAAGTCCACGCTGCTGCAGATCATCGCCGGCACGCTTGAGCCGACCGTGGGGAACGTCTGGCGCGAGGGGCGCGTGGCCGCGCTGCTCGAACTCGGGGCGGGCTTCGACCCGGAGGGAACGGGCGTCGAGAACGTCTACATGAACGCCGCGCTGATGGGCCTCTCAAGGCGCGAGACCGAGCGGCTCTTCCCGGAGATCGAGCGCTTCGCGGAGATCGGCGACTTCATCCGCCAGCCCGTCAAGACCTACTCTTCGGGGATGTTCGTCCGCCTCGCCTTCGCCGTCGCCTCGAACGTCGAGCCCGACATCCTCGTCATCGACGAGGCGCTCGCCGTCGGCGACGCGGTCTTCCAGCACCGCTGCCTGCGCCGCATCAAGGAGATTCAGGAGCGCGGCGCGACCGTCCTCTTCGTCTCGCACGACGCGGCGGCCGTCCGCGCGCTCTGCACGCGCGCCGTCCTGATGAGCGCCGGCCGGGTGCTTTCGGACGGCCCGCCGATTGAAGTGCTGAACCACTACCAGAAGACCGTGATGGAGCGCGAGCAGGCGTACGAAGAGGAGGAGGCCGCGGCCGACGGAACCGACGCGGAAGACGCTCTTGAGGTAGGAGAGGGCTTCGCGCCTTTGCGCTACACGTACCGGCACGGAGACGGCTCCGCGGAGATCGTGAGCGCGGAGCTGCTCGACGCGGCGCGGAGGCCGGTCGGGGTGGTCGAGACGGGGTCGCCCCTGACGGTGCGGATGCGCGCGCGCATCAACCGCGAGGTGGACGACGCGGTCTTCGGCGTCCTCGTCAACGACAGCCGCGGCGTCCACGCCTACGGCACGAACACGAAGGAGCAGCAGGTAGACCTCGGGCTGCTCCGGCGCGGCGAGCTGGTCGAGGTCAGCTTCGCCTTCGACTGCTGGCTCGGGCTCGACCAATTCTCCGTCTCGCTCGCCGTCCACAGCCGCGACGGCGTCAGCTACGACTGGCTCGACGGCGTGCTCTTCTTCCGCGTCACGAGCCCCGTCCTCGTCGAAGGCATCGCCAACCTCAACGCCACCGCGACCGCGCGCCGCGTCGGAATGCGGATTGGCGAGACGGGGGGACAGGGAGAAGGGGTGATGGGGGGAAAGAGACCTTCCGGCCGAACGTCCCCCAGTCTCCCCGTCCCCCCTTCTCCCCGTCCGACTTAGATACCGCAATCCGCAATCGAAGGAACTAAGATGTCTGACTTAGAAGTCGAGAACACCCTGCGCGAGATACGCGAGCGCGTGCTGGCGGACGCGCAGCGGCGCGCGCCGGCCGCGGCGGCGAACGGCGTGACGGCCGCGGCCGCGTCGAACGGCGCGGAGGCGTCGGTCACGAACGGGCACGCCGCCCCTTCGTCCGACGCGCTGGCGCGGATGGACGCGAACCTCGCCACGACGGCGCGCGCGTGGTCGCGCCTGCCGCCGCTTTTGAGCTACCGGCGCGGCGCGGCGGCGCGCTTCGAGCTGTGGCTCAAGCGGCTCGTCAAGCGGGCGGTTCACTGGTTCACCTGGGAGCAGGTCAACTTCAACTCGGCCGTCCACCACGCGCTCGGCGACGCGCGCGCCGCGCTGGCCGCGCAGGAGCAGGCGCTGGCGCGCGCGCGCGAAGAGTTCCTCGGCGAGCTGCGCGAGCTGCGCGCCGAAGGCGAGGCCGACCGCGCGCGGGCCGCGGAGTTGCAGGCGCGGCTCGCGCGCGCCGAGGCGCAGGTCGCAGAGGCGCAGGCGCGCTTCGAGTCGGGCGGCGCGCAGTTGCGACAGGCTTTCGCCGCCGGGCTCGAACGCATCGCCGAGTCGCAGCGCGCCGCGGCCGCCGCCCTGCGCGAAGAGCTGGGCGGGCGGGCGGAGGCTTTGCACGCCGAGACGAACGCGCGCGCCGCCGAACTCCGCGCAGAGGTGCGCGAGCGCGCGGACGCCCTGCTCGAAGAGCAGCGCGTCTGCTTCAAACAACTCTCGCTCGAAGCGGGCGAGCTGGCCGTCTCACACGACCGCGCCCGCCGACAGTTGGAGGCGCGGCTCGAAACGCTTGAAAACCGTAAACCGTGAACCGTAAACCGTGACAAGGAGGAACAGCGGTTAATCTTGTCACGGTTTACGGTTCACGGTTCACGTCTTTTATGACTGACGATCTCTACCGACGCGCGGGGGTCGAAGACCTCTCGGAGTTCTACCGGACGAAGTTCGTGTCGGACGAGGTGCTCGACGCGCGCTACTTCCGCGCGCTCGACCGCTTCGACATGCGCTTCGCGCGGACGATGTGGGTCTACGACAACGTGCGCGCGGGCGCGCGCGTCCTCGACCTCGGCTGCGGCGCGGGGATGCTCGCGCTCCTCAAGCGCAAGGGCGTCACGCTCGCGGGCGTTGACCTCTCCGCGGAGTGCGCGCTCGCCGCGCGCCGCAACGGCTACGACCTGACCTGCGCGGCCGAACTCACCCGCCTCCCCTTCGCCGAAGACTCCTTCGACTACGTCGTCTCGCTCGACGTGCTCGGCCACGTCGAGTTTAAAGATAAGGACGCCGTGCTCGCGGAGGTCGCGCGCGTGCTCCGGCCGGGCGGCGTCACGCTGCACGGCATCGAGTGCACCGACCGGCGCGCGCAGAAGAGTTACGAGGAGATGTCGGAGGAGGAGCTGCGCCGCTTCGTCGCGGTGGACGGGCACGTCGGGCTCGAAGAGGAGCAGGAGCACGCGGCGCGCTTCCAACGCTTCTTCCGGGAAGTCGCGTGGGAGCCGCGCTACGCGCTCTGCCTCTCGGCCGAGGAGTTCGTCAAGCAGCGCGAAGAGTACGGCCTGCCCTTCGAGCCGGACTTCGTCGAGTACCTGCGCGGCCTCTCGCACGCGGAGCGCCGCGCCTTCGACATGGCGATGGGCTACGTCTTCAACAAAATCTCCGACCTCCACGTGCGGCTCCCGAAGAGCGGGCTCTACGTGCTCCTGAAGGCTTCCGACGCGCCGCTCGGCCCCTTCTACAACGAGCACCGCGAACGCTCCGGCCTCTTCGCCAACACTCCCGCCGAGGAATCGCCGCGCACGCTCTGCCTCGACCGCTCCGCGGAATTCGACGAAGGCTGGTACGAGCCGAACATGCTCCCGCCCGTCGCGCGCTGGATGAAGGCGCGCGGCCGCGTGCGCTTCGGCGCCTCTCATCTCAAGACGCTCCGCCTCGACCTCTCCTCGCACATGCCCGACCTGCGCGAGCGCCCGCTCGGCCTCGAAATATCGCTGAACGGCCGCACGCTCTGTGCCCTCTCCCTCCTCCGCCACGGCTGGCTCGAACTGAACATCGCCGTCCCCGAAGAACTCTCCGCCGCCGGCGCCTACGAACTCGAACTCCGCGCCGCGCGCACCTGGCAGCCCCGCCCGCACGACCCACACAACCGCGACGACCGCCAACTCTCCGTCGCCGTCTGCAACTTCGAAGCTCTCGGATGATTGGCGATCTGTCCCGTGTATGTGAAGGCCGGAATTATCCCGGCGGTCGGGATGCGCCGAGACGCGCTTCGAGGTTTTCGCGCAAGCTTCGGAAGTGCTCTTCGGGGACGGAGGCGATGGAGCTTTGGAGGCGTGTGACGACGGGCTGGAGTTTGCGCGCCTCTTCGGGTTCGACGCTTTCGATGGCCTCGGCGACGCGCTCGGGCCGCGGCGGCTGACGGCGAAGGCTGCGCGAGAGGAGCGCGGCCGCCGCGCGCAGCACGCCCTTCGACTTGCGGAAGGTGCCGCCGATTGCCGACTCCAAAGGCTTGATGGGCGCCTCGCGGCAGACGGCGTCAATCGCCTCGCTGACGGCGCGCGCGCCGTGCGCGTCGAGCAAACTCGGGGCGCCCTCGCGGCGGCGCAGGGCGTGGCCGACGAGATAACCGAAGTGATAAGTGCGGCTCGTCAAATCGACCGCGCGCTTCCATTCGAGGAAGTAGAAAATCTTTCGGAAGATCGCCTTCAAAGGGTAGACGAGCACCGTCCCGACGCACCCGCGCACGCACCCGCCCCCGCGCTCCGACGCGAGCGCGTCCAACTCTTCCTCGCCCAACGCGCGGCCCGCCGACGCCGCCAGACTCCGCACCAAACGCTTGCGAAAATAGTTCTTGACGAGGTCGTCCACGAGCGGCACCGGAATCAACGGCGTCAGCCCCGTCAGCAACGCGTGCGTCACGAGCACGTGCTGCTGCGCGCCGCCTTCGCCCTCTGCCCGAACCAATGCCTCCCGCCTCTCTCCCATGCTCACCTCCGCATGATACAGTACCGCGACACAGACGCCGATGCCCATCCGAAACATACTCATCTGCAACACACAGGTTCCGTTCACGACCGGCGGCGCGGAGTCGCACGTCGAGGGTCTGCGGCGCGCGTTCGTCGCCGCGGGCTACAACGCGGAGGTGGCGGCGCTCCCCTTCAAGTGGTACCCGCCCTCCGAGATCATGCGCGGCGCGCTCGCGTGGCGGATGCTCGACGTGACCGAGGCCAACGGCAAGCCCATCGACCTCGTCGTCGGGATGAAGTTCCCCGCCTACACGGTGGCGCACCCGCGGAAGGTTCTGTGGGTGATTCACCAGTACCGCTCGGCCTACAACCTCTGGGGCACGCCCTTCGACGACCTCTCGACCTACCCCGACGGCGCGCGCGTGCGCGACCTCGTCCGCCACTGCGACGAGCGCTTCATCCCGGAGGCGCGCAAGGTCTTCGCCAACTCGCGCACGGTCGCCGAGCGGATGCTCCGCTACAACCGCATCGAGAGCGAGCCGCTCTACCACCCGCCCCCGCGCGCCGGGAGTCTGCGCGCGGGCGCGCAGGGCGACTACGTCTTCTACCCGAGCCGGCTTGAGCCGCAGAAGCGGCAGGAGCTTTTGCTCGAGGCGCTCTCCTTCACGCGCACGCCCGTCCGCGCCGTGCTCGCCGGCTCGGCGCAGGAGATGTCGCACTACGAGTCTCTGGTCAAACAGTTCGGCGTCGGCGGACGCGTCGAGCTGCGCGGGTTCGTGGCCGAGGAGGAGTTGTTGGGGCTGTACGCGAACGCGCTCGCGGTCTGCTACCTGCCGTTCGATGAGGATTACGGCTACGTGACTTTGGAAGGGATGCTCTCTTCGAAGCCGGTCGTCGTGCCGCGCGACGGCGGCGGCGCGACCGAGTTCGTCGAGCACGGCTCCGAAGGCTTCGTCTCCGACCCCGACCCGCGCGCGCTCGCCGAATGCCTCGACCAACTCTACGCCGACCGCGAACGCTCCCGCCGCATGGGCGAGCGCGGACGCGAGAAACTGTTGTCGATGAACCTCTCGTGGGAGAACGTCGTCGAGAAGATCATCAACGCCGCGGGCTGAAAAGTCAGAAGTCAGTAGAAAACCCTTCTTCCTACTGACTACTGGTTTCTGACTTTTTGTACTCCTCCGACTCCATGAAGGCGCGGCTCAGGCTGCGGTAGTCCCCGTTGCGCGAGAGCACGCCGAGCCAGAAGTCGAAGCCCTCCGGGTCGGGGTCGCGGCCGAGGTAGCCGAAGAAGTGCACGCGCACGTACGCCTCTTCGTACTCGCGCGCGTCGTAGTCCGCGGAGGCGGCGTCGAGCAGCGCCCCTTCGCGCGCGGCGTTCCCGCCCGCGAGGACGAAGGCGAGCACCCTCTGACTCCTGACGAGTTGATGTTCCCACTCCGGCGCGCCGACGTAGAGGTCGTGGCCCATCACCTTCAAAGCACCCATGAACTCGTCCCTCATCGGCATGCGCCCGCGGTCTGCCTTGAGGATGCGGTAGACGAAGAAGCCGACGCGCGGGAACTCCTCGATTAAAGCATAAGGGTCGCGCCCGACGCGCGCCGCCAGCTCGCGCGGCGCGGGCGCCGCCTTCGAGGCGTCGGCGGCGGCCGGGTTGACTTGATAGATGATGACGTTGCCGGCGCGGTAGACGGCGCGGAGGTTGGCGTCGAAGAAGGAGGCGTCCGCACGCATGTCGCGCCGCTCGGCCTCGCCGAGGTAGACGTAATCGACGCCGTAGTATCTCAAAAGCTCAAGTGCGTCCGACGCGCCCGCGTAGATGCGTCGCACGTCCGCCTCGCGCGCGCGGAACTCGTAGCCGTGCGCCCAGAGCCAGTCGGTCGGCCCGCGCACGACCGGGCGCCCGGCCAGCGCGAGCGCGGGGTGGTTGAACGCGGGCGCCGTCAGGAAGAGCGCGCGCGGAGCCGTCGCCTCGCGCACGAAGCGCGCGGCCTCCACGTCCGACTCCGAGAAGAGGAGCGCCGAGGCCCCGGCCTCCGCACGCAGCGCGGCGACGCCGGTCACAATTGAGAGGAGCGTGAGCAAGACCGCGAGCGGCGCCAGTAACGCTCTCAAACGTCGCGCACGCGCGAGCGAGACGAGCCAGCGCGCGACGAGGGCGCTGTTGACGGCGTGCCAGTAGTACGTGAGCTTGCCGTTGTCGAAGACGTTCGGCGAGACGACGACCGTCAGCGCGAAGACGAGCAGCAGCAACGCCGCGGCGTAGAAACTCTTCCAAGCGCGCGGCGCCGCCCACCACGCCGGGACGGCGAGCGCCAGCGGCACGCCGAAGTTGCGCAGCATGTAGACCGCGAACGAGGGCGCGTCCGAGCCCATCCAACCCGCTTGCAAACGCACCACCTGCCCGGCGCCCGCCTGCCGCGCCAACTCGAACAACTGCGGCGATGCCAGAACCAAAGCCGGCGCCCAGAACCAGAGCCACTCGCGCCGCGGCCTCAACAGGAAGAGCGCGACGCTCACGAACCCGACCGCGATATAACTGTGCGTGTGAAAGAGCGGCAGCACGCCCGCCAGCACGCCCGCCGCGAAAAGCAGAGGGGGAGAGTGGGAGATGGGGTGACTGGGGGATGTTTGACAACGTGACTCCTTATCTCCCCGTCTCCCCGTCTCCCCGTCTCCCCGTCTCGTCGCTCTGCCATGCCAGCGCTGCCAGACAATCGCGAAGAGCGTGAAGATCATTAGTCCGACCGGCAGGCCGTAGAGCGCGGCGCGCTGCGGGAGGAGCGTGTCGGTGACGAGGTTCGTCCAGTGAATCCCGCGCGACCAGTCGTTCGCGTAGTTGAAGGGGAGCGCGCCCCAGAACTCTGCGAAGGTGCGCCCGCTCCTCCGCCAGTCTTCGTAGAGATTGAGGAAGCCGAGGCCGCCGTTTAAGAGGAACAGGCAGGCCGCCAGCGCCGCCGCCCGCGCCGTGCGCGCGAGGCGCAGCGCGAAGCCGTAGAAGATTCCGACGAGCGAGAAGGCCAGCGGCAGCGCCGTCCAGAGGAACGCCGCGCGCATCGAGAGCCCCGCCGCCATCAACGCCCCCGCGTGGAAGTCCGGCAGGAACGGGTAGCGCAAAGGCTCGCCCGCCATCGCCGTGTAGGCCGGCGGGAAGTTCTCGCCGTACCCGAAGGACGAGGCCAGCGCCGCGTGGAAGCTTAGGTCGTACCACGCGCTCCCGCCCGAGTAGACGCCGCCCGGCCCCTCCGCGAACGTGTGCGTCGAGAACAGCCCCCACAAGACCGGCGCGAAGAGAAGCAGCACCGCCGCGAGCCAGAGGTGCCCGCGCTCGAAGCAGACGGCAGGCCCGAACAACTTCAAACGTCCGCGCCGCCACCCGGCGAGCCAACGCGCCGACAAGAGCGCGGCCCCGGCCCACACGAACACGGTCGCCCACGCCACGACCGCCCACGTCAAACGCCCCTCCCAGCGCGCGAGCGCATAAGCCGCAAGCGCCCCCAGCATCCACCCGGCCGCCACGCCCCACAACCCCTGCTCCCAAACCTCCAACACGCCGCGCCCCACCCGCCGCGCCACCAGCGCGCCGAGCAAAGCCGACCCGATGAGAAAGAGTGTCGCCAGCATGGTAAGAAGTGATGAGTGATGAGTGATGAATGAAAGACGGCTTGCCTTTCATTCATCACTCATCACTCATCACTGTTTCTGCCTCGCCTTATACTCAATCGAGTCGCGGAACGCGAGGGCGAGCTTATCCGCGTCGTTGGTGCGTTCGAGGTTCGAGAGCCAGAAGTCGAAGCCTTCGAGGCTGTGGTCGGGCGGGTCGTCCGGGTTGCGGCGGAGGAAGGCGAAGTAGTGGAGCAGGAGGAGCGCGCGGTTGCGCTCGCGCTGTTCGAGCCGCGGGTCTGCGGCCGCCTTGAGGAGCGCGCCGGCGCGCGTCTCCGTCTGCGCGGAGAGGGCCGAGGCGAGCGCGGCGCGCGCCGACGGGTCAACTTCAACGCCCGCGTTCTCGTAGAGACGCGCGGCAAAGCGCGCGTCGTCCGTCTCGCCGAAGAGTTCGCCGAACTCGGGGCGCCTCTCCCACTCGCGCGCGACCGCGGCCAGGCGGTTGTCGAAGTCGCGCTGGGCCTCCTCCGTGCCCGGGATGAGGCCGCGGCCGAGAGCGCGCGCGTCCCGCATGAACTCGTCGTAGCGCGGCATCCGCCCGCGCGCGACGAGGTGCAGGCGGTAGAGGGCGCGGCTCCAGTCCGTGTACTGGCCGAGGAGGTTGACCGTGTCTTCGTCGAGCATCGAGGCCCAGTCGCGCAGCTCAAGCTCGGCGGGCGGCGAAGCCTCGGCGCGCGCGTCGGGCTCGGTCTTGACGACGGCGTAGAGGTCGTCGCGGTTGTCGAAGCGGTTGACGAAGCGCAGGCGGCCCGTGGCGACGGCGCGCGAGAGGAAGGTCGCGTAGTTCGTGCGCCGCTCGGGCGGGAGCGACTCGTTCTTGACGACGACGTAGGAGGCCGGAATCTGCTCGAACAGGTTCATGAGCCCCAGCGGAATCGTGCCCGCGGACGTCCAATGCTCGATCTCGTCCGACTGCGGCGAGTTGAAGCCGGAGGTGCCGACGATGAGCGGCTTCTGGTGGTCGGCCGCGCGCAGCATGTAGGCGTGGTTGTAGTCCGGCCCCGTCGGGAGGACGACGACGCCGCCGCGCATCTCCGTCTCTTTCAGCCGGCGCGTGACGGCGTCCGGGTAGGCCGCGCCGCGCACGATCTCCAAAGGCGCGCCGTTCAGCTCCGCCAGCAGCAGCGCGCATGCCGCCGCGTAGACCGCCCACACGGGCACGCGCGGCCGCCTCGCCGTTATCGCCGCGGCGAGGGCGCGCACGCCGAGGCCCGCGAGCAGCGAGAGGCCGAGGCAGGCGAACATCGCGCCGCGGGTCGGCACGCGCATGCTGCGGAAGATCGGGAGCAGGTCGTAGCAGATGCGGTAGAAGAAGAAGTTCCAGCCGAGCGAGTAGCAGAAGCCGACCACGGTCAACATCACGCCGAGCCAGAAGGCGTCGCAGCGCCGCCCGGACTTCAACGTCTCGACGAGGTTCGCGTGCGCCGCGCGCAGGAAGGACGGGTAGGCGAGGCACGCGCGCGCCGCGACCGCCGCCGTCAACAGCGTGAGCGCGCGCTCCGAGGTGACGTAGCGGAAGAGGCCGCCGAAGGCGTCCGTCTCGTCGAGCCCGGCCGCGGGGATGGCGAGGGCCAGCGCGACGATTGCGACGACGTCGAGCCGCCTGACCCAGCGCCGCGCGCGCGCGTCCGGCGCTTCCGGTTGGGCCGCCGGCGCGCGCCGCTTCAAAGGCTCGACGAGCAGCAGCGCCGCTAGCGAGAAGAGCAGCGGCAGGAGCCCCGGGAAGAGCTTGTGCCGGTCGCCCTGTGGGAGAGTCGAGCCCATCCCGCTCCAGAGCTTGTTGCGGCGCTCGACCGACAGCCAGTGGATGGGCCACGCCGAATTGTCCTTCACCTCCTGGATGCTGCGCTTGAAGTTGTAGAGCTTCGAGACGAGGTAGTACGGGTACATGAAGGGGGCGAGCGCGAGCGAGGCCGCGCCGACGGCCGCCGCGCCGCGCCGCCAGAACTCGCGCTCGCGCCAGAGGCCGTGGCGCGTCGCCAGCACCGCCGTCGCCAGCCCGAGCGGGACGAGCGCGAGCGCGAACCAGGAGATGGTCGTCAGCCCGAGCATGAAGAACGCGACCCCGAGCCACGCCGCGCGCCCGCGGCTCCGGACGCGCGCGAAGAGCACCAGCGCCTCGAAGGTCAGCGGTATCCATGCCGCGAAGAGGTACATCGCCTGCGACATCAGGTGGAAGTGGAAGGGCACGAAGGTGAAGACGATCCCCGCGACCCACGCGACGCCCTGCGAGCCCGTCAGCGTCCGCGCCAGGCGGAACGCGCCGTAGCCGGTGAGCGCGAAGGCGAAGAACTCGGCCACGGCGTGCACCGTCAGCGGCGCGTAGCCCAGCGCGTAGAGCGGGAAGAGGAGGAGCGCCAGCCCGTAGCAGTGCTCGCTGAAGGCCAGCGTGTAGCGCAGCGGGTAGAACGTGTTCGACTGGAAGAGGTTCAAAGGGTCGCGGAACGTCTGGTGGTAGTCCCACCACATGATCCAGGAGATGAGGTACGGGTCGCCCGTATCGACCACCACGTCGCGCAGCCGCCCGACGTACGGCCACGTCAGCGCCGCCGTGAAGAGGCAGAAGACGAGCACCACCGCCAGCTCCCGCAGCGGCCGCGCGCGCCACGCCGCGGCCAGCACGCTTGGCATTTTCCGACGCGAAATGTTAGTTTGCCCCTTCTCCAAGTGATGAGTGATTAGCGATCGGGATAAGCAAGTCGCAGTTGACCGCTCTCTTATCACTTTCCCGCAACCTTGATGTCAAGAACGCACGCCAACGAGGTCGTGACTCTCGCGGAGGCACCGGTGGTGGCCGGGGGGCGCGGCGTCGCCGTCCTCGTCCCCTGCTACAACGAGGAGCCGACGGTCGCGCGCGTCGTCGCGCGCTTCCGGGAGGAGCTGCCCCGCGCGCGCGTCTACGTCTTCGACAACAACTCGACCGACCGCACGGCCGAAGAGGCGCGCCGCGCGGGCGCCGAGGTCTTCAACGAGCGGCGGCAGGGCAAGGGCTACGTCGTCCAGTCGATGTTCCGGCAGGTGGACGCCGACTTCTACGTGATGGTGGACGGCGACGACACCTACCCGGCCGAGGCCGTCCACGCCCTGCTCGCGCCCGTCGTCGCGGGCGAGGCCGACATGAGCGTCGGCTCGCGTTTGCACGAACGTTCGCAGAGCCAGTTCAAGCGGCGCAACCGCATGGCGAACCGGCTCGTGCGCTCGACTTTGAACTTCATCTTCCGCGTCGAGCTGACCGACATCCTCTCGGGCTACCGCGCTTTCAGCCGCGAGTTCGTCAAGGGACTGCCGCTCTTCGGCGGCGGCTTCGAGATCGAGACCGAGCTGACCATCAAGGCCGTCGAGCGCGGCTTCCGCCTCGTGGAAGTCCCCGTCGATCTCACGCACCGCCCCGAGGGCAGCCACTCGAAGATTCAATTCCTGCGCGACGGCTTCCTTATCCTCAACACGACGCTCGCGCTCTTCCGCGACTACAAGCCCCTGACCTTCTTCGGCGGCGTCGGGCTCTTCCTGCTGCTGCTCGCGTGCGCGGCCGGCGGCGCCGGGCTTTTCGGCTTCGGGGGCGCGGTGCCGGGCGCGCTCGTCATCGCCGCCGCCGCGGGGCTCTTCGTGTGCGGGCTGCTGTCGCTGACGGCCGGGCTCATCCTCCACTCCATCGCGCGCCGCTCGCAGGAGTTCGAGTACCACGTCCGCGTGCTGACGGACGAGCTGCGCGCCGGCCGCGCGCACGCGGACGAAGAGCGCAACGGCGGCGCGGCGGGGCGTTGAGGCGAGCATGACGAGCGCCGCCGTCCAGCCCGAAGCGCCCCTGGGTCGCCGCGCCGCGGCGGCCTCCGGCGCGTTGGCGCGCCTGCGCGAGCGCGCGGAGTTCGGCGACGCGCTCGTCTTTCTCTACCTGCTCGTCTTCGCCCGCCAGTACCTCTGGCCGCTCGACTCGAACGCGCTCGCGTGGGCGCTGTCTGTCCCGCTTGCGTGTGTCGCCCTGTACTTCTACGTCGTCACGAAGCCCGAGCCTTCGGAGCCGGCGGGGCGCGCGTTCTGGCTCGTGGTGCTGCCGCCCCTCCTCTTCTTCTACCTGCTGCGGCTCCCCTTCCCAGACCTCTCCTGGGACGTGCTCAACTACCACCTGCTCCACGCCGAGCGCAGTCTGCGCGGCACGCTCTTCATGCCGGGCGACTACTTCCCGACGCCCGCGCCCTACAACCCCGCGCCCGACACCGTGACGGGACTCTTCCGCCACGCGCTCGGCTACCGCCTCGGCACGGTCGTCAACCTGCTCGCGCTCGTCTGGACGGCGCGCGTCGTGGAGAAGACGCTGCGCCCGTTCGTCGAGCGCGCGTGGCCGCGGGCGGCCTGCGTGCTGCTCGTCGTGCTCTCCGAGCACCTTCTGTTTCAGGTCAACGAGTACATGGTTGACCTCCTCTCGCTGCCGCTCCTGCTCGAAGCGGTGCGCCTCGGCCTGCGCGGCCACGGGGACGAGCGGCCGCACGCGCCTTACGTCCACGCCGCCCTGCTGCTCGGCCTCGCCGCCGCGCTCAAGCTGACGAACGCGGCGGCGATACTGCCCATCGTTCTGCTCTGCGCCTACACCGCGCTCACGTGTCGGAAGTTCATCAACTTTCGACAACTGGGCGTGACGGCCGTCCTCTCCTTCTTCGCCTTCCTCGCGCCGCTCGTGCCGTTCGCGGTCTACCTGTGGCGACTGACCGGCAACCCCTTCTTCCCGCTCGCCAACACCTTCTTCAAGTCGGCCTACTGGCCGACCGACGGCGGCTGGGACGCGCGCTGGGGGCCGAGGGGTATCTTCGAGAAGATTGCGTGGCCCGTGCTCGTGACCTTCGAGCCCGCGCGCCACTCGGAGCTGGCCGTCTACTCGGGCCGCATCACGCTCGGCGTCGCCGCGGTCTTCGTCGGGCGCTGGCTCCTGGAAGACCGCGAGCGCGTGTGGGCGATGGAGTACGGCTGGCACTTCATCCTCGCGTGCCTGGTCTGGAGCGTGGGCGGGATGGGGTACAGTCGCTACGGCCTCTACCTCGAAGTCTTCGCGGGCTTGACGGTGGTCATCATCGCCGCGGCGATTGTGAAGCGGAGGATGAGCGACCTGGAGGTCACGCCCGCGTTGGGGGTGAAGTGGCGCGCGCCCGCGGCATGGAGGCGTCGGGCGAGGGCGCTGTTCATCCTCGCGCTCTGCGCGCAGGCAACGCTGGCGTGCGTCTACGCACTCAAGTACGAGTGGAGCATGCGGCCGACGCTGCTTTCGGACTGGCGCTCGTACCGGCACGAGGCGCGCTACCTCTTCCGCGACCGCCGTCTGAAAGACTTCATGAACGCGGAGACGCGCGCCCCCTTCGAGGGCTTACGGGGCTGGGTCGAGAGCGGGCCGAAGTCGAACGGCGTCGAGGCGCTCATCGACCCCGACCTCCCCATCGTCACCGCCAGCCACCCCGAATACTTCGCCACGCGCGACGCGCGGCAGCAATTCGTCCGCACGGTCGAGTCGGGGCCGCCGCGCATGCTCTCGCTCTGCATGCCCGAAGACCTCGCGCAGGCGCGCGAGTACGTCAAGAGCCGCGGGCTCACCTTCGTCGGGGCGCGGCCCGTCCAGGTGCCCTTCTTTTCGCAGCGCCGCCCGCTCGGTATGATGCTCGTCGAGGCCGCGCTCCCCGAGGGCGAGGAGGGGCGCGCGACGCTCGAAAGGTTCTGGCGCGCGGCCGCCTTCCGCGACCAGGACTACCGCGCGTCAATCGAGGCGCCCGGCGCGCCGACGCACATGCGCCCGGGCGAGCGCGCCGTCCTGAATCTGCGCGTGCGCAACCTCGGCCCGGTGGCCTGGCCCGCGCTCGGCGAGCGCGGCATGTATCAGGTCAACGCCGGCGACCGCTGGCTCGACCGCGAAGGCAAGCGCGTCGTCAACGACCTCGACGGCCGCACCGCGCTCGCCGCGGACGTGCCGCCGGGCGGCGAGGTGTCGTTACAACTTCCCGTGACCGCGCCGAGGGAGCCCGGCGACTACGTGCTTGAGATCGACATGATTCACGAGGGCGTCACCTTCTTCTTCGAGAAGGGCTCGAAGACCCTGCGCTTGAACGTAAAGGTTGAACCTTGAGACCGCCGCCGCGTGGTAATGTGCGGAAGACTTAACAGGGATGGACAGGATGAACAGGATGAAGACGACAGGAAAACTTTTCGCCGTCGCGTGTCTGCTGGCGCTCGCCGCCGCCGGATGCAGCAAGTCGCCCTCCACGGCCAACACGGCGGCGACGCCCGCGCCCGCCAGGACGCCGGGGCCGCTGCCGGACGCGGCCTTCAAGGCACAGCTCACTCTGCCCGACGCGCCGACGAAGCTGCGCGCCGGGCAGAAGGAGACCGTGCAGGTGCACATCAAGAACGACAGCCCCGTCTTCTGGTGGTCGCGCGGCGGCGAGGTCAACGAGCGCACCGACAACTGGTTCTACATCGCCGCCGGCAACCGCTGGCTCAAGGCCGACGGCTCGCTCCTCACCGACATGGACGGCCGCTACGGCATCTCGAAAGACCTCAAGCCCGGCGAGGAGACGGAAATCCCCCTCGCCGTCACCGCGCCGAAGGAGCCCGGCGAGTACATCCTCGAAGTTGACCTCGTCCAGGAGCAGGTCGCCTGGTTCAGCGACAAGGGCTCGCCCACCGCGCGGGCGAAGGTGACGGTGGTTCGGTAGTGAGTTTTCAGTTTTCAGTTTTCAGCTAAGCCGCTTGCGATTTTGCTCTGAACTGAAAACTGAAAACTGAAAACTGAAAACTGTTTTATGCGTCTCGCCTACTTCAGCCCGCTCGGCCCGCAGCGCTCGGGGATCGCGGATTACAGCGAGGAGCTGCTGCCGCATCTGGCGGCGGCCGGCGCCGAGCTGACGCTGTTCGTCGAGGGCTTCCGGCCCGCGAGCGAGGCGCTGGCCGCGCGCTTCGAGGTGCGCGACTACCGCCGCGACCCCGAAGCCTTAAAATCTCTGAGCGAGTTCGACGCGGTGGTCTACCACATGGGCAACGACCACCGTTACCACGCTGGCGTCTTCGACGCGATGCGCGAACACCCCGGCGTCGTCGTCTTCCACGACTTCGCGCTGCAAGACTTCTTCCTCGGGCTCGCGCGCGAGCGCGGCGACATGCGCGTCTACCTCGAAGAGGTGGCCGCCTGCCACGGCGAGGAGGCGCGGCGCGAGGCCGAGGAGGCCCTATCGCGCGGCGCCACGCCCGCCGCCTTCGCGCGCCCCCTGGACTTCCCGCTCAACTGCCGCCTCGCCCGCGAGGCCGAAGGCATCCTCGTCCACTCCGACTGGAGCCGCGCGCGCTTCGAGAGGATCGCGCCCGGCGTCCCCGTCCGCCGCGTCAGACACCACATCACGCCCGCCGCCGCCGCGAGTCTCCCGCGCGGGACGCGCGACGGGAGAGAGACTGTCAACATCGCCTCGTTCGGACTCATCACGCCGGACAAAGGGGTCGAGCGCGCGCTGCGTGCGCTCGCGGCCCTGCGCGACCGTTACGACTTCCGCTACACGCTCGTCGGCGACCCGAACAGCTACTTCGACGTGCGCGCGCTCGTGCGCGAGTGCGGCCTCGAAGACCGCGTCGAGATCACGGGCCATGTCACGCTCGAAGAGTTTGAAAGTCGTATTGCCGAGACGGACGTGGCGCTCAACCTGCGCGAGCGCACGGTGGGCGAGACCTCGGGGAGCCTGTGCCGCATCATGGCCGCGGGCGTCTGCGCGGTCGTCTCCGCGGTCGGCTGGTTCGGCGAGCTGCCCAACGACTGCGTCGTCAAGGTCGAGCCCGGCGGGCACGCGGACGAGCTTTTGCGCGCCTACCTCGCGCGGCTCATCGAGGACGGGCAGTTGCGCGCGCGCCTCGGCGCGAACGCGCGCCGTCACGTCGTCGCGGAGCACGACATTCGTCAGAGCGCCGAAGGTTATCTCGACTTCATCCGCGAGGTTGTCGCCGCGCGCCCGCGCCGCCGCCTGCTCGCGGGACTTTCCGACGAACTCTCCGCGCTCGGCGTCGAGCCCGACCTCGACGACGCGCTCGTGCGCGGCGTGGCCGCGGAGTTCGCCGCGCTCGCGCCCGAAGGCATCTTCGCCCCCGAGCCCGCTGCGTCCAACGGCTCGTGGATGCAGCCGGACACGCCCTTCCCTTTCGCGCAGACCGCCGACGATTCGGACGACGGCGCGCACGCTTCGAACGGCAACGGCCGCGGCCGCAAGCTCGAAGGCGTGGACTACAAGCAGGCGGCCGTCGAGTACCCGCGCCGCATCACGCCGGAGCGCCTGCACCACCTGCGCACGAAACCCTTCTACAACCTCGCCAACAAGCCCGAGCGCTACGCGGGCGACGGCATCGACGCCGACACCTTCCGGCACTTCTGCGACTTCGCCAACGTCGCACAGGCGCTCGCGCTCCCGCCCGACCGGCGCGTCCTCGACGTGGGCTGCGGCTCCGGCTGGCTGAGCGAATACTTCGCGCGCCTCGGCTACGACGTGACGGGGATTGACATCAGCCCCGACCTGATTGAAGTCGCGCGCGAGCGCGTCGAGAAAGTCCCTTACGGCGCCGACCACGAGACGCCCCTGCGCTGCCGCTTCCTCGTCCACGACGTCGAAGGCGCGCCGCTCGGGGAGCAGTTCGACGCCGTCGTCTGCTACGACTCGCTCCACCACTTCGAGGACGAGCGCGCGGTGATTAAAAACCTCGCGGCGATGACGAAGTACGGCGGCTCGCTCTTCATCCTCGAAGGCGACCACCCCGAGGAGGGCTCGGAGAACGAGGAAGAGCTGCTCGAAGTCATGCGCAACTTCGGCACGCTCGAGTCGCCCTTCAACCGCGAATACCTGCGCGCGCTCCTCGACGCGTGCGGCTTCGCCGTCGTCGGCGACTACGTGAGCGTCAACGGCCTCTTCGAGCGCGACTCGCTGGAAGGCGGGCGCCTGCGCGTCGAGCCGCCGCCGGTGAACTATCTTCTCTGCAAGAAGGTCTCGGACGAGCCGGGGCTCCCGGCCTCCTCCGTCCCCGACACGCGCAAGCCTTCGGCGCCCGCCGCGCGCATGAGCTTCCCCGGCGGCTGGCCGGAGGAGGTCGCGCCGGGTTCGAAGACGACCGCGCGGCTTCTGGTCGAGAACACGGGTGACACGCTCTGGCTCACGGGCGCGGCCGAGCGCGCCGGCTCGTGCATGCTCGGCGTGCGCCTCTACGACGAGGCGGGCGCGCTCGTCTCGGAGCGCCACGGCACGCCGCCGCTCCCGCGCGCGCTCGCGCCCGGCGAGTCGGCCGCCCTGAAGTTCGAGCTGAAGGCGCCGCACGCGCCCGGCCTCTACACGCTCAAGCTCGACATGGTCGCGCAGCACGTCTGCTGGTTCGAGGAGCGCGGCTCGACGCCGCTCAAAGTTCAGTTTCGGGTCGCTTGAAGATGATGACGACGATGACGCGGGATGAGATTCAGAAGCGCGTGGAGCGGCTGGGGCCTTGGTTCCACTGTATCGACCTGGGCGGCGGCCTCGTCACCAAGACGCGGAGCGCCGTCGGCGAGCCGGTCGAGCACCCGCGGCCGACGTGGGAGAAGGTGAAGGCTTGTCTGCCCGAAGTCTTCGACGGCAAGAGCGTTCTTGATGTCGGCTGCAACGCCGGCTTCTACGCGGTGGAGTTGAAGCGGCGCGGCGCGGGCCGCGTGCTCGGCGTAGACTCGCAACGCAACCTCGTCCGGCAGGCCGTCTTCGTGCGCGACGTGCTCGGGCTCGACATCGAGTACCGGCGCATGTCGGTCTACGACCTCGACCCGCGCGAGTTGGGGCAGTTCGACGTGACGCTCGCGCTCGGGCTCGTCTACCACTGCAAGCACCTCGTGCTCGCGCTCGAAAGGCTCTTCGCCGTCACGCGCGAGCTTTTAATACTTGAGACGGCCATCTACCCGCCGGAGCATTCGCCCGGCTCGTTCGCGTACGAGGTCGGGGGCTTGCGGCCCCTGCTCCACCCGCTCGCCTACGTCGAGAACCCGGGCGAGGCGAAGGAGGCGATCTACAACTGGTTCCTGCCGGGCGTCGAGGCGCTCATCGCCTTACTTAAAAACGTCGGTTTCGACGAGGTCGAGGTCTTCCCCGCCACGCAGTCCGACCGCGCCATCTTCGCCTGCCGCAAGCGCGAGCCCTACCCGGACAGCCGCTCGATTGCCTACCTCGGCGCCTCTCTTAATATTGAAGACGGCCCCGCGCGCTGCCGCGCCGAAGAGGTCTTGACCTTCCGCGTCCGCGCCGAGAACACGGGCCTCGCGCGCTGGCTGCGCGGCGACGACACAGGCGTGCAGGAGGGCTCCGTCCACCTCGTCGCGCACGTCTTCGCGGCGGAGGGCGAGGAGCCCGTGTCGTGGTATCACGCGGGCGCGTACCTGCCCGGCGACGTGGCGCCCGGCGAGTCGGCCGCAATTGAGATTGCCATGCGCGCGCCCGCCGCGCCCGGCCGCTACCGGCTCGAATTCGACATGGTCTCCGAGCACCTCGCCTGGTTCGAGGATTTAGGCTCGGAGGTCATCAGGCACGAGCTGACCGTCGAATAAGCGTCGGAAGAATTTCCTTAAAAGCCTCGAACGGCTGTCAACTTTTCGCCCGCCCCGGGCGTCAAAAGCAACGTACGTTCTTGAGCCCGGGCGGGTACTAAATCTTCAAGTTTGTTGAAGTTGACAAAGGTCTCGGGGGGTGTCTAAACTTCCCCTGGTCGTGACGGGAGCAGCCCCGCTCCCGACGAGAGTTAGACGACATGGACGCCCCGCCAGGCTCGTGTCACGAACTCGCCGCAGCTTTCCCGTAATTTTGGAGCAAGCAGATGCGTAAGTTTATCGCCGCAGTCTTCGCCGTGGCCTTCACGGCCTCCGCCGCGCTCGCGCAGAGCAGCCAAGCGCCGACGCTGCGCATCGTCTCGGAGGACGGCAACCGCCTGCCCTCGGAGCTGATGTACGGCAACACGAAGGTCAAGCCGCTGCGCCTGCGCCCCGGCACCAACGTGCCGATCACCATCGACGACTCGGACTTCTTCGTCCAGCAGCACTACGTCGATTTCCTCTCGCGCTTCCCCGACCAGTCGGGCTTCGTCTTCTGGCAGAACGACATCAACCAGTGCGGCTCGAACGCGCAGTGCATCGAGGTGCACCGCGTCAACGTCTCGGCGGCCTTCTTCCTCTCCATCGAGTACCAGCGGTCGAGCTACCTCGTCTACAAGACCTACAAGGCCGCCTTCGGCAACCTGCCCGGCAAGCCCGTCCCCGTCCGCCGCGAGAACCTCGTGCCCGACACCCGCACGGTCTTGAACGGCGTCATCGTCGGCGAGACGAACTGGGATAAGACGCTCGACAACAACATCAACGCCTACGAGCAGTCCTTCGTCCAGCGTTCGGACTTCGCGGCGCAGTTCCCCGCGTCGATGACGGCCGCGCAGTTCGTGGACAAGCTCTTCTCGACCGCGGGCGTTCAGCCTTCGGCCGACGAGCGCAACGCGGCCGTCAACGCCTTCGGCGCGGGCAACACGGCGGGCCGCGCCGCGGCGCTCCGTTCCGTGGTCGAGAGCCAGACGCTCGACGCGGCCGAGAAGAACCGCGCGTTCGTCCTGGCGCAGTACTTCGGCTACCTCAAGCGCAACCCCGACGACCTGCCGGACACGAACTTCGACGGCTACAGCTTCTGGCTCGGCAAGCTCAACGAGTTCAACGGCAACTTCGTCGCCGCCGAGATGGTCAAGGCGTTCATCAACTCGACCGAGTACCGCACGCGCTTCTAACCCGCGCGGCAGTCTAAAAATCAGGAGGGGCGCCCGACCGCCGGGCGCCCCTCCTCTTTTCGCGCGTCCCCTCTTTTCACTCACTCACTCTCGCGCACGGCGACGATGGTGAAACGCTCCTCCCAGCGGCCGGCGTAGTCGTAGTAGTAGCCCCCCCGCGTGACCCGCTCCAGGCGGAAGCCGAGCATTTTGAAGACCTCGCGGTAGACGCCCGTCGAGTAAGTCCACCACGTGTAGTCGTAGCCGGGGTTCGACGCCAGCGGCTCGAAGCGCGCGACGCGCTCCTCGGTCTCTAAAAGCGGCGTGACGACGACCAGCGTCTCGCCCGCCAGGCGCGCGATGGAGGCGAGCGCCGACACCTGGTCGCTCAGGTGTTCGAGCACCGAACCCACGACCACCACGTCGAACCGACCCAACGCCGGCGGCAGCTCGTAGACGCTCCCGTAGAAGACTTCGGCGCGCGAGCCGAGCAGCCTGTGGCAGAGCCAGTAAGCGTCCTTCCACCGCTCCATCTCCGCGCCGTAAATCTCGGCCCAGCGTTCGCGGTCTTGATAGTAGAGCTTGTCTTTGAACGGCAGGAGCGTCTGCTGCCGCACGTCGCTCATGTCGTGCGATACGACGCGCGCCGCGCCGCGCCGCTCGGCCTCGAAGCTCAGGAACCCGGTCGCCGTCCCCACGTCGAGCACGCTCTTGCCTTCGACTTCGACGCCGCCCACGTACTCCTCGAACTTCCCGCGCAAGTCCCACTGCCCGTGCACGACGCCGAAACCGGGCAGCTCCACCGTGTGGTAGAAGAAGCACCCCTCCGGGCTCTCGACGCGCCGCGGCTTTGCGAACTCGACCGGTTGACTCACACCCTCACCCCCTTGCCCTGTTCTTTACCTCTTCGCGGACGCGCAGCGAGAGCGCGCGCAGCCTCGACTCCGGCAGAAGCCTCCGCCACCAAAGCAGCAGCCCGAGCGCCGCGAGCAGCGAGACGAAGGCGCCGATAAGCACGGACTTCGGCCGGTAGACGAAAAGCACTTCGTGCGCGCCCGCGGGCAACAGCACGCCGCGCTGGTTGTAGTTGACGCGGAGCACATCGACCGGCCGTCCGTCGAGGTACGCGCGCCAGCCCGGGTAATGATTCTCGGCGAGCACGAGCACGGCAGGCCCGCCGGCCTTCGTCCTCACGTCCACGCGGTTCGGCTCGTAGTTGACAATCTCCGCGCTCCCTGGCTCAGGCGAGGACGCCTGGGCCGCGCCCGGCTCAGACTCGACCAGCGCCGTGCGCTCCGGCTCCCATGCCGAGCCGTCGGGAAGAAGACCCGTGCGAATAACTTTCAGCGTCGCCTCTTCGTCGAGCGCGCGCGCATCGGTCACGAGCCACGCGCGCGGCAGCGCACGCGTGTTCTCGTAGACCTCCTCCCGCGCCGTCCGCCCCAGCAGACGCCAGCGCGCGGCACGCTCCAGCTCCTTCAAGTCCTCTTCGGTCAACTTTATTTCCGCGGGGCGCAGGCTCTCCACCGACCCCGCGGCGACTGACGCGGCTGCCGCGCGCGCCACCCTCTCGACGCTGAACCACTCGCGGCGCAGAGGGTACGCCTTCCCGGCCGCCGCGTCGGCGAGCGAGACGCGGAAGACCGTAAGCAGAAGGTCGGGCCACTTCGGCGTCACCTCCGCGACGATCTCGCCGCCCGTGACGACCGCGCGCTCGGGCAGCGCGAAGGAGGTCAAGTAGGTGTGCCCCTCGTACTTCCCCTTGTCGTCCGCGACGGGGTAGCTCGACGCGACCGCCGCGCGCCTGTGCCGCACGCGCGCGTGGATGTCGGCGCGGTCGTGCGCCCACTCGGCAGTGTCCGCACCCGCGCGCAGCTCGAAGTCGAACGTGCGGCCGTCCTGCGTCTTCAGGCGCACGCGCCCGACCGTCGCGCCGTCGGGCACGTCCTCCGACCACGAGAGGTTCGTGACGAGAGCGATGCGGTCGGACTCCACGGGCCGGACGTTGAAGCGGAGCGTCTTGCCCGCGCCGACGTTCGGCAGGCCGAGGTCGCTTCCCGCGAACTTGAAGTCGCCGTACTTCTGCGTCGCCTCGGGAAAATCCTGCGCGGGGGTCGCGGCGGGCGCCGGCGCGGCGTCGGTCGTTCGACCGTCGTCATTTGCCGAAGCAGTCGCGCCGACTCCTTTCGGTCGCATCGAGATGAGGTAACGGACGTTGAGTAAATCTATCTCGCGCCCCGCGCCGCGCAGTGACGCCTCCGGGTCGGTCAGCTCGCCCCAGACCTTCATCTCGCCGGCGAGGCGGCTGTAGCGCGCCAGGCCGAAGCCGTCGTAACCGGCCGCGTTCTGCACGCCGTGCATCATGTAGATGTCGGGCTGCGTCCAGAGCGTCCACTCCGTCGAGTGCGAGACCGAAGGCGGGACGGGCGCCGCCGCCGGGTCGAAAGGGTGCGGCGCGGTCAGGACTCTGTAAGGGCCGTAGGCGTCTGCGCCGTACAGGCGCATGAGTTTGACCGTCTCCGGCTCGCGCCAGAGGTCGCCGTCCCGCGTCGGGCTCGACAAACGCCAGCCGCTCGACTGACCCCACAGCGCGAGGTCGCACGCGAGCAGCGCGACGAGCAGCACAGTCGCCCCGCGCCGCCCGCGTGCGAAAGCCCACAGCGCCCACGCGCTCAAGGATGCGACGAGCACGGGCACGAACAGCTCCGGCGCGCGCATGAAACTCACGGGCGCCTGCCGCGCCAGCTTGAAATCGCCGGGCCGGCCCAGGGTCACGACCGCGAACGTCAACAACACGACGCACGCGCCGACCACCGCGGCCCGCCGCACCGAACGCCCTTCGGCGCGCGCCGCGGCCAGCGCCGTCAAACCCCTCCCCGCCAGCACCGCCAGCGCGAACTCCGCCTCCATCAGATGGCGCGCGGGCACGCGGAAGAGGTTGAGCACGGGCACGTAGTAGATCAGTTTGTAGAACTTCAAAGGCGCGTAGCGGCCGAGCGCGAGCGTAAGGCAGACGAGCGCGGCCGCCGCCCAGAACTTCGTCTTCGCATCCCGCCTGAACACGACCGCGCACGCGGCGAGCATCAAACCGAGCGCGCCGACGTAAGCGGCCATCTCGCCGTAGTAGGGCGGGCCGACGTACGGCGCGCGGAACAGACGGCCGTCGCCGCCGCCCGCGACGTAGGGCGCGAGCAGCGTCGCGAGCATCCGCGGCGGCAAAGAGAAGGAGGTGAAGAAGTCGTACGAAGAGTCTGCGCGCAGGCTGTTGCGCAGCAACTCGAAGGTCGGTAGGATTTGCACGGCGGCGAGCAGCACACCGGCCGCGAGCAAAGCCAGAGACCAGAGGTAGCGGGCGCGCCTCTCGCGCGACGAGTACGCGTTAAAGATTGTGTACGCCGCGACGAGCAGGAGCGAATAGGCGAGCGTCTGCTGGTGGCCGGCGAAGGTCTGGAGCGCGACGAAGGCGGCCAGGGCGACTCCCCACCTCCGTCCCCCCGTCGCGGCGTAACCGTCGAGCGCCCACAGCACCCAGGGCAGGCACGCGCCCGTCTGCACGACGTTGATGTGCCCGATCTGCCCGACGAGGAAGCCGCCCCACTGCCACGCGAGGCTCGTCACGATTGAGCCCGCCACCGACGAGCCCGCGCGCCGCGCGTAAAGGTAAGCGCCGAGCGCGGCAATCATGTAGGACGTGACGACCATCAGGCTCGTCGCCGTCTGCGGGCTGAAAAGAAGGTAGAACCAGTTCGGCGGGAAGAGCAGCCCGCCCTGCGCCGAGGCGAAGAGCGGCATGCCGCCGAAGATGTACGGGTTCCAGAGCGGCAGGCTCCCCGACAGGGTGATGTTCGCGGCCGCGACGCGCAGGGGCGTGTTGAAGATCGTCCCGTCGTCGGGGCACGGGACGGAGCCGGACAGCAGGGCGGGCAGGAAGTAGAGCACCGGCGCGAGCGAGACGGCGGCGGCGGCCAGGCGGTCACGGCTGACCGCGAACGCGAAGCCGCGACGGCCGGGCGGGCGAGGGTTTGATGGACGAGTCATTGAATCAGGCGGCGGCGGAAGGCTTCGTCGTCTTCGAGCCGCGGCGTGCTGCGGCCCGCGCGTCGGCGTGGGCGCGTGAACGCGCGGCCGGGCTCGCGTGCGCGGCGCTGCTCGCCTGCATGTCGCTCCAGATGCTCGCGGTGGTCTGGCGGAAGAGCATAACCGTGGACGAGGTTGTGATGATTCCCGCGGCATACTACCACCTCGCCGCCGGCAACTGCCAACTCGTCCACGAGCACCCGCCGCTCGCCAAAATCCTCGCCGGCCTGCCCCTCGTCCTCCTCCAGCCCGACGAGACCGACCCGCGCAAGTGGGATCAGGCGCCCGACTCGCCCATCGGCAAGTGGACTTACGAGGAGAGGTTCTGGGAGGAGAACCCGCGCCTCTTCGAGTCGATCTCCTTCTGGGCACGCGTGCCGATGATTCTCCTGACGGTCTTGACCGGCGTCCTCGTCTTCGCCTTCGCGCGCGACCTGTTCGGCGACACGGCGGCGGTGCTCGCCGTCGCGCTCTTCGCGCTTGAGCCGACCGTTCTCGCGCACGGGCGCGTCGTGCAGACGGACGTGCCCGCCGCGTTCGGCTACCTGCTGACGACGTACGCGCTCTATAAATATCTTCGCGCGCCTTCACTCAGACGCGCTCTGCTGCTCGGCGCGGCGGGCGGCGTGGCGTGTCTGACGAAGTTCTCGATGCTGATGGTCGCGCCCGCCGTCGGCGCCGCCTACCTCGCGCTCTGTTGGCGCGGGCGGAGGGCACAGGGTTCGGCAAAGACGTTCGCCCTGCACGCACTGTTGACGATGCTCGCGGCGCTCTTCGTCATCAACGCCGCGTACTTCTTCGACCACCGCGCGCTCGGCTTCGAGGGCGTGAAGTGGCTGCACGAGGGCGCGCCCGACCACCCCGACGCCGTCGTCCGTTTCGTCGAAGCAGTCACGTACGTCCTGCCGACCGACTTCGTGCTCGGCGCGCTCTGGCAAATCTGGCACAACCGCGCGGGGCACAACGCCGGGCTGCTCGGCATGTACAGCCGCACGGGCTGGTGGTACTACTTCCCCGTCGCCTTCGCTTTGAAGACGACGATTCCCTTCCTCCTCCTCTCGCTCGCCTCGCTCGGCTGGGGTTTAGAAAGAATCGTCCGCGGGCGCGACCGCCGCTTCCTCTTCCTGCTCGTGCCCTTCGCCTTCTACGCGTTGGCTTCGATGGTGGGCGCGCTCAACCTCGGCGTGCGCTACTTCCTGCCGGCCTACATGTTCCTCTTCATCCTGGGCGGCGCGCTGCTCGGAAGGATGTTGAAAGCGATGAGGTTCCGCCGCGCGGGCGCCGTCGTGGCCTGCGCGCTGCTCGCGTGGGTGTGCGTCGAGGCCGCGCGCGCCTACCCCGACCACATGAGCTACATGAACCAGCTCGCCTACAAGCAGCCGCACTGGTGGTACCTGTCAGACTCCAACGTCGAGTGGGGCGACGACGTGCGCGACCTCGCCGAATACCTCCGCGCGAAGGGCGAGACGAAGGTGCGCGCGCTGACCCTGGGCGGCTTCCTGACGCTGCACCACTACGGCGTGGACTACCTCGACGCGCTCGCCGTCCCGAAGGGGCCGCCGCCGCGCTACACCGCCATCGGCGCGAGCTTCCTCAACGGCTCGACCGTGCCCGACAACGCGGGCGCCTGGAAGCCCGCCAACGATGAGGAGCGCGTCAACGTCTTCGACGAGTACCGCCGCCGCACGCCCGAAAAAATCTTCGGCGGCTCCATCTATCTCTTCCGCGAGGACGGCCCCTGAACCGATTTGAAATTTCAAATCTCAAATTTCAAATCTCAAATTCTGCTCTGGCTCCTGCTCGCCGCCGCCGGCCTCGCCCTCTACGCGTGGGGCGCGCCCGTGAACCCGCCGGGCTTCTTCATCGACGAGTCCTCGGTCGCCTACAACGCGCACGCCATCGCCCAGACAGGAAAGGACGAGCACGGCGAGGCGTGGCCGCTCTACTTCCGCGCGTTCGGGGATTACAAGAACCCGACGTACGTCTACCTGCTGGCCGCCGTCTTCCGCGTGACGGGGCCGAATGTGGCGGCCGCGCGTTATCTGAGCGCGACCCTGGGTGTGCTGGCGGCGCTCGCGTTGGGATTGCTCGGAGTTCGACTGACGGGATGTCGCCGGGCGGGGCTGCTCACGTTCCTCGCGGCGCTGCTGACGCCGTGGCTGTTCGAGCTGAGCCGCGTGGTCGTGGAGGTCGCGGCCTACCCGCTCGCGGTCGCGCTCTTCCTGCTGGCGACGCGGCGCGCCGCGAGTAAAGAGGCGTGGGGCCTCGCCGACTCCGCCTTCGTCGCGGCCGCGCTCGCGCTCGTCACGTACACGTACTCGACGGGGCGCCTGTTCGGGCCGCTGCTCGCTCTCGGGCTCGCCCTGCTCTTGACGACGCGGGCGCGCGTGCGTCCGCTGTTGACGACGTGGGCGCTGTACGGGCTCGCGCTCGTCCCGCTCTACGTCTACCACCAACGCAACCCCGAGGCGCTCACGAAGCGCTTCAACTACCTGACCTACGTCACGCCCGAGAGCGGCTACGCGGAGGACGCGTGGGAGTTCGTCAAGCACTTCGCCGGCAACCTCAACCCCTGGCGGCTGCTCGTCACGGGCGACGTGAACAATTACCAGATCGTGAGCGTGCCCGGCGCGGCGCCCGTCGCCTTCGCCTCCTTCGCGCTCGCGCTGTTCGGCGCGTGGCTCGCGTTGAGGGCTGTCCGACGCGACGCGTGGTGGCGGCTCTTCTTCTACGGGCTGGCCGCGTCGGTCGTGCCCGCGTCGCTCACGAACGACTACTTCCACATGCTGCGGCTGGCGGCGCTGCCGGTCTTCCTCGTCGCGCTCTGCGCGCCCGCGCTCGCGTGGCTGGTTGAGAGAAGGAGCAAGACGCTCGTCGTCTTGGTTGTGCTGATGCTCGCGCAGGGCGCCGTCTTCCGCTGGCAGTTCGAGCGATTCGCTGGCTCGCCCTGGCGGCGGCACATGTACGACGCCGAGTACCCTTCGAAGCTCCTGCCGGCGGCGCTCGCCGCGTCGCCGCGCGAGGTGCATCTGGCGGACTCGACCTCGGTGCCCGGCTACGTGCAGGCGCTCTGGTACGGCGCGGCGTGGGGGCTCCCGCCCGAGACGTTCGTCCGTCTGCGCGCGGACGAGCCCGCGCCCGCCGGCGCCGTCGTCGTCACGACCGAAGACGTGCGCCCGCGCTGCCGCCTGCTGGCCGAGAGCGAGCCCTACGCCGTCTGCGCGACGGAAGGCCCGCCGCGCGTCCCACGGCCGCTCGCCGACGCGGACTTCCGCGCAGAGCTGCGCGCGCTGGACATCCCCGCGCGCGTCGCGGCGAAGTCGCGCGTCGAGATACGCGTCGCCGTGCGCAACGCGGGCGGCGCCGTCTGGCTCGCGCGCGAGCGCGGCCTCTCGCCGCTCCAACTGAGCGCGGCCAACCACTGGCTCGACGCATTGGGAAACGTCGTCACGAACGACGACGGGCGCGGCGCGCTCCCACGCGACCTGCGCCCCGGCGAGGAGACGGAGATCAACTTCGCCGTCAACGCGCCCCGCGGCCCCGGCGACTACCTGCTCGAAATAGACATGCTTCAGGAGGGCGCCTCCTGGTTCGCGCTGAAGGGCTCCAAGACGCTGCGCGTGCCGGTGAGGGTGGAATGACGGGGAGAAGGGGTGACGGGGAGAAAGGCTCATCTTCTCCCCGTCACCCCTTCTCCTTCCTCTTCAACGCCTCCGCGTACACGTCGAGGGTCGCGCGGGCGGTGCGTGTCCAGGAAAATTGGGCGGCGCGGCGCAGGCCGGCTTCGGAGAGGGCGCGGCGGGCCGGTTCGTGGTCGAGGAGTTCGAGGAGGATGCGCGTGAGCCCGTCCACGTCAAGGGGGTCGAAGAGGCGCGCGGCGAAGGCCGTGACCTCGGCGACGGCCGGCGTGTCGCCCGCGACGACCGCCGCGCCGCAGCTCATCGCTTCGAGCGGCGGCAGGCCGAAGCCCTCGTAGAGCGAAGGGTAGACGAAGAGGGCGCAGGCCGCGTAGAGCGCGCGCAACTGCTCGTCCGAGACGTAGCCGGTCAGCACGACGCGCCCCTTGAACGGAGACTTCTCTAACAACTCGAAGAGCGGCCCGCTCAGCCAACCGCGCCCGCCCGCGACGACCAGCCGCAGATTCGATGAAGGGCGCGCGCGCAAGACCTCCTCGAACGCGCGGAGGAGGGTCAGGAGGTTCTTGCGCGGCTCGATGGTGCCCACGGCCAGCAGGAACTCGCCGTCGCCGACGCCCAGCCCGCGCAGCACGCCCTCGGCCTCGCCCCCTTCCAACGGCCTGAAGCACGCGCGCGCCGCCTCGTGCACGGCGAAGACCTTCGAGGGCGCCACGCGCAGCCACTCGCAGAGCTCGCGCCGCACGGCCTCGGTCGGCGTGACCACGGCCGCGGCCGCGCGCGTCATCAAAGGCAGCCGCCGCCGCGCGCGCCAGACACGCCGCTGCTCGTGCGTCTCGGGGTGCTTGAAGAGCGACAGGTCGTGGACTGTCACCACGCGCGTCGTCGCGCCCCACAAGGGCACCTCGTAGTTCGTCCCGTGGAAGAGCCCGAAGCCACGGCGCGCCGCGTACCGCGGCAGCCCCGCAGACCACCAGCGCCGCCCGAGCGCGCCCACGCGCACGCGCTCCTCCTTCAGATTGGCGGGCGGGCGCTCCCGCCCTCCGAAATTGATCGAAGGATACGAGGAAGGATAGACCAGCTCGAACTCGTCGCCCGGCGCGGCCTCCGCCAGCGCCCGCGCCAGCTCGTACGTGTAATGGCCGACGCCCGCGCGCGGCTCCGTCAGCGGGATGGCGTCGAGACCGATGAGCATAGGGCAGTAGGCAGCAGGCAGATAGCAGTAGGCAGCAGGTGTTCAGTCTAAAACGTCGGGGGCCACGAGGTGATAAACCATCGCGGCCCCCGGCTCTGAACTGCCTACTGCCATCTGCCTACTGCCTACTGAATCGTGATGTGCGGCGCGGTGTCGGCCGGGCGGCTGGAGGCCGTCCCGGCGGTGGCCGCGACGGTGATGATGACGGGCACGTCGCCGGCGTGTTCGAGCGAGGCGGGCAGCGTGACCGTGACCTGGTCGATGCCGGGCGTGTTCGTCGGGCTGATCGCGATGGGGCTCGTGGTCGGGTCGGCCGTGCCCACGATGTCGGTCGTGCCGATGCGGACGGTGACCGTGGCGGGCGCGAGCACGCCCCGCATGCCCGTCACGAAGAATTGCAGCGTCGTCGCCACCGTCTCCGTCGTCGCCGACGTGCAGTCGTTGTTCGTCGGCCGCGGTGAGGTGATGGTGAACGGCTCGGCCGTCCCCATGACGCACATGTTCGTGACGTTGAGCGCGGCCGCGCGCCCGCCCGGCCCGTTCGTCGTGGTGAAGATGTCGGGCTGCGCGAAGTTCAGCAGGAGCGACGTGCGGATGAGCGAGCCGTTGTTGAAGATGACGACGGGCGCCGCCGTCGTCGCGCTGACGAGCCCCTTCGGCACCACGAAGTTGATCCGGCCCGGCGAGACGAAGTAGAGCCCCGCGGCCGCGCCCGAGACCGTCACCGACACGCCCGACAGCTCAAGCGGCAACGGCGGCCGCCGCAGCGTGTCGTGCGCGGCCGTCTTGTTCACCTCGACCGAGGCCGGCGCCAGCGCCAGCGTCGAGCGCGCGATGCCGAGCATGCCCGGCGCGAGCCCCGTCACGTCGGGCGGGGTCGGCGAGGGGCTCGGCGCGACGACGGCCTCGTCGCTCGCGCCCGTGGAGAACGAGACGGGCGCGGGACTCGTCGCGGGGGTCGGGCTCGGCGCCGGGGTCTCACTCGTCGCGACGGGGATGAGCTGGTAGAAGGCTTCGCTCGACGCGTCGGCGTTGCCGCCGCCCTGCTCGCTCCCGAGCGAGAGCGCCATCCGGCGGATGTTGTCGGCCGGGAAGGGCTGGAGCGGGTTGAACGAGCCGTGCAGGGTGAGGCTCCCGGGGTTCCCGAGGTTGGTGACGCGCGAGACTGTCGTCAGCGCCGCGACGGGCGCCGAGAAGACCTGCGCGAGGTTCGACTGGTTGAGCCCCGTGCCCGTCGCCGTCGCGATTGTGCCGTCCGCGAGGTAGTTCAGGTTCGAGGCCCAGACGACGCGCGTGCTGTCGCCCGTGAAGGTCGGCCAGCGCGTCGATAGGTCGAGCTGGTTGGAGGGCGGGCGCTGGCCCACCTGCTCGAAGGTGGGCGATGCCCCCGAGACGTTGACGATGTAGATGCCGAAGCTGTTGGCGAGCGCGCCGCTGAGCGTGCCGTCGGCGTTGAAGGGGGCCGAGGACTCGAAGACGAGGCGGCTGCCGTCGCGCGTGAGGCGGCGGCCCGGGCTCAGGATGTTGACGCTGGCGCCCGCGATCTGGGCGCGCGTCTCGGGCGGCGTCTTCGTCAACTGCCGCGTGCTCTGGACGGCGCCGGTCGCGCTGTTGAGCGTGGCGACGATGAGCTCGCCGTTGCCGCGATTGGCCGTCGCCTCGTCGGTGCCGAGGTCGGCGTTCGAGACGTAGGCGAGGCGGCACGGGAGCACGCCGTCGCAGGCCGAGAGCGTGGGCGCCTCGTTGAAGACGAAGGTGGTCGGGATGACGCTCCCCGCCGGGATGATGTCGGCCGTCGCCGTCACCTGCGTGAACGCGCGCGAGGAGGAGGCCGGGTTCTTGACGACGAAAATCTCCTTGTTGCCGTCGGGGTTGCCGGCGCCGACGTTGCCCGAGCGCGCCTTCGAGACGAAGGCGACGAGCGACCCGTCGTCGTTGACGACGGGGTTGTCGTTGTCGCGCGCGAAGAAGGCCGGGAGGATGGCCGTCGCGGCGCGCGGCAGCGTCGAGGCCGGCGTCGTGGTGACGCGCGTCATCGTGCCGGTCGAGAGATCGACCTCGGGAATCTCCGTCCCCTGCGAGAGGTCGGAGACCTCCGGGTACGACGGCAGCGCGTAGATGAAGATTTCGGTGTTGCCGTCGGCCTTGAGCGCGGCGGCGTTATCCTGCCCGACGAACTGCTTCGGCGTGAGCGAGGGGTTGGCGTCGCTGTAGGCGTTCGAGATAAAGACGATAAACTTGCCGTCGTGGCTGATGACGGGCATGAGGTTGACGACCGCCACGTCGATGTTGGTGGCTTCGTCGGCGGCCTTGGTCGTGTCCTTGAGCGCGCTCTTGGTGTCCGTGATCTGGTAGACGCGGCGCTGCGCGTAGTCGAAGAGGAAGATCTCCTGGTTGCCGTCCGCGTTGTTGCGCGCCGCCGAGCGGTTGGTGGCGATGTCGGCGTTCGACTCGATGACGACGAAGCGCCCGTTGCCGCTGATGTCGCCCGCGTAGGAGTTGCGGATGATGGGGACGGTGGTCGGCGTGGGGGTCGGGGTCGGCGAGGGCGTCGGCGTGGCCGTGGCCGCGGGCGTCGGACTCGGGGCCGTCGAGGTGATCTGGAAGATGGCGGTGTCGGGCGACGGCGAGAGCGTCTGCGCCCGCGCGGCCGCGGTCAGGACGGCGGCGGCGGCCAGCGCGACGAGCGCCGCGCGGACGCGCGACAGACGGAAAGCGTGCTTCACGAAAAGTCCTCCGGACGGGAGCATATGAAATCGCTGACGTATAAAGCCCAAGGGAGACGGTTCGGGCGCGGGCTCAAGCGGCGGCGCCGGCCGTGCGGCCCCGGCGGGCCGAACCCCTTCGAGTGTGGCGCGCCGCTGGAGTAAAGAAAACGCATTTTACGCGGAAGCCTCGCGCCCGCGCAACCGCCGAGGTAGATAGATGTCAGATGCCAGATGTCAGTCAGAAGGCTGTCTTCGACTGACATCTGGCATCCGGCATTTAACATCTACCCTTTCTTCACGGCCCGAACCTCTGCCGGTACTCGGTCGAGTCGAGGAACGCCTTGACCAGCTCGGCCTGGACGTAGTTGCCGTTGAACTCGTCGAGCTTGCCGAGCCAGAAGTTCCAGCCGGCGTAGTTCAGGTTCGCCTCGGGCGCGTCGCTCGGGTTCCTGCGCAGATAGCCGAAGTACTGCATCAAGACGAAGGCCCGGTTCTTCTCGCGCCGGTCTAGCTCCGTGTTCTCGGCGACCTTCCGCAGCACCGAGGCGCGCCCGGCCGCCGTGTCGTTCGCCGTCAGCTCGTCAATCAGGGCGGAGCGCTCGGCGGCCGTCAGCACCCGCCCCGCGTTCGCGTCGAGACGGTCAACGAACTGCGCCGGCGTCAGCGCGCCGTAGATGTCGGTGAAGCGCTGCCTTTGGACGAAGGTCTGCGCGTAAGCGACTTTGTTGCTTTCGAGTTTCGCGTCCCAGCCGGCCGTGTTCACGACGACGCCCGCGCCGACGAGCGGCGTGTCCTGTGCGAACTCCTCGCGCGTGATGACGGGGACGACCAGCCCCGTCGAGCCTTCAATCCGGTCGCCGTAGGCCGTCTTGTACATCCGCTCGACGAGGTAGCCGGTGTTCTGGAACTCGATGGACTGGAAGAAGGCCGCCGAGACGTTGATGCGCTTCACCTCGCGGCAGACGAGGTCGCCCAGGCAGCTCTCGATCTCGCTCGTCCAGAACTGGAGGCCCGAGGCGTCGGAGGCGCGCCCGAGGAAGTCGCGGTAGTGCTGCTCGACGAAGGCCGCCGAGCCGTCGATGGGGTTGCCGGGCGAGGTCACGAAGTCGTTGAGGCCGATGTTCTGCCCGAAGTCGCTGAAGGCGGTGCGGCTCGCGGGGCTGAAGGCGTACGGCCCTTCGCGGAGCGGCGCGACCGTGTAGGTAGCCCCGACGGGCAGGGCGGAGATCGTGAAGTTGCCGTTGGCGTCCGTCAACACCGCCGGGTACTGGAGGCCGTTGGGCAGCGTCGGCCCGCTGATGCCGACGCGCACGCCCGCCACGCCGCGGCCGCCGGCGTCGGCCACGCGCCCGACCACGTTGAAGCGGCCCGCGACGGGCGTGGGGCTGGGCGAAGGGGTCGGCGTGGGAATGGGAGTCGGGGTCGGGGTCGCGACCGGCGTGGGCGTCGGGGTCGGCGCCGCCGTAAAAGTCCAGTTGAGGACGACCGTGCCGTTCTCGCTGTTCCAGCCGTCAACGTCGATGCGGTAGGTGGTGCCGGCCGTGGCGTTGACCTGGACGGCGCTGGTCTTGAGGCCGCCCGCGTCGTCGTTCGTGCAGGGGAAGCACGCCGTCTGCCCGAGCGTGTTGACGCTGCCGCCCGTGTAGACGCCGAGCGTCGTGTCGAAGCTGCTGCCGGCGGTGTTGAAGGTGGCCGTGCCGTTGGCGGGCGCCGTCCAGTTGAACCAGACCGACTTGTCGCTGAAGAACCCGGCCTGCGCCCCGTCCAGCTGCGAGGCCAGCTCGCCGGGCTCGCGCGTGGCCCAGGCGTTCGTGCCCGTGAAGGTGCCCGAGGCGCCCGAGAGCGAAGCGGCGTTGGCGAAGTTGTCGTTCACCGGGCGCTGCGGGTCGAAGGCGACCGAGTAGCCGAGCAGGTCGATGGTGCGGATGTCGTTCTCGGTGATGGTGCGCCGGACGCCGCGCGCGAGCGTCGGATCCATGATGCCGATGAAGGGGCGCGTCGAGTAGAGCTGGTCGTCCTTCCAGTGGCTCGACTGCCGGCCGTCGCCGCCGTCGGCCGTGCCGCTCGGCCCGCCCGTCGAGACGGCCAGCTCCGGCGAGGCGTAGGTGCTCGTGAAGCCGCCGAACATGACCTGCGGCGAGGCGCCCGCCGTCAGCACGCGCAGGGCCGTGCCGAAGTTGCCGGCGTTCGCCTGCCCCGGGTAGAAGCGGAACAAGTCCCAGACGGAGAGCGACGCGCTGCTCCCGGTGCCGTTGGCGGAGACGAAGCCGAGCGCGTGGCCGATCTCGTGGACGACGACCGCGTCGAAGTCTGTGTAGCCGGCGGTGATGCCGTCCGAGGGGTCGAAGTCGAACTGGCCGGGGTTGCCGCTGGGGCCGAAGTTCGAGTTGAAGCCGATCTGCGCGTCGGGGCCGGCGGCGACGTTGAAGCCGAGGGCGCGCGCCTGCGCGGTGTTGACCTTGACGTTCGAGACGTTGACGGTCGCGCCGTTGAAGTCGGCCGGGACGGAGGAGGCGGGCAGCGCGTTGTAGAGCGCCAGCTCGGCGGCCGTCGGGTTCGAGTTTTCGATGAGATGCTGGCGGACGGTGGCGAGCGTCGGGTCGCTGCCGTTGCTCTTGATGACGAACGAGCCGGTCTGGCCGAGGATGCCGGGGCTGGGGTAGGCGCCCTGGTCGAAGAAGTTCGGGCCGAAGTCAACGCTGAGCGTGACGGTGACCGGCGTCGAGATGATCGACTCCCAGCGGTTGGCGGCGGCGATGAAGGCGTTCTTGGCCGCCGGGTTGGCTTCGAGCTGCGCCGTGCCCTGGAGCACGATGGTCAGGCCGGCCGAGGGGAGCAGCGCGAGCCCCGAAACATCTTGCGCGGAGTTGGGGACGAGAACCTCCTGGTTGTCGTCGAGAACCTGGCGGCGGGTCGGCGCGCCGCGGTAGATGACGTGCGTGGCGGCGGCCGCGCGGACGCGCTCGCGCTCTTCGGGCGTGGCGACGCGACAGACCGTCTCGCCCTGCTCGTTCTGGAAGAGGACGAAGGAGTCTTCGAGCACGCCGGCGTACTCCGTCCCGCCGCCCGTCTGCGCGCGGGCGGGGCCGGCGAAGGTGCCGGCGAAGGCGAACACCAGCGCCATGAGGCAGGCGGCAAGGCTTATCTCTTTACGCAAAATTCCTACTCCAAGCTACGAGGAGGGCGGCTCGGGTGCGCCCGGACGTTTAAGTTCTCGTGTCTTCATTTGGCGCAAACTGCGCGCAGGCGTCGTGAGGTGTCGAGACCGCCGCGCGTAGATTTTTTGCCCGGCCGTCTTGAAAAAGCCCGTATTTAGACGCCCCGCCCGCCCCGCCCGTTGCTTCGCGGGCGTTTGCAACGACGTGGCATTTAACCACGGAGACGCGGAGGCACGGCTTGAAGCAATAACTCTTCAAGCCGTGCCTCCGCGTCCCTGTGTTTAATCTCCCGGCGGCGGGCTAGAGCCTGCTGCCGAAGCGATCCATGTACTCGGTCGAGGTGATGAACGCCTTGACCATCTCGGCCGCGATGTAGTCGCCGTTGAACTGGTTGAGCTTCGTCAGCCAGAAGTTGAAGCCCGCGTCGTCCGGGTCGCGTTGCAGGTAGCCGAAGTACTGCATCAGGACGAAGGACTCGTTGCGGGTGTTCGCCGTGACGGAGCTGCTCTCGGCCACCGAGCGCAAGGCCGCGGCCTGCCCCGCCGCGCCGCCCGCGCCGAAGGCGCCCAAGGCCGCCTGACGTTCCTGCGCCGTCGGATTCGTCCCCGCGTTGGCGAAGAGCGAATCGACGTAGGCGGCGGCCGCCTGACCGCCGTGCGCCGACTGGAAGGCCGCGCGCTGGACGAAGGCGAGCGCGAACGCCTGCTTGTTGGCTTCGAGCTGCGCCTCCCAGCCCGTCTGCCCGACGATGAGCTGCGCCGGGGTGCTCCCGACGGTGCGCGTGTCGTTGACGAAGTCGGCGCGGAGGACGGCCACGGGCTTGCCCGCGAGGTTGCCGAAGGCCGCCTTGTGCATCTTGTAGACGAGGCTCCCCGTCTGCTGGAACTCAATCGACAGGAAGAAGGCCGCCGAGACGTTGACGCGCTTCACCTCGACGCACGCCGTGTCCACCCCGCAGCCGAGCACGTCGTCGCGCCAGAAGGCGAGGCCGTTCGCGTCGGGCTCGCGGTTGAGGAAGTCGAGGTAGTGCTGGCGGACGAAGAAGTTCGCGTCGCCGATGGGGTTGAAGGCCCAGCCGACGTCGCGCAGCTCCGAGCCCGTCAGGTCGGCCGGGACGGCGACGCTGTGAATCAGGTCGCCGCTGATGTCCGGCTCCATCAACTGGTTCGCGTAGAGGCTCGTGTCCCAGTGCGAGACCGACGAGCCGCCCGACACCGGGTTCGGCGTGTAGAGGAGCGCGCGCCCCTGCGCGTCCACGCCCGAGGGCGCGGAGTTGTCGAGGAGCAGCGTCGCGTTCTCGCCCGCGGTCAACTGGCTCTTGAGCGTCGCGCCGTCGGTCAGCGAGACCATCAGCGAAGGGATGTTGATGGTCGCGTCGCCGCCGCCCATCTGGATGACGCCGGGCGTCACGTTGTTGACCATGACGACGCCGACCGCGCCCGCGTTCTGCGCGTTCTTCACCTTCACGACGAAGTTGCAGCCGCCGCGGTCGATGAGGGCGATCTTGCCCGCGACCGCCGAAGGGTTGGTGAGCGCCGAGCAGGCGTCGGCCGGGGCCGACTGCGCGACGTTCGCGGTCGTGCCGCCGGGCGAGACGGGCGGGCCGAACTCGGCCGTGCCGACCGCGTAGTTGTTGGCTATCGTCGAGGGCGCGTTGACGCGCGCGCGCGGAGTCCCGAGCACGCCGTGCAAATCCGAGACAGTCTGCGCGCCCGTCCAGACGAGGTTGCCGGTGTTGATGGCCGAAGCCTGCCGCTCCGCGTTCGTCATCTGCGCCCAGCTCTTCCCCGTCGTGTCGTCGAAGAGGAAGCGGTCGTAGGCGGTCGGGAAGCCGCTGGGCTGTGAGCCGGTGCTCGGGTTGGTGAAGGAGATGAAGCCGAGGCCGTGGGCGAACTCGTGGATGAGCACCGAGACGAGGTCAACGTCGTCGCCGTGCTTGTTGTCGAGCCCGAGGTAGAAGTGCGTGCCGTCGAGGCAGCCGGTGTTGCCGAGGTTCGAGTTGAACTGCGCGCTGATCTCGGGCTGGCTGGGGTTGAGGTCTCGGCCCGCGATGGCGTTGGCGAGCGCCGCCGAGTACCACGTCCCGGCGACCGGCGCGCCGGTGAAGTCGCGGAACATGCTGACCGAGCCGGCCGCGCCGAGCGTCGCGCCCGACGTGGTGCACGAGAGCCGCGCCCAGCTCGCGGAGATGGTGATGGGCACGTCGCTCTTGATGGTCGCGCCCCAGACGTTCGCGGCGAACTGGAAGGCGTTGAGCCGCTGCTGGCCGACGGTCGTGCCGTTGTTGCCGCCGACGGGGGCGGCGGGCGTCGGGTCGTTGAAGCCCGTGTTGGCCGAGTCGTTGTTCTGGATGACGATGGTCGCGGCGGCGCGCGCCTCCGAGGCGGCCGAGACCGCCACGGCGAAGGCGAACGCGAAGACGATGAGCTTCGAGATAAAATTCCTCTTCATCACTTGCTCGACGCCGCCTTTCTGTTAACGCCCGTGCCCGTGGTCGTCGCCGCCTTGTCCGCGCCGGTGAGGAAGGCCGAGGCCGCCTCGGGCGTGTCCACGCAGGACGCAGAGACGGTGCCGTCGTCGTTCCGCCGGGCCATCGTCACGTTCTGGAAGCGGCCCTGGAGATCGACCGAGACCGTGCCGTCCTCTTGCTTCTCCTGCACGAGCCCGTCGGTCGCCTTGTTGCCTTCGAGCTGTTCGGCGAGCTGCTGCGCCTCGGCCTGCGTCAGCGGCCCCTGCTGCAACGCCTGCGCGTTCACGCGCAGCCTCTTCCCGCCCACTTCGACCGTGACGAAGGGGTCGGCGGCCGCGGCGGCGCGGACGGCCGGCGGCTGTTGGGCGCTGCGCGACGCGTAGGTGGCGGCGGCCGTCGCGACCCCCGCGACGAGCAGCGCGCACGCGAAGAGCCCCACGCGGAAGGCGCGCGCTCTGCGCGCGGCCGGCAGGGGCTTCGAGACTCTCTTCGACTTCTTCATGATGGCTACCCTTCTGTTTTAAGACACACGAACGGCTGGCAGACTCGGCCGCGGGGCCGAAAGCGCCGGGCACCTTTTCGTCAACGGCGCGCGCGGGCGTGCCGGGAAGAATGTTTCGACTGGCCTTACTAAGGATTGCGGACTGACTCGCGGGGTGCGGGAACCACGCGGGGAGGGCGGGCGTCGGCCCTAACTCCCGCATTTAGACGTTTCGCCCCGCCCGCCAGTTGCACACGCCCGGCGGCAAAAAAGGCCGCGCCCCGGGCTCTGAGAACACGGGGCGCGGCGTTGTGGCGTCGGGCGGCGGCGTCCGGCGGCTGTTAGTTGCCGAAGCGGGTGATGTACTCGTCCGAGGAGAGGAACGCCTTGACCATCTCCGCGGCGACGGCGTCGCCGTTAAATTGATTCAGCTTGTCGAGCCAGAACTTCCAGCCGGAGAAGTCCGTGTTCGGCCCCGTGTCGGGGTCGCGCCGCAGGTAGCCGTAGTACTGCATCAGCACGAACGCCCGGTTCTTCTCGTTATTCTGGAGCTGCTGATTCTCGGCCACCGCGCGGAGCACGGAGGCGCGTGCGCCCGCCACGTCGGCGGTCGCGTTGAACTGCGCGATGAGCGCGTCGCGCTCGCCCGCCGTCAGCGTGATGCCCGCGTTCTGGACGAGCTTGTCCACGAACTGCGCGGCCGTCAACGTGAGCGGGAAGGCATTCAGGAAGCGCTGGCGCAGGACGAACTCCAGCGCGTACGCCTGCTTGTTAGCCGCGATTTGCGCCTCCCACGCGCCCTGCCCGACGACGACGTTCTGCCCGATGCGCTGCGTGTCGGGCAGGAACTCGTTGAGCCGGATGACGGGCACCGTGCCCGCCACGTTCGGCGAGGTCGCGTCGCCGTACGCGGTCTTGTAGACGCGCTCGACGAAGTAGCCCGTGTTCTGGAACTCAATCGAGAGGAAGAAGGCGGCCGAGACGTTGATCCGCTTGACCTCCTTGCACCCCTCGTCCGCGCCGCAATCCGTGATGTTGCTCTGCCAGAACTGGAAGCCCGAGGCGTCGGGCTCGCGGTTCAGGAAGTCGAGGTACTGCTGGCGGACGAAGAAGGGCGTGCTGAAGCTCTGGGCGCGGACGGGGCTCGACCCCGTGACGGAGTCGTCCAGGTTGATGGTGAGCGTGGCCGTCGGGGTCGCGCCGAGCGTCGTCCCCACGGGGTTCGAGAGCGTGAGCCCGAGGGTCTCGACCGGCTCGCCGAAAACGTCATCGACGATGAAGACGGTGAACGTCTTGCTCGTCTCGTTCGGCCCGAAGACGAGCGTGCCGAGCGCCTGCTCGTAGTCCTTCAGCCGGCTGGCCGAGTTAACCGGGTTGCCCGCGCCGTCCGAGGTCGCGTAGTCCACGGTCGCCGTGCCCGACACGTCGCCCGTGCGCGTGACGGTGACGACGCGGAAGCCGTTGCCGTCGGTGCCGAGCCCGCCCCCCGTGCTCTCGTTCACGTTGTAGGCCGAAGAGGAGAACGAGACGCTGCTGGCCGCGGCGTTGTCGGAGAGCTTGATGGTGTAGCTGCCCGTCGTGGCGTTGTCGAAGGTGGTGGCGGCGATGGTGTAGACGCCCGTCTGCGGCAGCGACAGGAAGCCGTTGACGGGGATGCGCGAGTTGGTGTTGGTGCCGAGCACGATGTCGTCGTTCTCGGCGACGAGCGTGCCGTCGGGCGCGAAGAGGTAGAGGTAGGTGTCGATGCCGGGCGTCGCCGTGGTGGACATCTCGACGCGGACGCTCTGGCCGGCGCGCGCGGTGAAGGTGTAAAGGTCTTCGAAGGCGGTCAGGCGGTTGGGCTGCGCCGCGGTGCAGTCGGAGGTCGAGAGCGAGCCGTCGAGCGTCTGCCCGATGCTGATCTGCGTGGCGCCGGCCGCGCAGGCGGGCGAAGCCTGCTGCGAGATGGCGAACTGCTTGCCCCCGATGTCAACGAAGGCGCGGCGCGGGCCGTCCGTGCCGTTGTTGGCCGCCACCGTGTAGCCGGTCGAGCCGTTGCCCGAGCCCGCCTCGCTGCCGAACGTGACCCACGAAGCGCCCTCGGCCACGCCCCAGGCGCAGTTCGAAGTGACGTTGACCGTCCCCGTCCCGCCGGCCGCGGAGAAGAACTGCGAGGCGGGCGTGATGGCGTAGTTGCAGCCGGGCGAGGTCAGGCGCGCGAGGCATGAGCCGCCCGTCCCCGTCAGGTGGCTGGTGATCTGGTCGCGCGAGAACTGGCAGAAGGACGAAGTGCTCTGCACGAAAGAGTTCATGATCGACGGGTTGCAACCGGACGGGACGGGGCTCTCCTGGTCGGTGTGGGTCGCGCCGAAGTTGTGGCCGATCTCGTGGGCGGTGACGGCGACGCGGCGCGCGTCGGTGGGGGGCTGGTTGACGAACCTGCTCTGCGAGATGCCGTAGGAGGCGTCGGGGATGTCGCAGACGACGCCGCGGTAGGCGATGCCGATGGTCGAGCCGGCGAAGTCCTTGCCCGTGAACATGTGGGTGATGTCGCGCGACGGCGGGCCGCCCACGCCGAAGGAGGCGTCGTAGCTGTTAGCGAACTCTTCGAGGAGAGTGCTGGCGTCGAGCGAGGTGGAGACGTAAGGGTCGGTGTTGGTCGTCCAGACGCGCTGGAAGACGACCCGCAGGCTGACGCCGAGATCGTGCTCGTAGATGCCGTCTACCTGCGTCATGATGCTGTTGATGTCGTTATTGACATCGGCCGCGGTGCCGCCGGTCGGCGCGAAGAAGTTATTGTAGAACTCGAAGTCGGCCTCGGTGGCGATCCTCGCCTCGGGCATCGGCGCGAACACGTCGTCGGCCGGGGGCGTGCCCGCCGCCGCGGAGGTCACGCCGGCGCGGGCCGCCTCGGCGGCGACCTTGCCGCCCAGCGTGACCTCCTCGCAGTGTGCGTCAGTCGGCTTCAGGCTCGACTCCTCGTAGACGACGAAATCCTTCGAGCCGGCGGCCGTCGAGAGGTCGCGCGCGGGCTCGACGAAGAAGGTCTGGGCGGGCGTGATGATGATGCCCTGCACCTTCGACCCGTCGAGGAAGAGGCGGACGACCGTCCCCTCCTGGCCGCGGACGTGGCCGCGGAAGGAGTTCGAGGGCGTGCGGGCCAGCTCGGTCACGACGCCGCCCTCGCCGACGGCCACGGCGCGGTAGTCGTCCGTGCGCACGTCGAACGGCTCGACCACGAGGTCGAAGTCGCCGCGCGCGGTCTGGAACGTGACCGAGCCCTCCTCGCGCACGGAGCGGAGGACTTCGGCCGGGTCGAGCGTCACGGTCTCGAAGCTGGTCAGAACCTGGCCGATCTCTTCGGCGGCGCGGCCCCCCTTCTGGCCCGAGGCGGCGGGCGAGACGAGCATCGCGGCGGCGGCGCACAGGCAAAGGGCGAGCGCCGGCAACACGGCGCGGGGGTACTTCCTACGATTCATTCCTATAAGACCTCTACGGGGAGTATCGGGCTATTAATTTTGGACTTCAGAGGCGGGTTAACGCTCTGGCGAAGCGGACGCGGGATTTTAGCATAGGGCAAAACGGAAGCGCGAGCGGGGAGGGCTCTACCTGAACTTCTGCCCGATCTGCTCGGTGCCGAAGGTGCCGATGCCGTTGAGGCGGAAGCTGAAGACGACGCGGTTCTCGTTCCGGAGGCCGACGTTGAAGGTGAAGTACTGGGCGACGACGGCGCAGCAGTCCCAGGCGTGGCCGAAGGTGACGGTCGAGCTGATGAGCGAGGAGCTGCCCTTGCCCGGCCGGTTCTGGAAGTCGAAGAAGAAGGAGGCGCCGCCGAATGTCCCGCGGTTGCGGTCGCCGAGGAAGACCGAGGGGCTCCACTGCGACCCCTGCAAGGTGCCCGGCTCGTTGCCCGCCGCGTTGCTGAACTGCCTCAAGGAGGGCGCGAGCGTGATGGCGCGCGTGTAGTAGAAGGTCTGGAAAGCCTCTATCGCGTGCAGCACGGCCACGCGGCGGCGCAGGCCGAAGGAGATGGCGAGGTCGCGCAGGCCGCCGCCCTCGCCGAGCGTGTCGATGTCTGTGCGCACGTCGGTGAACAGCTCCGAGTCGGCGCGCGTCGGCGTGCGCAGGCGCGCCTCGACGTTCATGGGCGAGAAGCGGCGCGGCACGCCCCCGTAGGTGAAGCCGGAGAAATTGTTGAGGGGGTAGAACTGGTTCCGGCGCCCCGGAATGAGCGCGCCGCCGAAGGTCGGGTCGAAGAAATATTTCTGCCTGACCGTGACCGAGAGGAACTCGAAGGGCTGGCGCGTCAGCGGCGACTGGCTCTCCTTGAGCGCCGTGAGCCGGCCGCTCACGCGCGTGTTCTTCGGCACGCGCGCGTCCGCCGTTTCCTCCTCCTTCTCCTTCCCTTCCTTCTCCTTCGCCTCGGCCTCGCGCTCGCGCCGCGCCTCGCGTTCGGAGCGCTCGCCGGCGGTGCGCGGCCCCGCGTCCTCGGGGCGGACGCGCCCCGTCTCGCCCGCGCGCGCCGTGCGGCGGCCGACCGATTCGGCCGAGCGGCGGAGGAAGAAGCGGTTGGTGAGTCCGTACTCGAACTCGTTGGTGTCGGCGACCGCCTCGGTCTCGTCGAAGCGGATGAGCTCGTGGAACACGTCGGAGATGCCGCTGATCTTCCGGTAGGTCAGGTAGGGCTCGACGACGTGGCGGAACCAGAAGGAGCCGTCGCCGTGCTGGAAGTTTCGGGCGAGGGCCGGCGGGCGCAGGTCGAACTCGAACTCGCCGTAGCCGCGCGTCACGTCCTTCGGCAGCACGAGGCGCGTCAAAGGGTCGATGGAGTTCGAGTAGTAGGTCGCGCGCGCGCGCGCCGTCAGCGTCAGGCCCCACCCGTCCACGTCGAGCGGCAGCGTCACGCCCGGGCGGAAGTCGAGCCGCTGCACGATGGAGGGCGTGATGATCGGGTTCTGATTCCCCTCGGCCAGAAACGTCCCGAGGTCTTCGACCGTCTCCTTGCGGCTCATGCCCTCGACGCTGCTCTCGTAGGAGAAGTAGACGGGCAGCTTATCTTTCAGCCAGGAGACGAGCCCCGGCCGCTTCTCGAACGAGATGCCCGGCAGGGAGCGCGTGCGCACGCGGATGGTCGGGATGCTTGTGACCTGCGTGCGCGCGATGAAGTTGAAGGAGTAGGCGCCGACGTTCTTGTTGACGAAGACCTGCGAGCGCTCCTCCGGCGAGATGGCGAGCTGGATCGAGTCGGAGAAGATTTGTCGGAAGGCGAGGTTCGAGGTGATGTTGATGTCGGCGGCGGCGAGGAACCCGTTCGGGAAGTAGTGGACGCCGTCAACGTAAAAACTCGAACCGCCCTGGTTGGGGTGGTCTGCGTCCTGCTTCGGCCCGAGCACGCGATCCTTGACGGTGTAGAAGCCGAGGTTGAGGAACGAGCGCGAGTTGGCGCGCGTGCGTAAGTCCGCGCCGAAGCCGAGGCCGCGCTTCGTGTAGATGTCGTTGCGGAAGGTGATGTCGGCCGAGCGCCCGAGGGTCTGGTAGTAGGCGTTCGAGAAGCGCATCCCCTTCTCGCCCGAGCCGGAGAAGGTCGGCGTGAGGAAGCCCGACGCGCGGTCGCGCTGCTTGATGGAGACGGACGCGTACGGGAGCCAGAAGACTGGCACGCCCTTGACGAGCAGGCGCGGCTTCGAGAGCTTCACCTTGTCGGCGAGCTTGATGGTGGCGCGCGCGGTCTTGAAGCTCCACTTGGGCGTCTCGTCGTCGCCGCAGGCCGTGACCTCGCCGTTGATGATGACGATGGTGTCGCCCGAGAGCTTCTCGACGCGGTCGGCGGTGAAGTACATGATGGTGCCGTCCTGCGTCTGGTTGGTGAAGCCCGTCGAGTTCTCGAACGAGCCGGTCTTGGTGGCGTAGTTCCAATCGGCGCGCGACCCCGTGATGCGCTGGAACTCGCCCTGGTCGAAGACGACGTTGCCCTCGGCGACGACGCGGCTCTTCGCCTCGTAGTCGGTCACCTTGTCGGCCTGGAGGCGGTAGATGCCGACGCGCACGTCCACGTTCCCCTCGAAGACGGTGACGTGGCTGCCCTCGGCGCCGGTGACGCTCTGGCGGTCGGAGCGGATGTCGATCACGTCGGACGGCTGCGTCCCCTGCGAGCCTTCGGGCCGGGTGCGCGGGCGCGGGCGGACGACGGGCCTGTCCTGCGAGAGCGGGTTGACGTTGGGCGTGTCGGTGACGGGATTCTCGACCTTGCGGTCTACGGGGTTGGTCTGCTGCTGCGCGCGCGCGGGCGCGGCCAAAGAGACAACCGCGCAGACGAGCAGGAGCAGCAACGTCGGCGCAGGGCCTCGCCTGTGTTCAGGAACGTAAGCGCGCAAGAGTATGAGCCGAAAGCCTCCCAGTGGCGAAACGCGCCGATGCTAACACGCGCCCCCGAAGCCGACAAGCACGCCCCTTTTAATTTGAAATTTCAGATTTGAAATTTCAAATCCCTCTGCGTCTCAAAGTTCCCGTGTTAACTTTCCTGAACCCGACCGCCCCCGCGACGTTAGCTTCACGAGGAGTTTCAGCCGATGCGTTCCTTATCTCACCTGTGGGTCGTCATACTCCCGGCGCTGTGCGTCGCGTTAACGTCCGGCGCGCGCGCGCCGGCGCAGACCGGCGTGCAGTGGTCGCCCGAGCCCTCTTCGCTCTGCGGGCGCGACAACGCGCTGGCGCTGGTGCGGCAGCAGCTCGACGCCTCGAAGGCTCTTAACGACGACGCACGGCGCGTGGCCGTCATGCTCCGCGCGGCCGACCTGCTCTGGCCCTACCGGCAGGACGAGGCGCGCGAGGTCTTCTCCGCGGCCTTCGACGCGGCGAAGCGCGACTTCAAAGAGAAGGGCGACGCGCCGCGGCGTGAGGGGCTCGGGCTCCTGGTCGATGTCCCCGATCAGCGCTACGTCGTCATCCGCGCCGTGGCGAGGCGCGACCAGGCGTGGGCGAAGCGGCTGACCGAAGAGGTTCTGAAGGCGGACGCGCAGGAGGCGGAGACTTCGAAGGCGACTTCGGCCGCCGCGCGCGAGGAGGCGGACTTGCGGACGGCCGCGAAGCTGCTCGAAGCCGCCTACGCGCTCCTGCCCGCAGACCCGCAGGGGGCCGCCGCCTTCGCGGCGAACAGCCTGAAGTTCCCGGCCGGCATGCCCCTCACGATGTTCATGTACCGACTCGCAGAGGTTGACCAGAAGACGGCCGACCGCTTCTACAGGCAGGCGCTCGCCGCCTACGGCGAAAGGCCCGCGCGCGAGTTCCTCTACCTCTCCGCCTACCCCTTCGGCCTGAACGAGACGGGCGACATGCCCTGGTCGGGGGGGTACCTAGTCCCTCCCGCGTTCGCGCCCGACCCCGCGCTGAAGAGGCTCTTCGTCCAGACGCTCCTGCGCCGCGCCAACCAGGCGCTACAGGTTCCCCCGGACGAAGGCGACAACTACAACGGCTTCCCCGGCACGGGGCACATCCTCCAAGTCCTGACCCGTCTTGAGCCGCTCGTGCGCAGAGACCTGCCCGACCTCGCGGGCGCGTCGGAGCAGGCGCGCAACAACCTTCTGAGTTCCCTCTCGCAGCCCGAACGGGACGCGTTCCAGAGGTCTCTGCCCGCGCAAACCCCTCCGGCGCCGCAGACGTTCGACGAGCGGGTCGAGGCGGCCGAGCGCGAAGCGAGCAAGCGCGACTACCTCCTGTCGGAGGCGATTCTCGACGCCGGCCCCGCGGAGAATGCGGAACGCGTGGCCGCCGCCGCGGACAAGATCGGCGACGCGCAGGCGCGCGCGCAGTTGCTCGACTGGTTCTACTTCGGCCGCGCGCAGGCGGCCGTCAAGAGCGGCCAGCTCGAAGAGGCCACGCGGCTCGCGTCGAAGGTGGAGGAGATGGATCAGCGCGCCTACCTCTACTCCGAGATTGCAAAAGCGTCCCTGCCCAAACTCGAAACGCAGAACCAGGCGCGCGTGCTGCTCGACGAGATCGTCGCGACGGCGGCGAAAAGGCCCGACAGCGTCGTCGCCGCCCGCGCGCTGTTCGCGGCCGCCTACATGTATTCGAAGTTCGACACGAACCGCGCGCTCGCCGTCATGGCCGAGGCCGTCAAGTCCGTCAACAGCGTCGAAGCCGCGGACTTCTCCCAACAGGACATCTTCAGGAAGATCGAGGGGAAGAACTTCGGGTACTACGCCTCCTTCAGGACGCCGGGCTTCGACCCCGAGAACGCCTTCCGCGAGATGGCGAAGGTTGACTTCGACGGCGCGCTCTCGCTGGCGGGCACGCTCGCGGACAAGGCGCTGCGCGCGCGGACGACGCTGGCGCTGGCGGAGTTCTGCCTTCAACGCGCGGCCGAACAGGAGAAGCAGGAAAGGCAAAAGGCAAAGGGCAAAGGGCAAAAGTGAAGGAGGGCGCGCCCCATGTCTTCACTTTTGCCTTTTGCCTTTTTACTTTTGCCTTCCGCCGAAGGCGAGCCGGTAGCGTGCGGTGAGCGAGAGGCCGAGGCTCAGGACGACGAGGGCGAAGACGACGAAGGGCCAGACGTAAGGGAGCGAGAGGACGGCCGCCCAGGAGGCCGCGCCGAGGAGGAGTGCGACCGACTCCGAGCGCCGGTCTTCGGGGAGCAGCACGCGCTGGAGCCAGCGCCCCGTGGCGGCGTTGATGACGACGCGGCCGAAGAGGTAGGAGAGCAGCACGAGCAAGAGCGCCGTCACGCCGACGAGTGCCGCCAGCGCCGGCGGCAGGAAGTGCAGCGCGGAGGTCACGCCCGGCCCCAACAAGAGCGCGCCGACCAGCCCGATGAGCGCCACGCGCCCGAGCGTCAGTTGCAAGCGCGCCGCCGCCCGCCCGACCGCGCCCGGGCTCATGGCCGTCAGGGCGATGGAGACGATGAACCAGAAGAGCACGGCCATCAGGCGCCAGCCGAGGAACGCGAGCGAAAACTCGGGCGTCAAAATCGAAGCGGGGTTGCGCGCGAGGTTCCGCAGCTCCTCCTCGTAGCCGGCGTACATCAGCGTCTTCCCCGCCGGCCCGCGCCCGCCCCCCTCGTTGCGGTACTCCCCGCCGAAGACGATCACGTCGCCGCCGACGTGCGAGCCGTTGAGCTGCACGACCGACCCGCCGACGGCCGCCGCGTCGCCCTCGACGCGCCCTTCCACAATCACGTCGCCGCCGAAGGCGATGACGCCGCGCACGTCGCCGCGCACGCGCACGCTCCGCCCCAACCCGAACACGTCGCCCGCCTGCCGCCCCTCGATCACCAACTCCTCGCCCTTCGCCGCGTCCTGCCCATTGACGACCGCCGGGAAAGCAAAAGGCAAAAGGCAGAAGGCAAAAATCAAAAGGGTGAGGCATCGCGGGGCGCGAAAGACTGCGCCTTCACTTTTGCCTTTTGCCTTCTGCCTTCTGCCTTCTGCCTTCATAACAACTGCGGCCAGCGCCCGTCCCTCCCGCGAGTGACGAGGGCTGGCCGCCGCTCTGTCTCTCAACAATTCCTTCAGTCGCGCGCCGAAGCGCGGTGGTAGCCGCTCACCAGACGCAACAGCAGCAGCACGCCCGCGGCGAGCAGCAGCACCATAAGGACGGCCGCCGACTCCGAGACCGCCACAATCCGGCCCGCGACCGCGCGCAGCACGACGCCCGCCCCCGACCCCGCCTCGGCCGACGCGCGCCCGGCCACGCCGAGCACGCCCGAGGCCGTGCCCAGAGCGCGCAGCGCCGGCCGCACCACCACGTCGAGCGCCGCAAACCCCAGCAGCGCGAAGGCCGCCGCGCCCAGCGCCGCGCAAATCTTCAGGGCGCGCCGCCGCTCTCGTGCGTCGCGCACGCCGCTCAGGTCGTTCTGCGCGCGCGCCTTCAACTGGCGCGTGAAGCCTTCGGGCAGCTCCAACTTCTTTTCAAAGGTCTCGTCGAAGGCCGTGTCGAGGAGGCAGAGGAGGCGCCGCTGTTCGAGCAGCGCGGCCGAGCAATCCGCGCACCCGTGGGCGTGCGCGTCGAACTCGTCGGACGCGGCCGTCTCAAGCTCGCCGTCGAGGTAGGCGGCCGTGAGGCTCGTCCGCGGGCACCGCAGCCCTTCGCGCGCGGCTTCTGCCATGTCCGCCATGCCCTCTACATCCCCGTGATGCCGCGCGCCACGAGCAGCTCTCGCATCGCCTCGCGCGCGCGGAAGATTCGGTTCTTGACCGTGCCCAGGGGGAGACTCGTCACCTCCGCGATCTCGTCGTAGCTGAGGTCGTGCGAGTGCCGGAGCACGATCAGCTCGCGGTAGGCGGGCGAGAGTTGCGCGACGACCTCTTCGATCTCGGCGCGGCGCTCGCCGCGCTCGGTCTCCTGCTCGGGGCTCGGCGCCTTGCTCGCCAGGGGCTTTTCGAAGGTCGTGCCCTCGTGCCCCTCGACCTCCATCTCCTCGGTGCGCGCGGCGCCGAGGCGGCGCAGGTGGTCGATGGCCGCGTTGTGCGCGATGCGGTAAATCCAGGTCGAGAACTTGAACTCGGGGCGGTAGCGGCCGAGCGAGTTGTAGACCTTGATGAAGACCTCCTGCGCGAGGTCGAGCGCGGCGTCGTAGTCGCCGACCATGCGGTAGACGTAGGCGACGATGGGGCGCTGGTAGCGGCGCACCAGCTCCTCGAATCCGTCCTCGCGGCCCGCGAGGGCGCGTATGACCAGCTCCGTGTCGGCCGGGGCCGCTGCGTTAGGGGAAACAGCGTGTGCGATCATGACGCCAAAGTTTTACGCGCGCGAAGGCCGGGAAGTTTCAGGGGCGGAAAGCTCGGGGCGGGCGTCTCAGGGGCGGCCCGCCGCCGCCGCGCCGGGCTGCGCCGCCGGCTGCGCGGGCGAGAGTTCGAGCGCCTTGCGGACGCCGGCGCGGATCATCTCGGTGACGTGCTGATTGTAGCCGCGCACGCGCAGGACGACGTGGCCGTCCGCCGCCACGACGAACGTCTGCGGGATGGGGAAGGAGCCGGGGCGCGTCGGGTTCGTGTTCCAGGTCGCGAGCGCCAACACCGTCTCCTTGTCGATCCAGCCGACGCGGTAGCTCATCCCCAGCTCGCCCACGAACGCGCTCACCGTCTCCGAACTCTCGTCGGGGTCTTCGGCCGTCAGCCCGACGAACTCGACGCCGCGCGCGCGGTAGTCCTGGTAGATTTTGTTGAAGCCCGGAATCTCCAGCCGGCACGGCCCGCACCACGTCGCCCAGAGGTTGACGACGTAGACGCGCCCGCGGAAGTCTCTGAGGCGGAACGCGCGCCCCGACAGGTCGCGCAGCTCGCGCCCGGTCACCTCTTCGGGCAGGAACTTCGGCGCCTCGACCGTGGCGGCCGTCTGCGCCGTCGCGTGCGACGACAGACAGAGGATGAAAGGCAGAAGGCAAAGGGCAAAAGGCAAAAGGCAAAAGTGTGGACGCGCTGACGCGCGAAGAACTTTCATTAGTTTTTGCGCCTTGTCTTCATTTTTGCCTTTTGCCTTTTGCCCTTTGCCTTCTTCAGCCCCAGGCGAGGGCGGCGAGGCCGGCGGGCGCGGCGATCTGGCGGAAGTCGATGCCGGCCGCGGGGAACGTGAGCCGCAGGTCGGCGGGCAGGACGGCGCGCGGCGCGGTGCTCAAAGTCTCCTCGACGACGGCGCGCGCCTCCGACTCTTCGAGCCCCGTCCCCGCGACGAGCAGGCGCCCGAGCCCCGCGCCGTAGAGCGGGGCCGGCGCCGCCTCGCCCTCGGCCGCCTGCGGCGAGGTGCGGTCGCGGTAGAAGAGCAGGAAGCGGTAGAGTTCGTCGGCGCGGTCTTCGGTCTCGCAGATGACGCCGCGCACGAAGAGCGGGGAGCCCGCGCGCAGGACGACCGCCGTGAACCCCTCGGCGTGCGAACTGACGAGCAGCGAGTCGGCGCCCGCCGCCTCACGCCCGCCGTCGCGCATCAGCCACCACGCCTCGCCCATGTGACGCGGCAGGATGAGCCCCGCGTTCCAGCCCAAGGCCGCGAAGACAAGCTCGTACTCGGCGAGCACGGAGAGGCGGACGGCCGTGACCAGATAGCGCAGGCGCCCCTGCGCGTCCGACTTCAGGCGCTCGCGCGAGATGCGCAGCTCGTCGAGCTGCGCTCCCAAAGCGCGCTCGGTCTTCCAGCGCAGCATCTCCTCGGCCTCTGCGCGCGAGGCGGGAGCGGTCTCCATCGTCAGGATCGAGGTTCGCGTCGCGGCCTCGGGCAGCGCGACCGACCAGCGCCTGCGCCGCGCGAGCCCCGCGCTCGTCAGCAGCTCCGTGAGCGCGCCGGCCAGCTCCGCGCCGTCCGACACGTTCTGCTCGTCGAAGCTCGGCCGCACGAGCCCGGCGGGGAGCGGCAGAAGCCCCGCGCTCCTGACGGCGAGCCCGCCCCCGCGCCGCTCCAACTGCACGACGCTCGCGGCCTCGCCCGACAGCCCCACGGCCGCCTGCGGCAAGCGGGGCGAGATGAGTCTTTGGAAAGGGTTCATAAGAAAGTAGGCAGATGGCAGTAGGCAGTTCGCCCCGCGTCTTCGACGTTGAAAGATTAGTCTTGAATCTTATACGGCAAGGCTCTTAACTGCCTACTGCCATCTGCCTACTGCTCGTCACCATTCGCTGTAGCGACTTGAGCCGTCGGAGGAGGCATCACCGGAGGCGGAGTGGACGTTGGTGACGCCCTGCTCGCCGCCGGTCGAGCCGGGGTCTTCGCCGAACTCGACCTGCCAGTCGGCGGCGTCGGTCATCGGGTCGATGGGAATCTCGTGGATGTAGCCGGCCGTCTGCAAGTCCGAGAGCGACTGCGGGAGCTTCCCCTTGTCGGCGGCGTACTGGTCGATCATCTTCCGCATCGTGAAGAGGTCTTCGCGCAGCGTCGCCTCCCTGGCCGCCAGCACCGACTTGTTGTACTGCGCCATCGCGATCAGGGCCAGGATGACCAGGATCGAGATGACGATCATCAGCTCCAGCAGGGTGAAGCCTCTCTGTCGCGAAGGGGAGACGGGGAGACGGGGGGACAGGGAGAAAAAGCCGGCCCTCGCCCCGTCACCCCGTCTCCCCTTCTCCCCTTCGATTCCTCTACCACTCATTGTATTTCTCTTTCCCGTTGAGCGAGGTCTCGTCGGACTTGGAGCGCACGTCGAAGACGTTGGTCGGGCTCCCGGAGCAGCCGCCGTCGGCGTCGTCGTAGTTCGAGAGGAGGCACCATTCCGCCTTGCCCGTCATCGGGTCTACGGGAATCTCCCGCAGGTAAATCTTCTTCTTCGGGACGGGCGGCGCGTTCGTCTCCGTCATGTTGCCCTGGAGGCTGCCGAGCTGCTGCGCGGCGCCGGCGGTGCGCGGCAGCACGTCCACGCCCTCGACGAGCATCTCCAGACTGGGCGGGTAGCGCTCGGGGTTGTCCACGCCGAAGATGGTGCAGTCGGCGATGCGCACGCGGCTGCGCGGGTCAACCCAGAGCCCCCCGTTGGCCCCCGGCTGGCCGGGGACGACCGGCGCGGCGGGGACGGCGGCGGGGGCGCCCGTGGGGCCGCACTGCATGTTGACGGTGTCGCGGTGGAACTCGTCGATGGCGCCGCGCATCTCGCGCAGGGCCTCGCGCAGGCGCGTCTCGCGCTGCCGCTTGATGGAGGTGCGGACGATGGGGATGACGGCCATCGTCAGGACGGCCATCACCGTCAGCGTGATGACCAGCTCGATGAGCGTCCACCCGCGGGCGGAAGACGAAGGCGAGACGAGGAGACGGGGGGACGGGG
>Ga0213876_10000221_pt1 | contig 56997 bp, 46 predicted proteins | sample BarmaccomBMRX_R9_FD_160113 | JGI IMG/M metagenome (GOLD analysis project Ga0213876, IMG submission 160113) | Root-associated microbial communities from Barbacenia macrantha in rupestrian grasslands, the National Park of Serra do Cipo, Brazil - RX_R9 | ecosystem: Host-associated > Plants > Roots...
TTCCGGTGGACTACGGGGCCATCTACCTGGACGGCGAGGACATCACCGCCCTGCCCATGTACCAGCGCGCGCGCGCTGGTCTGGGCTACCTGCCGCAGGAGACCTCCATCTTCCGGGGGATGACCGTCGAGCAGAACGTGCTTTCGATCGTGGAGCTGGGCGAGCGCGACCGGCGCAAGGCGCGCGACAAGACCACCGAGCTGCTCGAGGAGCTGCATATCGCCCACTTGCGGAACGCGCCGGCCAACTCGCTTTCGGGGGGCGAGCGGCGGCGCTGCGAGATCGCCCGCTCGCTGGCCACCGACCCGGCCTTCATGCTGCTCGACGAGCCGTTCGCCGGCATCGACCCGCTGGCGATCAACGACATCCGCGAGGTGATCTCCTACCTCAAGGCGCGCGGCATCGGCATCCTGATCACCGACCACAACGTCCGCGAGACCCTCGACATCATCGACAGGGCGTCGATCATTCATGCCGGAGAGGTGCTGTTCGAGGGGGCGCCCGAGGAGATCCTCTCCAACCCCGAAGTGCGCCGGGTCTACCTGGGCGACCGATTCGACTGAGGCGGCCGCGGGGGGGCGGCGGCCGCTCATGCAATACTCGCGCCAGCATTAACTAATCGGATGCGGTTGGCGGCTATCACTTCCCCGATTGGCTGGCGGGGACGTTTAGAGTGGCGCTCGGACCACGACTGGAGCTGCGGCAGGGACAGGGGCTGGTCATCACGCCCCAGCTGCAGCAGGCGATCAAGCTGCTGCAGCTCTCCAACCTGGAGCTGGAGGCGTTCGTCGACGCCGAGCTTGAACGCAACCCCCTTCTCCAGCGCGAAGACCGCGAGCAGGAGGCCGAGCTCGACATCCCGGAGTCGGCCGGCCCAGAGTCCTACGAGACCGATCGGGTGTCGGACAGCGCCGCCGCCGCGGAGATGGACGCCGGGCACGACGATCTCTACGGGGGCGCTGCGCCCGGCGAGCGGGCCACCGGAGACGCGGTCCAGAGCGGCCCCGAGGAGGCGGGCGGCGCGGTCGACTGGTCGCGCGCCGGCCGGGGCGGGTCCTTCGAGGAGGGCGACGGCGAGCGAGAGACCGCCGGCGCGCGCGAGCTCAGCCTAGCCGAGCATCTGGACGCCCAGCTGGCGGTGGCCGGACTGGCTGCGCCGGAGCGGGCGATCGCCCAGGTCCTCATCGACGCCGTCGACGAAGGCGGCTACCTGCGGGCGGACCTAGGAGAGCTCGCCGAGCGGCTCGGCTGCGAGCTGCGGCTCGTGGAGGCGGTGCTGGGGCGCCTGCAGGGCTTCGAGCCCACCGGCGTCTTCGCCCGCGACGTCGCCGAGTGCCTCGCCCTGCAGCTGAAGGAGAAGGACCGGTTCGATCCGGCCATGGCCGCGCTCGTCGGCAACCTCGAGCTCCTGGCCCGCCGCGACATGGCGTCGCTGAAGAAGGTCTGCGGGGTCGACGACGAGGATCTCAAGGACATGATCGCCGAGCTTCGGGGCCTCACCCCCAGGCCCGGCGCGGCGTTCGGCGGAGAGCCGGCCCAGACGGTGATCCCGGACGTGTACGTCCGCGAGGGACCGGGAGGCGTCTGGCGGGTGGAGCTGAACAGCGAGACCCTGCCGAGGCTGCTGGTCGACCACCGCTACCACGCCCGCGTCTCGGCCGGGGCCCGCGGCGACCAGGAGAAGACCTTCGTCTCCGACTGCCTGGCCGGCGCCAACTGGCTGGTGAAGAGCCTAGACCAGCGGGCCAAGACCATCCTGAAGGTGGCCAGCGAGATCGTCCGCCAGCAGGACGGCTTCCTGGTGTTCGGCGTCGAGCACCTGCGGCCCCTCAACCTGAAGATCGTCGCCGACGCCATCGGCATGCACGAATCCACGGTCAGCCGGGTGACCTCGAACAAGTATCTTGCCACCCCCCGCGGGGTCTTCGAGATGAAGTTCTTCTTCACCTCCTCGATCGCCTCGAGCGACGGGGGCCAGGCGCATTCGGCCGAGGCGGTGCGGCACAAGATCCGTCAGCTGATCGAGGGCGAGCGGGCCGAGAACGACGTCCATTCCGACGACGCCATCGTCGAGATCATGAAGCAGGCCGGCGTCGACATCGCCCGGCGCACGGTGGCCAAGTACCGCGAAGCCATGCGGATTCCCTCCTCGGTGGAGCGAAGGCGGCTGCTGCGCGAAGCCTGTTGAGAACCTCCGGCGACGCTTGACACCCGATCGCGGCAGGCGCGTTGTTGGCGCATGCTGATCCAGGTTTCCGGCAAGCATATGGATGTCGGCGAGGCCTTGCGTACGCGGATCTCCGACGAGCTTCAGGCGAGCATAGGCAAGTATTTCGAACGCGGCGGCGACGCCGAGGTGGTGATGAGCCGGGACGGTCACGGGTTCCGGACCGACTGCTCGGTGACCCTCGCCTCGGGTCAACAGCTGCAGAGCCACGGGCTCGGCGGCGACGCCCATGGCGCCTTCGGCCAGGCCCTCGCCAAGATCGAGACCCGCATCCGGCGGTACAAGCAGCGCCTGAAGAGCCACTCGGTCGCCGCCGAGGCCAAGGCCGCCGAGCTCTCGGCCTCCTACGTCCTGCGGGCCCCTCCGGCGGACCAGGAGGACGAATGGGACCTCGGTGAAGGCGACTCGCCTCCCGCGGCCATGGTTATCGCCGAATCGCAGGCGGAGCTTAAGACCATGACCGTTTCGATGGCGGTGATGGAGCTCGATCTGACCGAACAACAGGCGATCCTGTTCAGGAACGTCGCTCATGGGGGTCTGGCGGTGGTTTATCGCCGCGCCGACGGCAACATCGGCTGGATCGATTCCCAGAGGACCGCACGGCTCAACGGCGGCGGTTCGTAGGGGCGTCACTAATCTGTGTTTTCGGGGAGCCGTCTGTGACTCCCGTGCGTTGCGAAGGGCCTTGTCGGCCTGCTCCTTTCGAACGAAAGCGTTATCGTATGAACATCGGTGATCTCCTCGACCGCGGCTCGATCGCGCCCCGGGTCAGCGCCTCCTCCAAGCGCCAGGCCCTGTCGGTGATCGCCGAGATCGCGGCCCGCTCCTTCGGGCTCAAGGCGCCGGAGGTGTTCGAGGCCTTGTTGGATCGCGAGACGGCGGCCTCCACGGGAGTCGGGCAGGGCGTCGCCATCCCGCACGCACGGCTCAAGGGGCTGACCCGCCTCAGGGGGGTTTTCGTCCGGCTGGAGCAGCCGATCCCCTTCGATGCGGTGGACGATGGGCCGGTGGACCTGCTCTTCACCCTGCTGGCGCCCCCCGACGCGAGCGGCGAGCACCTGCGGGCGCTGGCCAGGATCTCCCGCGGCTTGCGGCAGGCCGAGCTTCGCGAGCAGCTGCGCAAAGCGAGCGGAGCCGACGCGATCCACGCTCTCCTGGTCCATCAAGCCCAGCCGAGCGCGGCCTGACCGCCGTCGGGGACCCCTTCGGGGGCTCGCACACCAAGAGCGCAAGGCCTTTCCGCGCGGGCTCACCTTGGCGTGCGACGGCCTTCGTAGCGTCCCTTTTCCGCTTGAACCGTGTTCGCGGCCCTCAGTGCACCGAGACGGGCTCGAGCTCGTTGGCGAGCGCGGTTGCGACGGCGGTCTGCCGGTCCGTCATCACCGCGAGGCGGGCGCCGTCGGCGCGGTGGACCGCATACAGCGTCTGATCGGGCCGGATCTGGAATCCCTGCATGTCCTCCACCGGGGTATCGGCCAGTATCTCGGCGGCCTTGATGGGGCGGACATAGACGAGGTCCGGCGCGCCTAGGGCGGCGAACGCTTCGGTTGAAAGAACGGGCGTCATCATGACCACCTCCTCGTTACTCGAACGCTCTCGGACGGCGGCGGTTCAGCCCGCGGTCCGAATTGGTACTTGCCTCACCTTCCGCTCCGGCTCAGGACGATGGAGATCGATGTGCAGAAGACCGTGCTCAAGCACGGCGCCCTCCACCTCCATCCCGTCGGCGAGCACGAAGCTGCGCTGAAAGCCGCGCGCGGCGATCCCCCTGTGCAGGAAGGCCCGCTCGCCCTCGGCTTCCTCGCGCTTGCCGACGACGGTCAGCTGGCTGCCTTCGACCGTCACCTGCAGCTGGGCGGCGGAAAAGCCGGCGACCGCCAGGGTGATCCTCACCCGGCCGGCCCCGCGCTCCTCGACGTTGTAGGGCGGATAGCCCTCGGCGGCGCCCTTGGCGACGCGCTCGATCAGATCGCGGGTGTGGTCGAAGCCCAGCAGGAAAGGGCTGTCGAACAGGATACGGGTCATCGTCGAGCCCTCGCAGACAAGCGACTCCGCCGCTCCCGCCCCTGAAAGCGGCGACGCGAGCGGCGCCCCCACCAAGTAGTTATTGGAAACCGGCCCCGCAAGCGGCCGAGGTTCGCTCCAGACCCTTGAACGGAGACGCTCTCGCAACGGGACATGCGCGAGCCCGGTTGCAGGCGAGGCCGGGGCGCCGCCAGGATGGACGCCGCAACGCACGCCCCCACCCGAACGCCGCGGAGCCCTCCGATCGCCGCTTCATCGCCCTTTCGGCCGGCCCTGCTCGTCGTCAGCGGCAACCTGCTGGAGATGTACGACTTCACCGTCTACGGCTACTACGCCGGGGCGATCGCCAAGGCCTATTTTCCGGCCGCGGACACCTACGCATCCACCATGGCGACCTTCGCGGTGTTCGGCGCGGGGTTCCTGATGCGCCCGCTGGGCGCCGTGGCGCTGGGCGCGGCGATCGACCGCTACGGACGACGCGGCGGCCTGCTGCTCACCCTGTCGCTGATGGCGGCGGGGACCCTCGCCATCGCGCTGACGCCGCCCTACGCCCGGATCGGCCTCGCCGCGCCGCTGATCGTGCTGCTGGGGCGCCTGGTCCAGGGATTGTCCGCAGGGGTCGAGCTCGGCGGGGTGTCGGTCTATCTGGCCGAGATCGCTCCAGCCGGGGCGCGCGGCTTCCTGGTCAGCTGGCAGTCGGCGAGCCAGCAGGTGGCGGTGATCGCCGCCGCCGCCATCGGGCTTGGGCTCGGCGAGCGCCTCAGCGCCGCTGAGATGGCCGATTTCGGCTGGAGGATCCCGTTCCTGATCGGCTGCGCCCTGATCCCCTTCCTGCTCTTCGCGCGGCGAAGCCTGACCGAGACGCCCGAGTTCCTGGCGCGGCGCGAGCGCCCGTCGGCGGCGGCGATCGTCGCGCTGGTGGGACGCAATGGCGTGGTCGTCGGCCTGGGCGCCCTGATGACGACGCTCACCACGGTCGCCTTCTATACGATCACCGCCTACACTCCGACCTACGGGACGAGCGTCCTCCACCTCTCCAGCCGGGCCGCCTTCTTCGTCACCCTTTGCGTGGGCGCCTCCAACTTCGTCCTCCTGCCGGTCGCGGGGGCCGCGTCGGACCGGCTGGGCAGGCTGCCCTTGCTGCTGGCGGCGGCGGGGGCGGCGCTCCTCACCAGTTACCCCGCACTCCGATGGCTGGTGGAGGCGCCCTCGTTCGGCAGGCTGCTCGCGGTCGAGCTCTGGCTCTCGGCCCTCTACGCCCTCTACAACGGGGCCATGGTGGTCCACCTCGCCGAGGTCATGCCCCCTTCGGCCCGGACGTCCGGGTTCTCGCTGGCCTACAGCCTGGCCGCCGGGGTCTTCGGCGGTTTCACCCCGGCGGTCTGCACCTGGCTGATCCACGCCACGGGCGACAAGGCCATTCCAGGCCTCTGGCTCGCCGGGGCGGCGGCGGCGGGGCTCGCGGGCGCCTTGGGCCTTGCCCGGCTCGGCGGGCGGCAGAGCTTGCGGTCCAGGCAGGTCCGGCCTAGCGATCCGAGACCCCGTGGTGGCAAAGAGTGGCGCAGATGACCTACGAGACCCTGAACTACGCGGTGGGCGACGGGATCGCCACCGTCACCCTCAATCGGCCCGACGCCCTCAACGCCTTCACCGTCAAGATGGCGCACGAGCTGATCGACGTCTTCGGCCGCGCGAGCGAGGACGACGAGGCGCGGGCAGTGGTGGTCACCGGCGCCGGGCGCGCCTTCTGCGCGGGGATGGACCTCAATTCCGAGGGCAACGTCTTCGGGCTCGACGAGACCATGACCCCAACCCTCGACGACATGACGACGCGGCTGGACGACCCGCGGGTGATCGCCGGGGTGCGCGACACCGGCGGCCGGGTGACGATGGCGATCTACGACTGCAAGAAGCCGGTGATCGCCGCCATCAACGGCCCCGCGGTCGGCATCGGGGCCACCATGACGCTGGCCATGGACTTTCGCCTGGCTTCCGAGAGGGCGCGGATCGGCTTCGTGTTCGGCCGGCTCGGGATCGTCCCGGAGGCCTGCTCTACCTGGTTCCTTCCAAGGATCGTCGGCCTGGAGCAGGCCCTGGAGTGGGTCTATTCGGCCGACGTCTTCGATGCCGAGGAGGCCAGGCGCGGCCGGCTGGTGCGCAGCGTCCACGCGCCCGACGAGCTCCTTCCGGCCGCCTACGCCCTCGCGCACCGGATGACGGACGGCCGCTCGCCGGTGGCCGTGGCCCTGGCGCGCCAGATGATGCTGCGCAACAGCTCCCAGCCGCACCCGCTGGAGGCCCACCGGATCGACTCCCTGGCGATGTTCTACGCCAGCATCGGCGACGGCAAGGAAGGCGTCGCGGCCTTCCTCGAAAAGCGCCCGGCGAAATTTTCGGGACGGGCCTCCAAGATGCCGCCCTTCTACCCGTGGTGGTGAGGTGATCGCCTGCGCCGAGCGGTGTGCGCGGGCCTGGTGAGCGGCTTCGTCGGCCTGGCTGCTCCGTTCGACAGCCACGTCCCTGCGGGATCATGCGTTCCTCGCCCACCCGAAGCCGCTGCTGAGCAGGATCGTCGCCGCCTTCAAGAACCTCCGTTTGACCCGAAGCCGGGAGCCGTGCCACCAGGATCGGCGCGCGCTTGCACGGGAGACCCCACATGACGCCGGTTGAGCCGCGGCTCGCCTGCACGGTCCTCTTGGTCCGCGACCGGGGCGGCCTCGAAGTTCTGATGGTGGAGCGGCACGAGCAGTCGCATTTCGCCTCGGCCCTGGTGTTTCCCGGCGGCCTCGTCGGGCCGGACGACAGCGCGTCGGTCTGGGACGAGCTGACCGACGGCGGCGCCCATCTCGAGGCCGAGGAGCGGTCGGTGCGCATCGCCGGCTATCGGGAGCTCTATGAAGAGACCGGCGTGCTGCTGGCCGAGACGCCGAACGCCGCGGCCTGGCGGCCCCATTCTCCGGGCGAGCGCCAGCTCATGGAGGCGGTGAAGACGCTCGGCGTGCGGCTCGACCTCGACGCCATGCATGCGTTCGCCCATTGGATCACCCCGGATTTCGCGCCCAGACGCTTCGACACCCATTTCCGGATCTGCGGCCTCGACACCGGCCACGTCGCCATCTCCGACGGCGCCGAGACGGTCTCGGCCGAATGGATCAGCCCGAAGCTCGCCCTGGAGATGGGCGCGGCGGGAGAGCGCAAGCTCGTCTTTCCGACCCGCCTCAATCTGGAGCTGCTCGCCCAATCCTCCTCGGCCGAGGAAGCGATCGAGACTTCGCGCCGGCGGACCATCGTGACGGTCTCGCCGAAGCGCGAGCGGCGCCCTGAGGGGGTCTTCCTGGTCATCCCGCCGGACGCCGGCTACGGACCGGCCGAGCAGAAGCTGGACGCCCCTTAGGTCCGTCCCTCGGCTCGCCCAGGCGGCAGCCCGCCCGGAGCCTCAGGCCGGCGCGTGGCGTCCGACGAAGTCGATCACCGCGGTGTTGAACGCGTCGTTGTCGTCGCCGGCCACCATGTGGTCCGCGCCGGTGACGTCGACGTATTCGGCGTGCGGGACGAGCCCGAGGAAGCCGCGCGCGCCCTCGGGACTCACCACCTGGCTGAGGCCCCCCCGGATCAGCAGGGAGGGAACCGTCAGCCGCCGCGCCGCCGCCTCCAGCCGGTGGGCCGCGATCGATTGTCCAAGGCCCCGGCCTTCGATGAACTGAGGGTCCCAGTGCCAGTAGAGCCGGCCGTCCCGTTCCCGGAGGTTCTTCATCAGGCCGGTCGTATTGGCCGGCCGCGGCCGGTGCGGCAGATAGGCCGCCACCGCGTCCGCTGCTTCGTCGAGCGAGGCGAAGCCGTCCAGGTTGCCGCGCATGAAGGCGCCGATCTTCCCCGTGCCTTCCGATTCGAGCTGGGGGGCGACGTCCACCAGCACCAGGGCGCTCGCCGCAAGGCCCCGCTCGCCGATCGCGATCAGCGCCGTGAGGCCGCCCATGGACGCCCCGACGTAGGCGGCCGGCTCCGAGAGCGTCCTGGCCACCGCTTCGACGTCCTCGGCCATCCGGTCGAGGCGGTAATCGCCGTCCGGCGCCCAGTCGCTGTCGCCGTGGCCGCGCGCATCCAGGCTGATCGCCCGGTACCCCCGATCGGCGACGACGCCCAGGGCGCGCTTCCAGGCGGCCCGGGTCTGGCCGCCGCCATGCAGGAAGACCACCGGCCTGCCGTCCCCGGGGCCGGCGACGTCGGCGGCGAGGCTGAGGCCCGCGCCGGCGAGTCGGATCGTTTCCTGCTGGCTCAAGACCGCGTCCTCGCCTTTTCCCGTTTCCTCCAGCCGGCCGCGCCGGCGACGATCGCTTGCGCAGCCGTCCTGATGCTCTTGGCAAAGTCGCTCCGGCTTCGCAAGCCGATCTGCTGCCTGAAGTTCGGCGTCATCGATAATGGAAATTTGCTGTACTTGTCCGGGGTCTATTTTTCCTACACTTGAGTCAACGTAGATTAACTCCATCGATTAACGACAAGGAAATGCGGAGGGCGCAGATTTGGACCCAGAATAAGCGCAGATTAACACGGGCGGGTAGGGGGAGTAAATGCGTACTGGCACCATGGTCAGTCTCGGAGCGTCGGCGATGCTCGGACTGGGAGCGTTGATGGTGGCCAAGATCTGGCTGCCTCAAAGCTCGTCGGCGCGCCACGGCGATACGCGGGCTTCTTCGGCCGAGGGCGTGCCGGTGGTGGTCGCTGCGGTCGACATCCCCTACGGCGGCAAGCTGGACCCGGCCAAGCTGGTCGTGGAGCGCCTGCCGCCGACGGCGGCCCCGAAGGGCGCCTACGCCGACCCGGGACAGATCCTGAGGCAGCCGGGCGGACCGCCGATCGCGCTCACGCCCATCGTCGCCCACGAGCCGGTGCTGGCCAGCAAGCTGAGCGGACCCGGCGCGCGCCCGACCGTGGCGGCGGCCATCAGCGAGGGCATGCGGGCCTACACCATTGGGGTCAGCGAGGTCGCCGGCGGCGGAGGCCACATCCTGCCGGGCGACCGCATCGACGTGCTGCTCACCCACGATCCCTCGGCCAGTGAAACCGCTCAGCGCCGCATGGTCACCGACGTGGTCCTGCAGGACGTGCGGGTGCTGGGCATGGACCTCAACGCCGATCCAAGCTCCACCCAGCCGGCGGCCGCCCACACCGCGACCCTGGAGGTGACCGTCCAAGACGCGGAGAAGCTGGCGCTGGCCGCTCAGTCGGGCACGCTCTCCATGGCCCTGCGGCGAACCGGAAACGCCGAGGTCGCCTCCGTGCGCACCGTGGCGGCCCGCGACCTCGGGTCGGTGGGTCCTCGCGGAGCCAGGCCCCTCGGTGACGGCAGGCTCATTCCGGCTTCCTTTCGGCGGCCGCTGAGGGCGCCCCCGCCGGTTGTCCGGACCCGGACCGTCATCGTGGTCCATGGCGACCTACGCTCCCCAGTCGCCGTTCCTGCAGAGCGTTTCGGCGCCGGCGCCTGACGCGGCGACGGGCTGGAGACAGAAAAATGCGAAACCTCCTCATGCTCGCCGCCATCGCGGCCCTGACGGCTGGCGCGACTCCGACGGCGGCCCAGGTGGCCCAGGACCAGGCCGGCGACCGCGCGATCGTGGTGCCCAAGGACAAGTCCGCCGCCTTCCGCCTCGACTATCCGGCGAGCGAGATCGTGGTGGCCCAGCCCGACACCCTCTCGCTGGTCGCCACCACCGACCGCAGCTTCTACGTCCGGGGCAAGCAGCTCGGGGCCACCAACATCCTCGTCTACGACGCCCAGCACCGGCTGGCCCAGGTCGTCGACGTGCGCGTCGGCTACGACGTCGAGGGCCTCAGGGGCGACCTCGCCACCGCCCTGCCCGGCGAGCACATCTCGGCCGTCAACTTCGCCCAGGGGATCTTGCTGACCGGCGAGGCTTCCACCAGCGCGGTGGCCGCCCGCGCCGCGGCCATCGCCGAACGCTACGCGCCGAAGGCGGTCGAATCGGACCTGGTGGTCCGCTCCGCCCAGCAGGTGCAGGTGGACGTGCGGTTCTTGGAGGTCTCGCGCTCGGCCGAGAAGGACCTCGGGATCAGCGTCAACGTCCAGAGTCCCTCGGGCTTCAGCTTCTCCACCGCCCCCGGCCTGGTTAGCGGGTCCCCGCCGCAGGGGACCTTGAGCCTCCACACCAACATCGGACCGGTGACGATCGATGCGGCCCTCGAGGCGCTCGAGAACAAGGGCGCGATCCGCAACCTGGCCCGGCCCACCCTGGTGGCGATGTCCGGCCAGGAGGCCAGTTTCCTGGCCGGCGGCGAGTTTCCCTACCCGGTTCCGAACGGCCAGAACGGGGTGTCCATCGACTTCCGGCAGTTCGGCGTGCAGCTGAGGATCGTCCCGACGGTGGAGCCCAACGGCCAGATCCAGCTGAAGGTGGCGCCGGAGGTGAGCCAGCTCGATCCCGCCGACGGCCTCAACATCCAGGGCTTCCGGGTGCCGGCCCTGACCATCCGGCGCACCACCACCCAGGTGGAGCTTCGTGACGGCCAGAGCTTCGCCATCGCGGGCCTCTTCCAGCGCGACTACGCCAACACCGTCAACCAGATCCCCTGGGCGTCCGACGTCCCCATCCTCGGCGCGCTCTTCCGCTCCTCCCAGTGGAAGCGCAACGAGAGCGAGCTGGTGATCATCGTAACCCCGCACCTGACCGCGCCCAGCGACCGGATCGAGGATCTGCCCAATCCGCTGGCCCGTTCCAGCGAGGCCACCGCCCTCGACGTGATCTTGGACGGCAAGACCGCCCGTCCGGCGCCGCATGATCCCGAGGCGGCGCTTCGCCCGGGCCCGGCGTCCGCCGCCCCGCGGCCGGCTCCGCCGCCTCCCCCCATGCCGGTGGCCTCCGCCGCCCCGACAGGAGCTGCCAACCCATGAGCGCGCTGAGTTTCGACGGACGGCATGTCCTGGTGCTGGGCGAGCGGCTGGCGCCGCTGGCGCAGGAAGCGCTGGGCGCGGCGCGGTTCGAGGTCGCCAGCGCCGAGCGGCTGGACTTCCTGGCCGACTTGCACGCGGCGATGGAGCTGATCCTCATCGACGCCGAGGCCGCCGACCCCACGGCCCTGGTAGGGGCGCTCTCGGCCCTGGCGGCCCGCCCCAATCCGCCGGCCCTGCTGCTGGCGGGAGCCCATCTTCCGGCCAGCCTGGTGCGTGCGCTCATGAAGGCGCCGCGCTCGGACGTGCTGGAGCCGCCCTTCACCGGCGCGGACCTGGCCCGCGCGGCGTCCTCGCTGCTCACCGAGGTCTCGGCGCCAGCCGCCTCGCCGCACGACGCGCGCTGCTGGACGGTGATCGGCTCGGTCGGCGGATGCGGGGCGACCACCATCGCGGTGGAGCTCGCCACCACCCTCAGCCATCGCCTCCCGGGCGCCCGTGTGGCGCTGGTCGACCTCAACCTCGTTGATGGGGCGAGCGCCGCCTACCTCGGGGCGACCCCGAACATGATGCTCTCCGAGGCCGCCGCTACGCCCGAACGGATCGATGCGGCCATCCTCAGCGCCTTCGCCATCCGGGTGGGCGCCAGCCTCGACCTGCTCGCCACCCCGCGCGATCCGCAGGCCTTCGCCAGGGTCAACCAGACGGCGGTCTGCCGGGTGCTCGAGGTCGCCTGCCAGGTCTACGACTGGATCGTGATCGACCTGCCGCGCCACCAGCAGCCCTGGTCGCTCGACGTGCTGTCGGGCTCGGACGAGGTGCTGGTGGTCTCCGAGCTGACGGTGCCCGCGCTGCTCGCGGCCCGCTCGCTGGCCTCCGAGATCGAGGCGTCTATCCCCGACGGCCCTCGCCCGCGGATCATCCTCAATCGTCTGGCGAGCCGCGTCTTCGGGCCGGCGCCGTCGCTGGCGGAGGCGGAGAAGGCCCTCCAGCGGAAGGCCGACGGAGGAATCACCTCCGACTGGGAGGCGGCCGCCGCCTCGGTGAACCTCGGCGGCTCGATCAGCCACCACCGGCCGCGCTCGAAGATCGTTCGGGACATCGGGGTGCTGGTCGACCGCCTGACCCAGACCGCGCCCGAGGTCCGCGCGAGGCGCGCCTGATGGCCCGGTTCAGCTTCCGCCGCACGGAAGGGCCGCAACCCGAGCGCCTGATCGTCAGCGACCCCGCCGACGCGCCGGCGCCGGCCCCTCCGCCGCCGGCCAAGCTCAACATCGAGAGCGACGCCGAAGAGCGCGCCGCGCCCGCCGCCCTGGCCGCCACCGACGACATGCTCGACATGCGCCTGAAGCTGCATGGGCGGCTGATCGACGAAATCGACCTTTCCAAGCTCGACAAGCTCGACGAGGCCGAGATGCGCCGGCAGGTGCGCCGGCTGGTGGGCGATTTCGCCCGCACCGAGCGGCTGGCCCTCAACGCGGGAGAGCTCGACGAGCTGGGAGCGTCGGTCTTCGACGAAATGGTGGGCCTGGGCCCGATCGAGCCGCTGCTCAAGGACGACTCCATCGCCGACATCCTGATCAACGGCCCGTTCCAGGTCTACGTGGAGCGCCGGGGCGAGCTGGAGATGACGCCGGTCCGCTTCCGCGACAACGACCACCTTCTGCGGATCGTCAACCGCATCGTCGCCACCGTGGGGCGGCGGATCGACGAGTCCTCGCCCATGGTCGACGCGCGCCTGCCCGACGGCAGCCGGGTGAACGCCGCCATCGCTCCCATCGCCATCGACGGGGCGGCGGTCTCGATCCGCAAGTTCTCCAAGAAGCCCTACGATCTGGAGCGGCTGGTGGGCGTGGGCGCGATGCCGGCCTGCGTCGCCGAATTCCTCCACGGCGTGGTGCGCTCGCGGGTCTCGACGGTGATCTCCGGCGGCACGGGCTCGGGCAAGACCACCCTCCTCAACGCCCTCTCGGCGGCCATTCGCCACAAGGAGCGGCTGATCACCATCGAGGACGCCGCCGAGCTGCAGCTGCAGCAGCCGCACGTGGTGCGGATGGAGACCCGGCCGCCCAGCATCGAAGGCAAGGGCGAGATCCGCCAGCGCGAGCTGGTCAAGAACGCCCTCCGGATGCGCCCCGACCGTATCATCCTGGGCGAGGTTCGCGGCGAGGAGGCCTTCGACATGCTCCAGGCCATGAACACCGGCCACGAGGGCTCGATGGCCACCATTCACGCCAACACCCCCCGCGACGCCGTCACCCGTCTGGAGCAGATGGTCGCCATGTCGGGGATGCGGCTGCCGCCGGAAAGCATCCGCGGCCAGATCGCCTCGGCGGTGGGGCTGATCGTCCAGGTCATGCGCCTGTCGGACGGCAAGCGGCGGCTCACCAGCGTCACCGAGATCACCGGCATGGAAGGCCAGGTGGTCCAGATGCAGGAGATCTTCGCCTTCCATCGCCTCTCCACCGAAAGCGACGGGACGGTCGTCGGCGAGTTTCGCGCCACGGGCCTGCGTCCGAAGGCGATGGACGAAATGCTCCGCCGCGGCATCCGCTACGACGCCGGCAACTTCGATCCCGGCAAGCCCCTGGGCTGAGAGGCAAGGCTGTCCCTGTGCACGTCGATCCCCGTCTCGCCTTCCTCGTCCTGATCTTCGCCGCCGGCTTCTCCATGGCGCAAGCGGTCTGGGGTGTCGTGGGCGCGCGCCAGGCCAAGCGGGCGGTGAACCGGCGCCTGGCGACCGCGGAGCGGACCGGCAGCCTCGGCGAGCTGGTCCTGGAGCTGCGCAAGCAGCGCGGCCTGAACGAAGACGGCAAGTCGGTGTTCAGCTGGAACTGGCTCGCCGACCTGGTCATCCGCTCGGGCGTCAGGGTCGACCCGCGCCGCTGGGCTCTGGCGATCGGCGGGGCGGTCCTGGCCGGCGGCGTCGCGGGCCTGGTGCTGACCCACAATCCCCTTGTGGCGCTCGCCGGCGCCGTCTTCCTCGGGATCGGCGGCCCGCTGGGCTACCTCAAGTTCACGGCCGGCCGTCGGGCGTCGGCGCTGAGCGTCCAGCTTCCCAACGCCCTGGAGGTGATGGTCCGCAGTCTCGAGGCCGGCCACCCGATCCCCACCGCGATCTCCCTGGTGGGGCGTGAGCTTCCGGACCCAGTCGGCTCGGAGTTCGGGATGGCCGCCGACGAGATCGCTTACGGCGCCACCCTGGAGCAGGCGGTGGCGCGGATCGCCGACCGCTGCCGGCAGGCCGACGTCGACCTCTTCGCGGCGTCCATCCGTCTGCAGGAGAAGGCCGGGGGCAACCTGACCGGCCTTCTGAAGATGCTCGCCCACACGATCCGCGAGCGCACCAAGATGCGCCTGAAGATCCGCGCGGCCTCCTCGGAAGGCCGGGTGTCGGCCTACATCCTCACCGGCGCGCCGATCGTCTGCTTCGTCTTCATCAACGTCGTGCAGCCCCACTACTACTCGGACCTGCTGCATGCGCGCTTCATCCAGATCGGCCTCGGGTGCCTCGTCACCTTGCTCGTGGTCGGCAATCTGGTGATGCGCAAGATGATCGACATGAGGATCTGATCGCCATGGACAGCGCCCTCATGGCCGACCTCGTCTCGGACGCCGCGCTGGTCCTCATCGCCATCGCGGTGGGCGGCGCCTGCTTCCTCGCCATGAACAGCTTCGCCGCCGCCCAGCGGCGCCGGGCGCGCCTGGCCGGCGCAGCCGGACCCGTGGAGGAAGGGGGCGGGAGCGTCGTGGAGGCGCTTTCCGGCGTCGTCTCGGGGGTGAGGCGGCTGGGCGACCGGCTGGCGATCCAGGACCCCTCGCAGCTCCCAGCCTTGCGCGCCCGCCTGGTGCAGGCCGGCTTCTACAGCCGCGAGGCCGCGGCGATCTATCTCGGCGCGCGGGCGGCGGCGATGATCGCGGCCATCGTCGGCATGGCGCTCGCCCTGCCGTGGGCGATGCATTTCGGCGGCGGCATGGGCGCGATCATGGTCGGGGCGCTCTTCGCCCTGGCGGCGATCATGGGCCCCGAACAGGTGGTGAAGGCCCGCCGCCGCAAGCGCGAGCTGGAGTATCGGGAAGGCTTCCCGGACCTGCTGGATCTGCTGGTGGCCTCGGTGGAGGCCGGCCTCAGCCTCGACGCGGCGGTCTCGCGGGTGACCGAGGAGCTGCAGCGGCGCTACCCGATCCTGGCCGAGCAGCTGCACGTGCTGACGCTGGAGCTGCGGGCCGGCCGCTCGCGCAAGGACGCCTGGACGGGCTTCGCCGAGCGCCTGGGCATCGACGAGGCCAGGAGCTTCGCCACCATGCTGCGTCAGGCCGAGGAGATGGGGACCAGCCTCGGCGACACTCTCTCGGTGTTCTCCGACGACATGCGCTCCAAGCGGATGCTGCGCGCCGAGGAGAAGGCGATGGCGCTGCCGGCCAAGATGATGCTGCCGCTGATCCTGTTCATCTTCCCGTGCCTGATCGGGGTCCTGATGCTGCCGGCGATCTACCGGATCAAGATGACGCTGATGAAGTAGCGGCGCTTCCCGACCTCAAGGCCCGGGGCTAGGCTCTTCGCCAAAGCCGAAGGGAGGCGCGCCCCCATGTCCGAGCCCATCCTCGAGCCGGATCTGCCGATCTGCGATCCGCACCATCACCTTTGGGATCAGCCGGACCGGGGGCGCTATTTGTTGCCCGAGCTGTTGGCCGATGCCGGCGCGGGCCACAAAGTGCTCAGCACCGTCTTCGTGGAGGCGCTGGTCTTCTATCGCGCCTCGGGCCCGGCCGAGATGCGGGTGGCGGGCGAAACCGAGTTCGTCCGCGGCCAGGCGGCCATGGCGGCCAGCGGCGTCTATGGGCCGGTCCTCGCCTGCCAGGGCATCGTCGGCTTTGCGGACCTCAGGCTGGGCGCCGCTGTCGAGGCGGTGCTCGAAGAGCATATCCGGGCGGGCGGCGAGCGGTTCAAGGGGATCCGCCACGCCTACGCCTACGTGGATGACCCGGGCGTGCGCCGCAGCCACGCCGCGCCGCCAGCCGGCCTCCTGGGCCTCGCCTCGTTCCGGGAGGGCTTCGCCAAGCTCGGCGCGCTCGGGCTGAGCTTCGACGCCTGGGGCTACCATCCGCAGATCCCCGAGGTGGCGAGTCTCGCCGACGCCTTTCCGGCGGTCCCGATCGTGCTCGACCATGTGGGCGGGCCGGTCGGTATCGCCTCCTACCGGGACCGGCGGCAGGAGGTGTTCGAGGGCTGGCGGCGCGACATCCGCGAGCTCGCCAAGCGGCCGAACGTGTTCGTGAAACTGGGGGGGCTCGGCATGCCGCTCTGCGGGTTCGATCTGCACAAGCGCGCCGAGCGGCCGGGCTCCGAAGAGCTGGCGCGGCTCTGGCGCCCGTACATCGAGACCTGCATCGAGGCCTTCGGCCCCGAGCGCGGGATGTTCGAGAGCAACTTCCCGGTGGACCGGGCGTCCTGCGACTACGTGGAGCTCTGGAACGCCTTCAAGCGAATCACCGCCGGCGCCTCGGCCAGCGACAAGACCCTTCTCTACCGCGACACCGCGCGGCGGTTCTACCGGCTGGAGTAGGCGCCGCCGGCGCTGCGCATCGGCGTCGCGGCCAGCGTGGGGAAGCGGATCGGGACGCGGACCCAGCGGCCGGCGACCGGGCGCCCGTCGTCGTCGAGCGGCGACATCCTGAAGCGTCGCACCTGCGCTTCGGCGGCGCGGCCGATCCCCATGCCGGCCGGTTTCTCCGCCACCGCCCGGCAACGGCCGAGCGTTCCTTGGGCAGTGACCCGGCAATCGACGATCGCACAGGCGTTGCCGAGCTTGGCGCGGAACTCCGGATAGAAGTCGCCGAGGCGGACCGGCCTTGCGAGCCACTTCGGATGCGCGATCACCCGGGGCGGCTCCGGGCGGTGCGTCGCGCAGATCGGCGGCGAGGCCGCGACCGGGCCTGCCGCGGGGGCCGCGCCGCCGCCGGGTGTCGCCAGAGCCAGGACAAGCGCCGACGCGAGAGGCGTGAGCATCGTCTCTAAAGCTCGACCGGGCGGTCGGCGCCGGTCCGCATCCCGTCGCCGGGGAAATGGGCCCTGAGCGCCTCGCCGCAAAGACCTATGGCCTCGACGATGCCGGCGGTGGGATCGGGCGCGCGCATGCCCTGGCCGATCGCCGCCGCTGCTGCCTTCCAGACCGGCTCGCCAACCGCGTCGTGGATCGCCTCATCGGCGATGATCTCCACCTGCCGGTCCTCGAAGGCGACGAAGATGACCACCCCGGTGGCGCCGCTGCGGGCGTGCGAGGAAGCGGCGGCGAAGTGGTGGTAGGCGGCCTTGCGGACCCGATGGCGCTTCAGGAACCGCGGCGTCAGCCGCCGCCGGATCGGCGCCCAGGAGACCAGCAGGGTCACCGCTCCGAAGAGCAGGATCTGCAGCATCGCGTAGGCGCTGAGGGCGAGGGTCAGCTGCGGCCGCAGGGCCGCGGCCTGGCCGGCGGTCCAGCCGCCGCCCACCGCGCCGGTGAGGGCGTCGAGGCCGAAGGCGAGCGCGATCGGGGGGGCGAGCAAGGCGATCGCCGCGCCCCAGGCCAGGGGCACTTCGCGGTAGGTGGAGACTTCCCTGGCCAGGACGCACAGGATGTCGCCGGACGTTCCGGCCTCGGCCTCGGCCACCGCCGCCTCGATCCGGGCCCTGTCCGCCTCGGTCAGCACCTCACCAGCTCCCCGAGGAGCCGCCGCCCCCGAACGAGCCGCCGCCACCCGAGAAGCCGCCGCCGCCGCTCCCCCAACCACCTCCGCCGCCCCAGCCGCCGCGGTCGCGGGCGCCGCTGGAGAGGATCATCATCGGCAGCCACCAGCCCATGCCGCCGCCGTGCGAGCGGAACAGGCTGAAGAAGACGAAGGCGAGGATGATCAGCCCGAAGATCGCCCCGAAGGGGGCGCCGTGCGGCTGGTTCTGCTGCTGGGCCCGGGTGACGTTGGCCTCGGCGCTCGCCTGGTCGAGGCTCAGCTGGGTGATCAGCGCGTCGGTCCCGGCCGCCACCCCGCCCTCGACGTCGCCGGAGCGGAACTTCGGCAGGACCTCGTTCTGCAGGATGACGCTGGAAAGCGCGTCGGTGAGGATCGGCTCCAGCCCGTAGCCTACCTCGATCCGCACCTTGTGCTCGGCCGGGGCGACGATGAAGAGCACGCCGTTGTTCTGGCCTTTCTGGCCAATCCCCCAGGCCCGGCCCAGCTGGTAGCCGTAGTCGGCGATGTCGTAGCCCTGCAGGCTCGGCAGGGTGACCACCACGAGCTGGCGCCCGGTCTTGGCCTCCAGGTCGGCCAGCTTCTGATCGAGGCCGGCCGCCGTGGCCGGCGAGAGCACATGGGCGTCGTCCACCACCCGGCCGGTCAGCGCCGGAAAGGCCGGCGCGGCGGCGGCGGGGGCGGCGAGGAGCGCCAGGACCAGCGCCGCCAGCGCCGCGGCGACGACGATCAGCGAGTGGCGCGCCGTGGTCACGGGGCGGCGTTCGAGGGCGGCGCGGCTGCGGGGCTGGCGGCGGAGGGCGGGGCGGCGCCGGGGGAGGGGGCGGGCGGCCCGAGGTTGAACTGGACTTGCGGCGCGGTCTGGGCCGTCTCGCTGGCCGCGAACCCCTGCATGGGCTTGGCGCTGCGATAGAAGGTGGCAGCCCAGATCGAGGTCGGAACCACCCTGAGCGTGGTGTTGTAGTCGCGGACCGCGTCGTTGTAGTCGCGCCGGGCGATGGCGATCCGGTTCTCGGTGCCCTCCAGCTGCGACTGCAGGGCCAGGAAGTTCTGGTTCGATTTCAGGTCCGGATAACGCTCGCTCACCGCCAGCAGCCGCCCCAGCGAGGCCGAGAGCGCGTCCTGGGCCTGCTGGAAGCGCTGGAAGGCCGCCGGATCGTCGAGCTTGGAGGCGTCGATGTTGACCGAGGTGGCCCGCGCCCGGGCGTTGGTGACCTCGGTGAGCACCGTGCGCTCCTGCTGGGCGTAGCCCTGCACCGTCGCCACCAGGTTCGGGATCAGGTCGGCGCGGCGTTGGTAGTCGGCCTGGACGTCGGCCCACTTGGCCTTGGCGGTCTCCTGCTTGGTCGGGATGTCGTTGATCCCGCAGGCGGCCAGCGTCAGCGGAAGGGCGAGGGCGGCGAGGACGCGCAAGGCGCGTCGGGCGATGATGTGCAAGGCGGGCCCCAATCTCGATAGCGCCGCGAGGGCGGCGGCGCCCGCGAATCTAGGGCTTCGCCGCCGGCGCCGCCAGTCGGTCGGCAAGCGCCGCCGGTTCGCCGCACCCTGCGGGAATGGTCGAGGCGGCTCGCCGGCGCAGCTCGGCGAGCGTGCAGGCCCCTGCAGGGCCGGAGCAGCCATCGAAGCGTAGCGGCAGGCGCACGGCCTGCCTCGGCGCGAGCGCGCGCATCTGGGCCAGGGTCTCGTAGTAGACCGCCGGCTTCACGTAGCGGGCGCCGGTGGCCGGGTCGCGCCAGAGCTCGAAGGCCAGGGTGGCGGCCGGGGCGGTGGAATCCGGCTGCCCGGGTAGGGCCCAGTCGAGCCCGAAGACCGCGCCTATGAAGGCGAGGTTGCTGTCGTGGCCGGCCAGCGCCACGATCTTCGCCTTCGGGCCGAGCGGAGGTCCGGAGGCGGCGCCGGCGCGTCCGTCCAGCGCCGTCAGGATCAGCTTGGCCATGGGAGCGCCAAACCGGCTGGCGATGTACGGGGTCTTCAGGATCAGGAAGAAATTCCGCTCGTGGACCGGCATCACCGCGTCGATGTCCTGCGCACCGGCGCGGCCCCAGGCCACGTCGGTGGGCGCCATGCCCTCGGCGTATTCGAGCAGAAGGTTCTCCGCCAGGCTGGACGTCTCGGCGATCGGACCGGTGATCTTCACGCCGGCGTAGCCGCCGGCCTCGACCGTGTCCTCGCCGGCGAAGCAGGTTCCCGCGCCGCCGGCGCAGGCGCTGGGCGCGAGGATCGCCTGGAGCCGCGCGAGCGCCTGGCGGGCGGCGGGAGTCGCAAGGCCCCCGGGGCCGGCTCGCGACAGGATCGCCGTTCGGGCCGCGGCCGGGTCCACCCGGCAGGCCGCGGCGCCGTTCCCGCCGAAGATCGGATCGCGCGGATCGGGCGGGGCCCATCCGGTCCGCACGCCGCAACCCGGCGCCAGGGTCTGGGCCAAAATCTCCCCGCTGCGGCGGGTCCGCTGGTCGGTCCCGTCGGCCCAGACCTGGACCTCGCCGGGCTTGGGACAGCCGCTTGCCTCGAGAAGCCCGTCGCCCACGTAGGTCCGCCGGAGGGTCTCGCCCATGAGCCGCACCACCTCGCCGCCGTGGGGGGTGAGCTCCCCGGTGGGGACGGGCCAGCCCGGCCAGGGCTTGTCGGCGTACTTGGCCAGCGCCTCGTTGCTGACCACCGGCGGGCGAACCCCGTGGCGCTGAACCAGGACCACGCGCTCCAGCACCAGCGGCCCGGCGGTGGGCGCCGCGGCCGGCGCGATCGCCGCGAGGGCGGCGGCCAGCATCGCCAACAGGAGTCTCACGGCGCGACGTTCTCCAACGGACGACGGGTGACCCTGGGCGGAGGGGATGTCGGTCGTGTTGCGGGGTTGCGAAGTTTTGATGACGGCGGCTCAGGTCATGGTGGGCGTTCGGTCGGCGCGCTCGTCGCCTTCGCCCGGCATGTCGTCGAAGGAGCCGTGGGCCGAGGCCCAGAGGCGGGCGTAGAGCCCGCCGCGGCCGATCAGGGCCTCGTGGCGGCCCTGCTCGACGATGCGTCCCTCCTGCAGGACCACGATCTCGTCGGCCTCGCGGATGGTGGCCAGGCGGTGGGCGATGACCAGGCAGGTGCGGCCGGCGAAGAGGGCCTTGAGGGCCCGCTGGATCTCGAGCTCGGTGAAGCTGTCGATATTGGCGGTGGCCTCGTCCAGGATCAGGATCTTGGGATCGGCGACGATGGCCCGGGCGAAGGAGACCAGCTGGCGCTGTCCCGCCGAGAGATTGCGGCCGCGCTGTCCGACCTCGGTCGCATAGCCCTCCGGCAGGCGGACGATGAAGTCGTGCGCCCGCACCACTTTCGCCGCCGCGATCACCGCCTCGCGAGGCGCCCCGCTGGCGTAGCGGATGTTGTCCTCGATGCTCCCGCTGAAGAGGAAGGGCTCCTGGGGGACCATGCCGATGGTGGCGCCCAGCGAGGCGAGCGACACCTCGCGAACGTCCCGGCCACCCACCCGCACGATGCCCTGGTCGGGCTCGTAGAACCGCCGGACGAGGGCGGCGATGCTGGTCTTGCCCGAGCCGGTGGGGCCCACCAGGGCGACGACCTTGCGAGGTTCCGCCTTCAGCGAGATGTCGTGAAGGACGGGCCGGTGGGGGAAATAGCCGAAGGTGACGTGGTCCAGCTCGATCGTCGGTTCGGGATCCTCGAGCCGCGTCGCGTCCGGACGGTCGGCGATGGCGACGGGCACGTCGAGCACCTCGAAGATCCGGTGCCCGGCCGCCATGGCCCGCTGCATCACCGTGTACTGCATCGACAGCATCCGCACCGGTTCGAAGAACTTCTGCACGGAGAGGACGTAGAAGATCAGCGCCCCCACCTGCATCTGGCTGCGCAGCACCTCGGCCCCGCCGGCCACGATGATCGTTGCCATGGCGAGGCCGGTGAGGATGTCCACTGTGGGCGTCATGATCTGGGAGAGGAAGGCGCTGTCGATGGCCGCCTGCATGTTCTCCCGGGCCTTCTCCTCGTAGAGCTTGAAGTTCATGGCCTCGCGGCGCGTCTCCTGGACGGTGCGCACTCCGTTGATGTTCTCGGCCAGGGCGCCGTTGGCCACCGAGGACGCGTCCCGGGCCCGCCGGAAGGTCTTGCGGGAGAACGGCAACCAGACGGCGCGGATGGCGATCAGGGCCGGCAGCACCAGCAGGGTGAGGAGGCCGAGCTTCCAGTCCACCGCCACCATGAAGGCGGCCGTCCCCGCGAGGACGGCGAAGTCCCCCAGCGAGCCGGTGGAGCTCTCCAGGAAATCCTGCAGGGCGCCCACGTCGCCCTGAAGGCGGCTCATGATCCGGCCCACGTGGGTCTTGTCCATGAACGTGAGGGCGACGTCCTGGAAATGGGCGAACATCGCCCGGCGCACGTCGAAGATGACCTTCTGGGCGAGCCGGGTGGTCATCCAGCCCTCCAGGAAGGAGGCGGCGGCCGACAGCAGGATCAGGCCCCCGAAGGCCGCCAGCAGGTGGGTGAGCGCGGCCACGTCGCCGCGCACCGCCGCGCTGATCGTCTGGCCGGTGAGGTAGGGGACCAGCACCTGGGCGCCGGCCGAGACCAGCACCGCGACCTGGGCTCCGGCGATGAAGCCGCGGTGCGGCCTCAGGAAGCTCAGGAACCGGCGCAGGATCCGGGTGTCGAAGGCCGCGAATATCTCCTCGGCGTCGGCCGCGCCGAGGTTGGCGTTGGGCCGCTTGGCGGGATCGCCGCTTCGGATGGCGACGTCGCTCATTCGACCGGCTCCGCCACGGGCCGGCGCAGGCGCTCGCCGGCGATGGAGAGGCCCTCGGCGCTCCTGCTCTGCAGGTGGAAGAGGTCCGCGTATTCGCCGCCCATCGCCAGGAGCTCGGCGTGCGTCCCGCGCTCGACGATCCGGCCCTCCTCGAGGACCAGAATCTCGTCGGCGTGCATCAGCGAGGAGAGCCGGTGGGCGATGATGATGGTGGCCTTGGCGCGGGTGGCGCCGGCCAGCGCCTCGCGCACCCGCTGCTCGGTCACCGCATCGATAGACGCCGTGGAATCGTCGAAGACCATGATCCCGGGTCCCGGCACCACGCCGCGCGCGATCGACATCCGCTGGCGCTGGCCGCCGGAGAGCTGCACGCCCCGCTCGCCGACCCGGGTGTCATAGGCGGCGGGCAGGCCGGCGACGAAGCCGTGGATCTGCGCGGTGCGGGCGGCCTCCACGATCCGCGCCTCCTCGGCCCAGGGATCGGCGTAGGCGACGTTGTTGGTGACCGTGGCGTCGAAGAGAAAGGCCTCTTGCTGCACGAGCCCCACGTATTCGCGCAAGGAGGCGAGGGTGACATCCCGTATGTCGACCCCGTCGATGGTGATTCGCCCGCCGCCGGGCTCGTAGAACCTTGGGATCAGGTTGGCGATGGTGGACTTGCCGCCGCCCGGCGGCCCCACGATGCCGAGCGTGCGTCCCGGGGCGATCTCGAAGCTGATGTCGTGGAGCACCGGCTTGCCGGAGACATAGGCGAAATCGACGTGCTCGAAGCGCAGCACCCCTTGCGTCGGCGCCAGCGGCCGGGCGTGCGGGCCATCGACGATGGCGGGCTCGAGGTCGAGGATCTCGAAGAGGCGGCCGCCGCAGCTGGTCGCCCGCGCCGCCGAGATGACGATCATGGCGATCTGCCGGATCGCCGGCTGCAGAAGGGTCATGTAGAAGACGAACTCGGTGAGCCGCCCGGGCGTGATCGTGCGCCCGGCCACCGCCCGCCCCCCCGACCAGAGCAGGGCCGCCATGGCCGCGCTGTAGAAGATCTGGATCGCCGAGACCGAGCGGTAGCGCATCACGATGCGCTTCAGCGACTCGGCCAGGGCCTCGCTGGCGGCCTTGTCGAACTTGGCGAGCTCGAAGTCCTTGGCCGCGAAGGCGCGCACCACCCGGATCCCCTGCAGGTTCTCCACCATGGTGAGGGTGAGGACGCCCATCAGCCTCTGGATGCGGGACCAGGCGATCCTCAGCCGCACGCCCATCCGCGCCAGCACGAAGGCCGAGAAGGGCGTGAAGGCCAGCGCGATCACCGCCAGCCTCGGGTCGGTGGCGATCATCAGGTAGGTCGCGGTGGAGAGCAGCAGGACGAGGGTCAGGAACTGCATCATCCCCTGCTGGATGAAGCCGCGCGTCCCTTCGAGGTCGAGCATGCCGCGCGAGATCAGATCGCCGGAATGGGTCTGGTCGTGGAAGCCGAAGGAGAGCTTCTGGAGCTGCTGGAAGAAGTCGAGCCTGAGCTGGTAGGCGACCTTCTGACTCACGAACTCCGCCTGGTAGCCGCCGAAGCCGGTGAGGACGCCGCGCGCGGCGCTGGCGACGACGATCAGGAGGGCGGAGATCATCAGCGCGTGCTCGGCGCTCCGGGTGGCGAGCGCGATCTGGGCCGCCGGCGCGTGGGCGGCCCTGGCGAGGGCGGCCTTGGCCAGCAGGCTCTGCACCTGGTCCACCGCGTGGCCGAACAGCTTCGGCAGGGTGAGCGCGGCCACCGAGGCGCCCAGCGAGGCGCCGATCGCCAGCGCCACGCGGGCCGGCGCCGCCTTCAGCGCCATGCGGACGATCCGCCGAAGCACCTTCGGCATCGCCCGCACATCGACCACCCGCACGGGGGTCCCAATGGGCGCAGCCGACGCCGCGCCGCCAGACCGAGACATCCAGTATTCCGCCTATCCGCTGGCTATAGTGGGGAGCCGCGGCGCCGATGGCAAATCGGCCGGCGCTTCCGTGGTCTTCACATACGCCCCGCTCAGGTGGCGCACTCGCTGTCTCTGGAGAAGCCATGGCCAACACTCGGAACGCCGATGGCAGCGCCGGTGACGCGGACTACGGGACCATCGGCGCAGGCTATGCGCGCTTCCGCCAGCCCGATCCTCGGATCGCTGCTCTCATTCGGGCGGAGCTTGGTGGCGTCGCGAGCGTCCTGAACGTGGGCGCGGGCGCGGGATCCTACGAGCCTCAAGACCTTCAGGTCGTTGCGGTCGAACCTTCCGAGACCATGCGCGCGCAGCGGCCGTCCCATCTGGCGGCGGCCGTCGGCGGACGCGCCGAGGCCTTGCCCTTCAAGGACAACAGTTTTGACGCTGCTATGGCGCTCGTCACCGTGCACCAATGGTCAGACTTAAGAGCCGGGCTAAGGGAGATGAGGCGGGTCGCCCGCGGTCCCGTGTTAGTGATGACCGCCGATCCCCAAGCTCTTGGGCGTTTTTGGCTTAGCCGGTACGCGCCCGAGGCGATTTCGGTCGAGGCGAAACGCATGCCGGCGCCAGAGCAGGTTCTGGAAGGGCTTGGCGGCGACGGCGACATCATCCATGTGCCCATCCCGCTCGACTGTCGCGACGGCTTCAACGAGGCGTACTACGGCCGCCCCGAATGCCTGCTCAATCCGGCCGCACGCCAGGCATGCTCCTCTTGGAGCTTCATCGGGGCCGCAGCCACTGAGCGCTTCGAGGCGGCGCTTCGTGCTGATCTCGCAAGCGGCGCTTGGGATGCTGAGTGGGGCTCACTGCGTCCGACTCCGCAGTTCGAAGGATCACTTCGCCTAGTAATTTCCCGACCGAGTTGACGTCGGCTTCCCTTCTGTCCGCGATGGGGATCGTAAGCCGCTTCGGACCTCCCGCCGGGAGCCGATTAACCGGCCCGCCGGGTCGTATGGAGCAACCCGCCTGCTACGCCAGCGCCCGCCCGTAGAGCGAGATAAGCCGCCCCCAGGCGCGTTCGGCGGCGGCGGGGTTGTAGGTGGGGTTGTCCTTGACGCACCAGCCGTGGTTGGCGCCGGCGTAGACCTCGATCTCGGCCGGCACGCGCGCTCCGTCGAAGGCGCCGCGCAGCTTGTCCTTGGCGTCGGGCTGGCGGGCGTCGTCGTTGGCGGCGATGCCGAAGTAGTAGGCGGCCTTCAGCTTGGGGACCAGCAGGTGGGGGCTGTCGGGCTTGTCGGTGACGAGGTTGGCGCCGTGGAACGAGGCGCCGGCGCCCACGCGGTGCGGGGCGAGGGCCGCCGCGACTAGGGTGTAGGGGCCACCCATGCAGAAGCCGACGACGCCAGTCTTCTTGCTGCGCTCGACGGCGGTCTGAGCGTTGAGGAAGGCGAGGTAGGCGATGCAATCGTGGACCATCGCCTCGCGGGTCAGGGGGGCGGTGAGCGGGGTGAGCTTTGCGCGGTCGGCGGGATTGGAGAAGTCGAAGGGGCCCTCGAGGACCGGCGCCTTGCGGGTCCGGTAGAACGGGTTGGGGACCAGCACCGTGTAGCCTTCGCCCGCCAGCCGCCGGCCCATGTCGCGGAACACCGGACGCAGGCCGAGGATGTCGGTGAAGATCACCACCGCCGGCCAGGCGCCCTTGCCGGGCGGATGGAAGAGAGCCGCGTCGCAGACGCCGTCGGCGGTCTTCACGTCGACGTCGGTCTCGACGATATCCGCCGCCAGAGCGCCGCCGGCGGCCAGGAGCCCGGCGCCCACCGAGACCGCCGCGAGCTGGCGGCGGGAGAGCGCGCCGGGATCCCTGATGGAGGCGGGGGCGCCTTCGATGTCCATCGGGATCACTCCACGATCGCGGCGTAGACGAGGCTCTTCAGCTGGCCGCGGAAGTTGAAGATGCGGCTCGGCAGCAGCTGGGTCATGAAGACGACCACGAGGTCTTCGGCCGGGTCGATCCAGAAGAGGGTCGAGGCTGCGCCCCCCCAGTAGTAGTCGCCGACGTTCGGGGTGTCCGCCTTCACAGGATCGAGGGTCATGGCGAACCCGAGCCCGAAGCCGACCCCGGTCTGGGGACCGTCGACGATCCCGTCCACGGTGAGGCTCGCGATATCTTGGCCGTCCTTCAGGTGGTTGCGGCGCATCAGCTCTATGGTCCGGGGGCCCAGGATCCGCGCCCCGTCCAGCTCGCCGCCCCGGCGCAGCATCTCACAGAACCGGAGGTAGTCTTCGGTGGTTCCGACGAGGCCGCCGCCGCCGGAGAAGAAGGCCGGCTCGGTCCGATAGGGGCTGGTCGCGGGGTCGTCCTGAAGCATGAGCTTCTTGTCCGGTCCGCGTGTGTAGGCGGCGGCGAAACGCGAGGCCTTGTCGTCCGGCACGAAGAAGGCGGTGTCCCGCATCCCCAGGGGGCCGAAGATCGTCTCCTCGAGGAAACGGTCGAACCGCTGGCCAGAGATCCTCTCCACCAGCGCCCCGCAGACATCGGTGGCGTACGAGTACATCCAGCGCTCGCCGGGCTGGAAGCGCAGGGGCGCCTTGGCGAGCTTGTCGACGAAGACCGAGAGCGGCTCGTCACGGTTGCGGGTCATGCCGAGGTCGGCCCAGATCCGCTCCACCGGATCGAGGCTCATCGGGGCGCCCAGCGCCGAAAGCCCACCGCCGTAGGTGAGGCCGGCCGTGTGGCTGAGCAGGTGGCGGACGGTCATCGGCTGGGCGGGCTCGACGCTGTTCATCAAGACGCCGGAGCCGGACGTCCAGACCCGCTGGTCGGCCCAGGCGGGAAAGAACCGGCTGACCGGATCGTCCAGCTGGAACTCCCCCCGCTCCCAGAGGCTCATCAGCGCCACCGAGGTGATCGGCTTGGTCATCGAATAGATGCGGAAGATCGCGTCCTCGGCCATGGGCCGGCCGCGCTCGCGGTCCATCTGGCCGAACGAGCGCAGGTAGGCCAGGCGGCCATGGCGGGCCACCGCCACCTGGGCGCCGGCGATCTTGCCGGATCCGATGTAGCGTCGCTCCAGGTGCTCGGTTATCCGCTCGAGGCGCGGGACCGAGAGGCCCGTGTGCTTGGGGGCGAGTTCCATCGACGATCCTTCCCTGACGACTAAAACCTCCCGCCTAGGGACGGCGCCGTCAAGGCGAGTAGGCTTGCGCCCATGGCGCCGCCACCCCACCTGCGCCGACGTGGGGGCCTCAAGCGCCGGCCGGGCGCGGAGTTCGCAGCTTGTGGCCTGGAGCATCGAAAAATGAGCCAAACGGCTCGATCTGAGCGGATTCACCTTCGCAGCGGCGCCCCGGAGCGCGCATTTTGCGGATGAAATAGGGTCAGACGCCGCCGGGCCGGCCCCTTTGATCGTGTCACAGTCGACAGAGTCGGGGCAGAACCTGTAAATGCGGCCCGAAGGGGCGGCAATCCAGGCGCGCCCTCAGTTTTAGGACGGGTTGTTCTGGATGGCGACGCCGCCACGGCAGGGACTTTACGATCCGCGTCACGAGCATGACGCGTGCGGCGTTGGGTTTGTGGCCAATATCAAGGGCCGCAAATCCCACGAGGTGGTGGAACGCGGCCTGGAGATCCTGGTCAACCTCGACCACCGGGGCGCGGTGGGGGCCGACCCCCTGGTGGGCGACGGCGCCGGCTGCCTGATCCAGATCCCCGACGCCCTGCTGCGCGACTGGGCCGCCGGGGCCGGCGTCGACCTGCCGCCGCCGGGCGACTACGCGGTGGCCATGTGCTTCCTGCCGCAGGACGAGGCCGCCGCCGAGCTGGCGGTGGGGCAGTTCGAGCATTTCATCCGGGTCGAGGGCCAGCAGCTGCTGGCCTGGCGGGACGTGCCGGTGAACACCGCCGGGCTCGGCAAGGCGGTGCTGGCGGAGATGCCGCTGATCCGCCAGGCGATCATCGCCCGCGGCGCGCGGGTGAAGGACCAGGACGCCTTCGAGCGCAAGGTTCTGGCTATCCGCAAGCAAACCCAGAACCCGCTGGCCGAGCTGGCCGCCAAGCACGGACTGCCCACGCTCACCGACTTCTACATGCCCTCGTTCTCGTCGCGGACGGTGGTCTACAAGGGCCTGCTGCTCGCCCACCAGGTGGGGAGCTTCTACGAGGATCTGCGCAACCCGCTGACCCAGTCGGCGGTGGCCTTGGTGCACCAGCGGTTCTCCACCAACACCTTCCCTTCCTGGAAGCTCGCGCACCCCTACCGGTTCCTGGCCCACAACGGCGAGATCAACACCGTCCGCGGCAACGTGAACTGGATGAACGCCCGCCGGCGGACCATGGAATCGGACTTGCTGGGGCCCGACCTCGACAAGATGTGGCCGCTGATCCCTCACGGCCAGTCGGACACCGCCTGCCTCGACAACGCCCTCGAGCTGCTGCTCGCCGGCGGCTACCCGCTCGCCCACGCGATGATGATGCTGATCCCGGAGGCCTGGGCCGGCAATCCGCTCATGGACCCCAGGCGGCGGGCTTTCTACGAGTACCACGCAGCGCTGATGGAGCCCTGGGACGGGCCGGCGGCGGTGGCCTTCACCGACGGGCGGCAGGTGGGCGCGACGCTCGACCGCAACGGCCTTCGCCCGGCCCGTTTCGTCATCACCGACCAGGACCACGTGATCATGGCCTCCGAGGTGGGCGTCCTGCCCATCGAGGAGGAGCGCATCGTCCGCAAGTGGCGCCTGCAGCCGGGCAAGATGCTGCTCATCGACATGGAAGAGGGCCGCATCGTCGAGGACGAGGAGATCAAGCAGTCCCTCGCCGAGGCGAACCCTTACGAGGAGTGGCTGCGCGGCACTCAATTCAAGCTGGCCGACCTCCCAGAGCCGCCCGCGTGGGAGCCGGCCTTGGCGAACGATCCCAAGGCCTTCCTGGATCGCCAGCAGGCCTTCGGCTACACCCAGGAAGACCTTTCGTTCTTCCTGGAGCCGATGAGCCAGGACGGCGACGATCCGGTCGGCTCCATGGGGACCGACACGCCGATCGCAGTGCTCTCCAAGCGCCCGAAGCTTCTTTACGAATACTTCAAGCAGAACTTCGCCCAGGTCACCAACCCGCCGATCGATCCGATCCGCGAGGAGCTGGTGATGAGCCTGGTCTCCATGATCGGGCCGCGGCCCAACCTGCTCGGCCACCACGCCGGCGCCCACAAGCGCCTCGAAGTGACCCAGCCGGTGCTGACCAACGCCGACCTGGAGAAGATCCGCTCGATCGCCGAGCTCGCCGACGGCGCCTTCCGCACCGCCACCCTCGACGCCACCTGGCCCGCCGCTGAGGGCGCCGCCGGGCTCGAGCGGGCGCTGGAGCGGCTCTGCCACGAGGCCACCGACCGGGTGCTCGCGGACGCCAACATCCTGATCCTTTCCGACCGCGCCACGGCCGAAGACCGGATCGCGATCCCGGCGGCGCTGGCCGTCGCGGCGACCCACCATCACCTGATCCGCCAGGGCCTGCGGATGCAGACCGGCCTCGTCGTCGAGACCGGCGAGGCGCGCGAGGTGCACCACTTCTGCGTTCTGGCCGGCTATGGGGCCGAGGCTGTGAACCCCTACCTGGCCTTCGAGACCCTGGAGCAGCTCCGCGTCCAGGGCCGCTCCAAGCGCTCGGCCAAGGACGTCCAGAAGAACTACATCAAGGCGATCGGCAAGGGGGTGCTGAAGGTGATGTCCAAGATGGGCATCTCCACCTACCAGTCCTACTGCGGCGCTCAGATCTTCGACGCGGTGGGCCTCTCCTCGGCCTTCGTGGAGAAGTACTTCACCGGCACCGCCACCACCATCGAGGGCGCGGGGCTCGGCGAGATCGCCGAGGAGTGCGTGCGCCGGCACCGCGACGCCTACGGCGATGCGCCGATCTACCGCCAGATGCTGGATGTCGGCGGCGCTTACGCCTGGCGCCTGCGCGGCGAGGACCACGCCTGGACGCCCGAGAGCGTCTCCAAGCTGCAGCACGCGGTGCGAGGGAACCTGCCCGGGGAGTACCGGGCCTTCGCCGCCCAGATCAACGAGCAGAACGAGCGGCTGCTCACCATCCGCGGGCTGATGCGCTTCAAGTGGGCGGACGAGCCGATCCCGCTGGACGAGGTCGAGCCGGCCTCGGAGATCGTCAAGCGGTTCGCCACCGGGGCGATGAGCTTCGGCTCCATCAGCCGTGAGGCGCACACGACGCTGGCCATCGCCATGAACCGGATCGGCGGGCGCTCGAACACCGGCGAGGGCGGCGAGGAGGCCGACCGCTACCGGCCGCTGCCCAACGGCGATTCCATGCGCTCGAAGATCAAGCAGGTGGCGTCGGGCCGGTTCGGGGTGACCGCCGAGTACCTGGTCAACTCCGACGACATCCAGATCAAGATGGCTCAGGGCGCCAAGCCCGGGGAGGGCGGCCAGCTGCCCGGCCACAAGGTGGACAAGAACATCGCCCGGGTCCGCCATTCGACGCCGGGCGTGGGGCTGATCTCGCCGCCGCCGCACCACGACATCTATTCCATCGAGGACCTGGCCCAACTCATCCACGACCTGAAGAACGTCAACCCAAAGGCCCGCATCTCGGTGAAGCTGGTCTCGGAGGTGGGCGTGGGCACCGTGGCGGCCGGGGTCTCCAAGGCCAAGGCCGACCACGTCACCATCTCCGGGTTCGAGGGCGGCACGGGCGCTAGCCCGCTGACCTCGCTCACCCACGCCGGCTCGCCCTGGGAGATCGGCCTGGCCGAGACCCAGCAGACCCTGCTGCTCAACGGGCTTCGGACGCGGATCGCGGTGCAGGTGGACGGCGGGGTGCGCACCGGCCGCGACGTCGCCATCGGCGCCCTCTTGGGCGCCGACGAGTTCGGCTTCGCCACCGCGCCCCTGATCGCGGCCGGCTGCATCATGATGCGCAAGTGCCACCTGAACACCTGTCCGGTGGGGGTGGCGACCCAGGACCCGGTGCTGCGCGCCAAGTTCACCGGCAAGCCCGAGCACGTGATCAACTACTTCTTCTTCGTGGCCGAAGAGCTGCGCGAGATCATGGCCAAGCTCGGCTTCCGGACGGTCAACGAGATGATCGGCCAGGTGGGCCGTCTCGACGCGCGGCCGGCGGTGGAGCACTGGAAGGCCCGCGGCGTCGACCTCTCGCGGCTGCTCTATGCGGCGCCGCCGAGCCACTCGAAGGGGCTCTGGAACCAGGACCGCCAAAACCACGGGCTGGAGCGCGCCCTCGACCACGAGGTGATCGCCGAAGCCCAGCGGGCCCTGGATGGCAAGGGGCCGGTGCTCGTCGAGCGCCGGGTCCGCAACGTGAACCGCACGGTGGGCGCCATGCTCTCCGGCGAGGTGGCGAGCCGCTACGGCCACGCCGGCCTGCCGGAAGACACCATCTCGGTGAAGTTCTCCGGCACCGCCGGCCAGAGCTTCGGCGCCTTCCTCGCCCGCGGCGTCAGCCTGGAGCTCACCGGCGACGCCAACGACTATGTGGGCAAGGGGCTTTCGGGCGGCCGGGTGGTGGTCCGCCATCCCTCGGGGACCGGCCGCGACCCGACCCGCAACATCATCGTCGGCAACACCGTGCTCTACGGCGCCATCGCCGGCGAGGCCTACTTCGAGGGCGTGGCTGGCGAGCGGTTCGCGGTGCGCAACTCGGGCGCGGTGGCGGTGGTGGAAGGCGTTGGCGACCACGGCTGCGAATACATGACCGGCGGCGTGGTCTGCGTGCTCGGGGACACCGGGCGGAACTTCGCGGCCGGCATGTCGGGCGGCGTGGCCTATGTGTACGATCCGACCGGCCGCTTCCGGGAGCTCTGCAACCCGGCGATGGTCGATCTGGAGCCGGTGGCGCCGAGCGCGCCGGCCGAGCGGGAGGACGAGGCGCTGCGCCCGCGTCAGCGCTCGGTCAGCGTCGAGAACAGCGGAATGGGCGATCCGCTGCGCTTCGACGCCGAGCGGTTGCGCATCCTGGTGGAGCGCCACCATCTGCACACTGGCAGCGCCCGGGCGGCCGAGCTGCTCGGCGACTGGGAAAAAGCCTTGACGTGCTTCGTCAAGGTCATGCCCAAGGACTACCGTCGGGCGCTCGAGGATCTGGCGGCCGAACGCGCGGCCGCCAAGGCCGTCGCCGCCGAGTAAACCTTTAAGCCTGCTGGAGTTGACCGGATGGGAAAGCCGACCGGCTTCCTGGAGATAGAACGGCGCGATCGACCGTATGAGAAGCCGTCGGCGCGGCTGAAGACGTGGAGCGAATTCGTCCGCCCGCTGGCGCCGGCCGATCTCGCCCGCCAGGCCGCCCGCTGCATGAGTTGCGGAATCCCGTTCTGTCACCAGGGCTGCCCGGTGAACAACCAAATCCCGGACTGGAACGACCTCGTCTACCGCGACGACTGGCGCGCGGCGCTGGAAAACCTGCACTCGACCAACAATTTCCCGGAATTCACGGGCCGCATCTGCCCGGCGCCCTGCGAGGCGGCCTGCACCCTCAACATCGAGGACAACCCGGTCACCATCAAATCCATCGAGTGCCAGATCGTCGATCGCGGCTGGGAGGAGGGCTGGGTGGTCCCGCAGCCGCCGGATTCCTCGAGCGGCCGCAAGGTGGCGGTGGTGGGTTCCGGGCCGTCGGGCCTCGCTTGCGCCCAGCAGCTCGCGCGAGTCGGTCACGCGGTGACGGTGTTCGAGAAGAACGACCGGATCGGCGGCCTGCTCCGCTACGGAATCCCCAACTTCAAGATGGAAAAGCATCTGATCGACCGGCGGATCGCCCAGATGGAGGCCGAGGGCGTCGCCTTCCGGCCCGGCGTCGAGGTGGGGGCGGTGATCACGGTGGAGGAACTGCTCTCCGAGTTCGACGCGGTGGCCCTGGCGGGCGGCGCGGAGTCGCCGCGCGACCTGCCGATCCAGGGCCGGGAGCTCAAGGGAATCCATTTCGCCATGGAGTTCCTGACCCAGCAGAACCGCCGCAACGAGGGCGATCCCGAGGCGAAGGCGGCGCCGGGGGGCGCGATCAGCGCCAAGGGCAAGCATGTGGTGGTGATCGGCGGCGGCGACACCGGCTCGGACTGCATCGGCACCTCGAACCGCCAGGGGGCGGCCTCGGTGACCCAGCTCGAGATCCTGCCGATGCCGCCCGAACGGGAGGACAAGGAGCTGACCTGGCCCGACTGGCCGCTGAAGCTTCGGACCTCCTCGTCCCAGGAGGAGGGCTGCGAGCGGGATTTCGCGGTCACCACCCGCCAGGCGGTGGGCAAGGACGGGCGGATCGAGGCGCTGGAGTGTGCCAGGGTCGAGTGGGCGCCCGGTCCCGACGGGCGGGTGACCATGACCGAGATCCCCGGCAGCGAATTCGTCCTGCCGGCGGACCTGGTGCTGCTGGCGATGGGCTTCGTCGGCCCGCGCCGCGGCATGCTGGAGCAGGCGGGCGTCGAGCTGGACGCGCGCGGCAACGTCAAGGCCAGCCTGACGGACTACCGCAGCTCCACGCCGCAGGTTTTCGCCTGCGGCGACATGCGCCGCGGCCAGTCGCTGGTGGTGTGGGCGATCCGCGAAGGCCGCCAGTGCGCGCGGGCGATCGACGAGTTCCTGAGGGGCGAGAGCGTGCTGCCGCGCTGAGCCGGTCCAGGGCTCGAGGGTGATAGTGGACGGCCGCGAATTCCCTTAAAAGGCGCCCGCCGATGGGGGCAGACTCAGGGGGAGAAGTCTTGGCCGCGCAAGGGGGCCTGTTCGCGACGAACGGCGCCCAGCCGTCCCGGGAGGCGCTTCAGGCCGCCCAGACGCGGCTGATGCAGGACCACGGCTTGCAGTTCCGCTTCGCCGCAGCGCCCTCGCCGAGCCCGCCCAGCCGCCTGCCGCACTGGCTCCTCGATCTGCTGCGCTCGCTCGGCAAACTTGGCGCCGGGCTCGGCAAAGGTCTCGAATGGGTGTTCATCGCCGGGCTGGCGGTGGCGCTCGCCCTGGTGCTCCTGTTCATCGCCCGGGAGATCATCCGCACCCGCTGGCCGCAGCTTCTGAAGCGCAAGCGGGCGGCCCGGCGGGCGGCGCTCGACTGGCGCCCGGACGCCGCGGCGGCGCGCGCGCTGCTGGAGGAGGCCGATCGGCTGGCCGCGGAGGGCGCCTACGGCGAGGCGGCCCACCTGCTGCTCTACCGCAGCATCGAGGACATCGAGCGCCACCGCCCCCGATTGGTGAGGCCGGCCCTGACCTCGCGGGAGATCGCCGGGCTGGAAGGCCTGCCCGCCGCCGCCCGCGCCACCTTTTCGAAGATCGCCGAGATCGTGGAGCGTAGCTTCTTCGGCGGCCGTGACCTCGACGCGGCGGGCTTCGCCGAGTGCCGCCAGGCCTACGAGGCCTTCGCCATCGCGGGCGCGTGGGCGTGAGCGATCCCTCCGAAGAGGCCACGCCGGAAGTCTTCTCACCGAGCGCGGTGATCGCGATCGTCCTCGTCTCGGTTTTCGCCTTCGCCGCCTTCGTCACCCTGATGGCCTACGCGCCGGACCTGCGCCGCGACTTCGTCTGCCGGCCGAACGTCTACTCCAAGTGCGCCGTCGGCTTCGCCGGGCTGGAAGCCCTGGTCCGCCAGCAGGACGCGCCCACCCTGATCAGCCGCACCACCCTGCCGAAGGGCGCGCGCGAGGGGCTGCTCATCGTCACCCCCGAGCCCGGCCGCAGCGCCGACGCCGCCAGCCTCGGATTCGCAGGGCCCGTCCTGGTGGTGCTGCCCAAGTGGGAGACGGTTCCGGATCCGGGTCGGCCGACCTGGGGACGCAAGGCGGGGCTGCTGGACCCCGCGGCGGAGATGCCTCGCAAGGGCCTCGCCCCCTATGTCCTCGCTCGGCGCAGCGGCGTGGCCAGGCATGCCCTCGCCGGCGCCGTAGGCTCCCCCTTCGAGAACGCATTCCTGTTCACCGGCCCCGTCGACTCCCTCCAGACCGCCAGCGTCCAGGGCTGGCTTCCGGTGCTGACCGACGAGACCGGTGGCGCGGTGATGTCGGTGGCCAAGAACGCCGACGTCTATCTGCTCGCCGATCCCGACCTCCTGAACACCCAGGGCCTCGCCGACCTCGACACCCTCGCCACCGCGACGCGCATCGTCCAGACCCTGAGACGCGGCGAGGGCCCGGTGATGTTCGACGTGTCCCTGGATGGTTACCGGATCGAGCGCAACGCGCTGAAGCTGATGCTGGCCCCGCCGTTCCTGGCCGTCACCCTGTGCCTGGCGGCGGCCGCGGCGCTGGCGGGCCTGCAGGCCCTGGCGCGCTTCGGGCCGGCGCGGCGGCCGGGCAGGGTGTTCGCGCTCGGCAAGGAAGCGCTGGCCGACAATTCCGCCCAGCTGATCCGCCTCGCCCGCCGCGAAGCCAGGATGGCGCCTCCCTACGCCGCCCTGACCCGCGCCGCAGCCGCCAGGGCGGTGGCCGCGCCGCGCGAGCTTGCCGGCGAGGACCTGACCGCATTCCTGGACCGCCTTGGCGCGCAGCGGGGGACGGATAGGCGCCTGGCCGACCTCGCCCTGGAGGCCGACCGGGTCCGCGACCGCAAGGGCCTCACCGAGGTCGCCCAAAGACTCTATCGATGGAGACTGGAGATGACGCGTGAACGTCGCTGAGGTGAAGGCCCTGGCCGACCGCATAAGGGCAGAGATCGCCAAGGCGGTGGTCGGCCAGTCCGAGACGGTCGACCTGATGCTGACCGCCCTTCTCGCCGGCGGCCACATGCTGCTGGAGGGCCCGCCCGGCGTGGCCAAGACCTTCCTCGCCCAGTGCTTCGCGCGGACCCTCAAGCTTCAGTTCGGCCGCATCCAGTTCACCCCCGACCTGATGCCCGGCGACATCCTGGGCGCCAATCTCTTCAACTTCCAGACGTCCGCCTTCGCCCTCACCCGGGGCCCGATCTTCTGCGAGCTGCTGCTGGCCGACGAGATCAACCGCACGCCGCCCAAGACCCAGGCAGCCCTGCTGGAGGCGATGCAGGAGCGGCGCGTGACGATCGACGGCGAGGTCTATCCGCTCAGCGCCCGCTTCATGGTGGTGGCCACCGAGAACCCGATCGAGCAGCAAGGCACCTATCCCCTGCCGGAGGCCCAGCTCGACCGGTTCCTGTTCAAGCAGACGCTCAAGTACCCTTCGGCGGAGGAAGAACGGGCGATCGTGGCGACCCACGGTCTGCGGGTGGGCAGCCCCGATCCGGCGGCGATGGGGGTCGGGACGGTGGCGGGCCAGGGCGAGCTGGCGGCGGCGGTGGAGGCGGTCTCGGCCATCCGGCTCGCCGACCAGGTGATTGGCTATGTGGTGGACCTGGTGCGCGCCACCCGGGAAAGCCCCGACCTCGAGACCGGCGCCAGCCCCCGGGCCGGGGCCATGCTGGCCACCGCCGCTCGCGCGCGGGCGGTGCTGGAGGGGCGCGACTACGTCATACCGGACGACGTCAAGGCCCTCGCCCTGCCGGCCTTGCGCCACCGGGTGATTCCCTCGCCCGCCGCCGAGATCGAGGGCAAGCTGACAGACGACACCCTGAAGGGACTGATCGAGCGCGTGGAAGCGCCCCGGTGATCTATCCGACCCAGCGCGCGGTGGTCGCCATGGCGGCCGGGGCGCCGGCGGCGCTGGCAGTGGGTCTCGTCCATCCTGGCTGGTGGCTTGCGGCCGCGGCGTGGACGGCGCTGGTCGGGGGCCTGTGCCTGGCCGACGCGGTGCTGGGGGCCGCCACCGACCGGGCGAGCCTCAGCCTGCAGGCGCCGGGCGCGCTGCCCACCGCGGGCCAGGCTCCCATCAGCGTTCGGGTCAGCTTCGAGGGCCGGGCGCCGCGGGCCGTCGAAGCCGCCGTCGAGGCCAATCCGCGGCTGGCGACTGCCCCCGCCCGCATCCGCGCGCCGGTGCGACGCGGGGAAGGGGAGGCGCGTTTCGAGCTGACGCCGATCCGCCGCGGCGAAGGGGTGATCGAGCGGGTCTGGCTGCGCTGGCGCGGCCCATTCGGACTGGTCTGGAAGCAGGTGGCGCAGGCGCCCGGCAACGTCATCCCCATCACCCCCAACGTGCGGGCGGTGAAGGACGAAGCCATCCGCCTCTTCTCCCGCGAGGCACTGTTCGGGTTGAAGGTCCAGCTCGAGACCGGCGAGGGCTCGGAGTACCACGCCCTGCGCGAGCTGGTCGCCGGCATGGACCGGCGCACCATCGACTGGAAGCAGTCGGCGCGCCACGGGAAGCTGCTGGTCAAGGAGTTCCGGACCGAACGGAACCATCCGATCATCTTCGCCATCGACGCCGGCAGGCTCATGTGCGAGCCGCTGCAGGGCGCCCCGCGCCTGGACCGGGCGATCAATGCGGCGCTGCTGATGGCCTTCGTGGCCCTGAAGCTGGGCGACCGCGTCGGTTTCTTCGGATTCGACAGCCGGCCGCGGCTGTTTTCCGGCGCCGTCGCCGGCGCCCACGCCTTTCCGCTGCTGCAGCGGCTGGTCGCACGCCTGGACTATTCGGCCGAGGAGACCAACTACACCTTGGCCCTCACCCAACTGGGGGCGGCGCTGGAGCGGCGCTCGCTGGTGGTGGCGTTCACGGACGTCGCCGACACCACCAGCGCCGAGCTCATGGTCGAGAACGTCGGCCGCCTTTTGCGGCGCCACCTCGTGCTCTTCGTGGTGTTCCGAGACGAGGAGCTGGAGGCGATCGCCCGGCGCGAGCCTGCGGACCCGGAGGCGGTGTCCCGGGCGGTGACCGCCGAGGCGCTGCTGCGCGAGCGCGAGCTGGTAATCGCCCGCCTGGTGCGGATGGGAGTCCTGGTCGTCGATGCGCCGGCCGCTTCCATGAGCTCGGCGCTGCTCTCGGCCTACATCGATCTCAAGCGGCGGGATCTCCTGTGACGGCGCCCGCGGTCGCAGACCTTCGGCTGAAGAGCCAGCGGTTCCGGGCCGAGCGCGAGGCGGACTGGCGCCGGCTCGAAACCCTGCTTCGGAAGGCCGAGGGGGGATCGCCCGCCAAGCTCACCGAGGAAGAGCTTCTGGCCATCCCGGTGCTCTACCGGGCGACCCTGTCGGCGTTGTCGGTGGCGCGGGCGACAGCCCTCGACCACCGGCTGATCGAGTACCTGGAGAGCCTTTCCAGCCGCGCCTACTTCTTCGTCTACGGCGCGAGGGCCTCGCTGAGGGAGCGGTTCGCGCTCTTCTTCGCCGAGACCTGGCCGGACGCGGTGAAGAAGCTGTGGCGCGAGAGCTTGGTCTCGTTCGCGGTGCTGTTCGGGGCGGCGGCGGCGGGCTACCTGCTCGTCGCCCGGGATTCGGGCTGGTTCGACGCCTTCGTCGGCGACGGCATGGCCGCCGGGCGCGATCCCACCGCCACCACGAAATTTCTGCACGATACTCTCTACGCCGGCCCCGACCACCGAGGCGGCCTGGCCATCCTCGCCAGCACCATCTTCACCAACAACGCCAGCGTCGCCATCTTCGCTTTCGCGCTAGGCTTCGCCTTCTGCCTTCCGACCCTCTTCCTGCTGATCCAGAACGGCCTGGCGCTGGGGGCCTTCTTCGCCCTCTACGCATCCCGGGGGCTCGCCTTCCAGTTGGGCGGCTGGCTGCTGATCCACGGGGCCACCGAGCTCTTCGCCATCGTGCTGGGCGGCGCCGCCGGCCTCAAGATCGGTTGGAGCGTGATCTTCCCCGGCGAGAAGACCCGGCTGGAGGCGGCGAGCGCGGCCGGGCGATCGGCCGCGGCGGTGCTGGCCGGGGTGGTGGTGATGCTGGTGTTCGCCGGCCTGCTCGAAGGGTTCGCCCGCCAGCTGATCACCAACGATCTCGTGCGCTACGCCATCGCCGCGGCGACGCTGACGGTATGGCTCGGCTACTTCTACCTGCCGCGACAGCCGAGGCGCGGCCCGTGACCGCCTCGGGCAGACCCGCCGCGCGTCCACGCTCGCCGGTGCGCGAGTTCGTCACCCCAGAAGGGGTCGACCTGCGCCTGAGGATCGGCGAAGCCGGCGAGCGCGCCGCCGCGTTCGTGCTCGACATCGTCTTCCTGGTGTTGACCCTTGTCGCCTTCACCATCGCCGTCGCCATCGCCGGCTTCGGTTTTCTGTTCAGCCGCCGCCAGGAGCTCGCCGAGTTCACCGCGGTGGTCTGGACGCTCGGGTCGTTTCTGCTCACCAACGCCTATTTCATCGTCTTCGAGCTCAGCGCCCGGGCGGCCACGCCGGGCAAACGGATCATGGGCCTCAGGGTCGCCGCGCGCGACGGCGGCCGGCTCACCGCCGAGGCGGTGTTCGCGCGCAACGCCATGCGCGAGATCGAGATTCTCTTGCCCTTGCGGTTCATCGTCGCCTCGGCCGTAGCGATCGTGGACCCGATCTCCGGCTGGCTGGTGCTGCTCGGCCTCGGCTGGAGCTTCGCCTTCGCCCTCTTCCCCCTGTTCAACGCCGACCGGCTGCGGATCGGCGATCTGGTCGCCGGCACCTGGGTGGTGAAGGCGCCGCGCGAACGGCTCGCCGCCGACCTCCTGGGTGCGGCGGAAGCCGGCCAGGACCGGTTCGCCTTCAGCGTCGAGCAGGCGAGCGCCTACGGGATCAAGGAGCTCTACGTGCTGGAGGACGTGCTGCGTCAGCGCGACGCCCGGAGCCTGACCGCCGTCGCCGACCGGATCCGCGCCAAGATCGGCTGGACCCGGGGGGAGGGCGAGACCGACCTGGCCTTCCTCTCCGCCTACTATGCGGCCTTGCGGGGGCGGCTGGAAGCGCGGCTCCTCTTCGGCCACCGCCGCCGGGACAAGTTCGACATGGGCTGAAAGGCGCAATCCGTTCAGGCGGCCCCCGCCCGATCGGCGCTTCGTGGGTTAGATTCAAGGTTCTAGGGCGCGTTCTCCCCCAGGAGCGATTCGACCTCTTTCGCGGCGCAAGGCGCTCCAGGATTGCCGACCCGGAGATGCCGGCGCCCCCCTGTGTCCAACCTGCAACAGTCATTCGCGTGCAAGCGTGGCCTGACATGTCAGACACGCAGAAACCTTGAACCTGAAAGAAATTCTAGACTGTCGGCTTACAGAATGCGTCGAACTGGGGGGATCGATGGGGCGGAGACTCGCGCTCGGCATGAGCGCTTCTTTAGTTTGCCTTAGCATCGGGGCGCTTTCAGCGTCCAAAATCCAGGCGGCCACAACGACGGCGGCCGACCAGCCTGCAGCGGCCAATCTCGAGCAGGTCGTCGTGACCGCCCGTCGGCGTTCCGAGAACCTCCAGCGCGTGCCCATCGCGGTGACCGCGATCGGCGGCGGGGCCCTGACCGCAAAAGGCATCAGCAATGTCACCGAGCTCGCCCGGCAAGTGCCGAACGTGAGCATCGCCGGCGCCTCGACCAATCCGCAGCTGCTGACGGTGGGCGTCCGCGGCATCCGTCAGAAGGAAGGCCATCCGTTCTTCGATCCGTCGGTCGTGACCATCTATGCCGACAGCGTCGTCGCCCACCCCACGGGTTCGGCGACACCATGTACGACGTCCAGAGCGTCCAGATACTCAAGGGTCCCCAGGGAACGCTGTTCGGGCGCAACTCCCCGGCCGGCGCCCTGATCATCACGCCGAACTACGCCAGCATCGGCGAGGGCTTCAACGGCAGCTTGGGCGCCTCGCTCGGCGACTACAACCGCCTGAAGTTCGATCTGATGTTGAACATCCCGCTCAACGACAAGGCGGCGCTGCGCATCGCCACCGAGCACTTCAGTCGCGATGGTTACGTCACCAACGTGCTGAACGGGGACAAGTGGAACGGGCTCGCCAACGACTCCGTGAGAGTCTCCCTGAGGTTGCAGCCGACCTCCAAGATCCGCAACGACACGGTCTTCGACTACCTCAACGAAGCCTCCTCGCCCCAGACGATCATCCCGACCGAGTTCCTGCCAGGTGGCTCGGCGGCCTTGGTGGGCGGCCCGGCGAACAACGGCGGCTGGTGGCCCAGCAGCAGGCGCTCGGCCCGTGGAGGTTCGCCACCACCGCCTTCACGAACTCGCCCCAGAACGAATACCGGCAGGCCAATTGCCGTCCCGGTTCGGTGCTCCCGTTCGCGCCCGCCTGCGAGCCGGCCTTGGACGACGCCTACACCCTGAAGGCCTGGGGCGTGGTGAACCGCACGGAAGTGGATCTGAACTTCGCCACCCTCAAGAACATCGTCTCCTTCCGGCAGTTCGACCGTCAGACCTGGCAGAGCTCCTGGCTCGTCAACTTCGTCGACGGCAGCGGCGGCCCTGGCAACTTCTCGTTCACGGGCAATCCCAACGGAACCAGCATCTATTCTCCGTTCGGGCCAACGCCGCTCAGGACTTTCACCGAAGAAGTGCAGTTGAGCGGCAAAAGCTTCGGCGAGCGGTTGGATTGGACGACCGGATTCTTCTATATGAACGACGCCGGCGGCGATACGAACAACTCGTATCAGAGCATCGGAACCGCCGTTTCTCTGAGCAATTCGATCAATCCGACCTGGGGACGCACCAATTCCTGGGGCGTCTATGGCCAGGGCACTTTCGCCTTGACGGACAAGCTGCGCCTGACCGCCGGCCTACGCTATAGCAGCGACCACAAGAAGATCTGGGACGACAGCTACACGCTCAACGCGGCGACCGGTGCGGTCACCTGTTCGCTCTTCGACGCCAACAATGTGCGCCTGCCGTCGATTCCGACGCAGTGCATCATTCGGCTGTCCAATACGTGGAGCGCGCTCACCTGGAACTTCGCTCTGGACTACAATATCTTGCCCGGGACGATGGTCTATGTCTCCGCCTCGCGCGGCTATCGGTCCGGCAGCTTCTTCCCGCGCGCGATCCACCCGAATCTGTTCCCCTACAAGCCCGAATACCTCACCAACTACGAGACCGGATTGAAATCCGACTGGCGGCTGTTCGGTCAGCCGATGCGCACCGACCTGTCCTTCTATCTGGCCGACCAGACCGACATGCAGGTCCAGGTTCAGGACACGACCACGGTGCCGCTGTCCGGCTTCATCAACAACGCCGGGAAGTCGCGCTACATGGGCGTCGAGTTCGAGGCCGTGTATCGTCCGATCCCGCCGCTGACGCTCACCGCCTTCGCCTCCTACGAGACCTTCAAGTACCTCAGTTACCGCGACAACACCGGCGCCGACCTCAGCTATCAGACCGCGCCCGAGCCCCTCACGCCGTGGTCCGTGGGCGGCTCGGCCGAATACACGGTTCCGCTCGGCGGCGACAGCGACCTTGTCTTCCGCGCGGACGTGGGCTGGACCAGCAAGGTCAAGACGAACAACATCAACCCCAACGCCAAGGGCGACTGGGACCAGCCCGCCTACACCATCGTCAACCTGCGCGCCGACTGGATAAACATCATGGGGCGGCCCGTGGATTTGGGCGTCTGGGTCACCAACCTGGCCAACAACTGGTACTCGAACGGCGGCACCTGCCTCAACGGCAGCTGCGTCGCGGTGCCGAGTCCGCCCCGGATGTTCGGCGGCGATATCGAGTATCACTTCTGACCAGCCTGGAGCTTTCCCCGGGCGAGGGCGTGCGCCTATGATCTGGCGCTGCGGCCGCCCAGGGTTCCCTCCATGCCCCTGCTCGCTCGCCCCGACGGCTAGATCAACTACGAGACCTTCGGGGCCGGTTTCCCGGTTCTGCTGTTCGCGCCCGGCGGGCTCAGATCATCGATAGGGTTCTGGGGCGCGCCGGCGGCGGGTCCGCCGCGCCCCTGGGTGGACTGGACCTGCGCCCTGGCCGCCGCCGGCTTCATCGCCATCGCGATGGACCAGCGCAACGCCGGCCGCTCGAGGGCGAGCGTCGAGGCCGATCACGGCTGGCACACCTACGCGGCCGATCATCTGGCGCTGATGGACCATCTCGGCTTCGACCGGTTCCATGTCCTCGGCGGCTGTATCGGCGGCAGCTTCTGCATGATGGCGGCCAAGACCGCGCCGGATCGGGTCGTCGCCCAGGTCTTGCAGAACCCGATCGGCCGCAACCCCGAGCATCCGGACTTCTTCGAGAACATGCACGCCGACTGGAGCGGCGAGATGCGCAGCCAGCGGCCCGAGATCACCGAGGCCGATCTGGCCGGCTTCGGGCGCAACATGTGGGGCGGCGACTTCGTCTTCTGCGCCGATCGAGATTTCGTGCGCGGCTGCCGCACGCCTTCGTTCCTGTTGCCGGGCTCCGACATCCCGCACCCCGCGAAGACCAGCGCCGAGCTCGCCAGGCTGCTGCCCGAGGTCACCGTGCTGGCCGACTGGCGCGGGCCGGAACACCTTGCCGAGCAAGAGCGGCAGGTGGTGCGCTTCCTGAGGGCGCACACGCCGAGCGGCGGGCGCGCGGCTTAGTCGAACACCGCCGCCAGCTGCGCGGCGCCGATCCCGTCCTTGACCACCCGCAGCTCGTAATAGATCGAGGCGGCGCCGGCCGAGCTGACGAGGGCGGTCAGGGTCTGAACGATCAGGGTCGCCACGGCGGGCAGGATCCGGTCCGGGGCCAGCATCGAGGCGGACGCCGAGAAGCCGCCGAACACCGCGACGAAGGCGTTGGCCAGGCCCTGGGCGAAGGCCAGGATGACCAGGTAGAGCACCGCCAGTCCGAGGATCGCGCCCCGGTGGTTGCGGGTCAGCTCGGCGCTGCGCCCCAGGGCGCCGAACACCCCCCGACGCTCCATCACCTCCGCCGGCGCCGCCACCATCCAGGCCAGCCACAGGAGCACCCCGGGGACGACGAAGAGCAGCAGGGCGAACCCGATCGCGATCGCCGAGACGAGGCCGATGGCCGCCAGGGGCAGGAGGAACCTGACGCCGGCGCCGAGGCTGTCGCCGAACGAGGCCGGCTTGCCCGCAAGGTCGCACACCGTGCCATGGATCAGGGCGCCCTGCAGGACGGCGTTGGCCACCAGCGCCACCAGCGTGCTGGCGATCCCCGCGCCGAGCCCGCTGGGGGACTCCGGCGCCGCGGAGAGGCCGGCCAGCAGCACCGCGGCGCTCGGCAGACCCACCAGCAGGGCCGAAAGGGCCAGGAACGTCCCGAGATTGCGGCCGAGCACCCCCACAAGCCTGGATATGACCCGGCCGATGTCGAAGCGGGGCGCCGGCGAGGCTGAGGTCATCGGTCGGGACGCGCGGCCGGGCCGAGCTCCACGGTGACCTCCGCGGAGAGGCCGGGACGCAGGCGCGCGAGGTCCGGCTGGCCCGGATCGAGGGCGATCCGCACCGGCACGCGCTGGACGATCTTGGTGAAGTTGCCGGCCGCGGGCTCGAAGGGCAGCAGGGCGAACTGGGCGCCCGAGCCGGGCGCGAGGCTCTCGACCCGGCCGGCGAGCGTCCGGCCGGGCAGGGCGTCGATGCGCACCTTCGCGACCTGGCCCGCGCGCATCCGCCCGGTCTGGGTCTCCTTGAAGTTGGCGGTGACGTAAGGGGCGGCGGTGCTGACGATGGTCATCAGCCGGACCCCCGGCTGGACGATGGCGCCGACGGTCGCCTGCAGGTTGGCGACGACGCCGGCGGCCGGCGCGGCGACCAAGGTGTTGGCCTTCTGGATCTGCGCCGCCTTCAGCCCGGTTCGGGCGCGGAATTCCGCCGCCTTGGCCTGGGCGAGGTTGGCCTCGATCTCGCCGCGGCTGCGGGCGGCGATGAGGGCCTGGCCGCGCGCCGTCTCGAAGGCCTGGCGCAACGCCGGATCGGTGGGGCCTTTGGGTCCGGCCAAGGCCTGCGCCGCCTTCACCTGGCTCTGGGCGAGGCTCTCCTCGGCGTCCAGCCTGGCGAGGCCCGCCCTGGCGGCCTTCCCGGCGGCCTCGGCGGCCAGCAGGTCGCCCTGGGCGGCGGCGATGGCCAGGTCGTACTCGGCCGGATCGATGCGGACGAGGGATTGACCGGCCGTCACCGGCTGGTTCTCGCGGACCAGGATCTGCGTGATCATGCCCCGCGCCTTGGGCGAGACGATGGTCTGGTCGGCTTGCACGTAGGCGTCGTCCGTGGCGGTCTCGGACTTGTCCGCAAAGATCCAGGAGAGGCCCGCAGCGATCGCGACCAGGGCGAGGGCGCCCACCACCAGAGGTCGCCAGGGAACCACGCCGCCGGCGGCTCCGCGACCTGAACCGCCGTTCGCCATCTGAACCTGGACGCCCTCGCCTCTCGCTTCCGGGGCCGATGATGCTACCATGTCCGTTGTGATCGCAAGGGAATTGCCGGTTTGAGCGTCAGCGCGGCGGCCGGTCCGACGGCCCGCCCGGTCCTGGGCGAGCCGGTCCCTTCGCTGGGCGAGGGCCGCAAGCTCGCCATCTTCCTCGTCATGGCGGTCGGCCAGTTCATGGCCGTTCTCGACATCCAGATCGTCGCGGCCTCGATGAGCTCGATCCAGGCCGGGTTGTCGGCGGGCCTCGACGAGATCGACTGGATCCAGACCGCCTATCTGATGGCCGAGGTGGTGATGATCCCGCTGTCGGCCTTCCTCGCCCGCGCCCTTTCCACCCGCTGGGTCTTCGCCGCCTCGGCGGGGCTCTTCACCCTGACCAGCCTCCTGTGCGGCGCCGCCTGGGACCTTCCCTCGCTGATCGCGCTGCGCGCCCTGCAGGGATTCGTGGGCGGCGCGATGATCCCGCTGGTCTTCGCCACCGGTTTCGCCTTCTTCGACGGGGCCACAGCGGCCATGGCGACGGCGGCGCTCGGCGCGATCTCGACGCTGGCCCCCACGCTTGGCCCCACCATCGGCGGCTGGATCACCGATTCCTTCAGCTGGCGCTGGCTCTTCTTCATCAACGTCGCGCCGGGCCTGGCGGTGACGGCGGCGCTGATCGGGCTCGGCCGGTTCGACAGGGGCGAGCCCCGGCTGCTGGCCAAGATGGACTGGCTGCACGCCGCCAGCCTCACCCTCTCGCTGGGCGGCCTCCAGTACGTGCTCGAGGAGGGTCCCCGGCGCCAATGGTTCGAGGACCGCTCGGTCGCCGCGGTGGCCTGGGCGGCGCTCGTGGCCGGGGCGGTGTTCGCCGAGCGCTGCTTCTTCTCCAGGAGCCCGCTGGTCTCCATCGCGCCCTTCCGCCGCAGGGGCTTCCTGGCGGCGGTGCTGCTCAGTTTCGTCGTGGGCTTCGGGCTCTACACCGCGGTCTATCTGACGCCGGTCTATCTCGCCCAGGTGCGCGGCTATTCGAGCCTGCAGATCGGCGCCACGGTCTCGGTCACCGGCCTCTTCATGATGCTGGCCGCCCCGCTCGCCGCCTGGCTCGTCACCCGGATCGATCAGCGGATCGTCATGGCGATCGGCCTTCTGCTCTATGTGACGGCTTTTCTGATGATGGCCGAGATCGGCCCCGACTGGGGCTTCCGGCAGCTCTTCTGGCCGCAGGCGGTGCGCGGGTTCGCGGTGCTCTTCAGCATGGTGCCGGTGATGGGAATGGCGCTCAGCGAGTTGCCGGCCGCCGAGCTGCGGGACGCCTCGGGGCTCGCCAACCTGACCCGCAATCTCGGCGGAGCGGTGGGGATCGCCCTCGTCAACACCTGGCTGCTGAGGTTCCTCGCCCTGCACCTGGAGGCGCTGGCGCGCTCGGCGAACGCGGCCCCGCAGCGCGCCCTGCAGGCGGCGCAAGGCCTTGCCCAGCTCTTCGGCGCCGGCGGCGTCGCCCCGGACGAAGCCCGGCTGATGGCCGCCCAAACCCTCGTCCGCGGAGCGGCGGCCCAGGCGCTGACGCTGGCTTTCGGCGACGTGTTCCGCCTCTGCGCGGGCCTGTTCGCCGGTTCGCTCCTGCTTGCGCCATTCTGCCGCCCCGGGCCGATGACCGAGGCGCAGCGCCATGAAGGCGCCCCGGAGGGCCCGTAGCGCGGTCGCATCTTGGGCCAGCGCCGCTGACGCGCTAAGCTCTCAGTTCCCTCGGGGAAGCGTCATGTGCATGAGTGTCAAGTCCGCGGTCCAGCTTCTGGCGGTTGCTTTCGGTCTTTCCTTCGCCGCCCAGGCCGCCGCCGTGCCGGTGGCGCCGGCGCTGAGCGAGCGGACCGCCGCGATCGAGAGCCCCGACGATCCGGCCTATTCCTTCACCCGCCCCAACCCGGAGGCGGAGATCGGCAAGCTGCCCAACGGCCTCACCTACGGGGTGATGCGCCGGGCCGGAACGCGCCAGGTCTCGATCATCCTCTACGTCGGGGCCGGCAGCGGCCAGGAGACCGAGGGCGAGCGCGGGGTCGCCCACTTCCTCGAGCACATGGCGTTCAACGGCTCGAAGAACTTCCCGCCCGGGACGGTGATGCAGCGGTTCGCGGGCATCGGCGTCTCCATCGGCCGCGACCAGAACGCCGAGACCGCCTTCGACTCCACCACCTTCAGCCTCGATCTGTCCGAGGTGACGCCCGAGCGGCTGGACCTGGCCTTCAGCTGGCTGAGGGATGTCGCCGACGGGCTGGACATCGATCAGTCCCAGGTCGACCGCGAGCGCGGCGTCATCCGTTCGGAGTACGACGGCAGCCGCGGACCGATGATGGATGTGGCCCTGGCCAGCCAGAACTTTCTCGCGCCCGAACTCCTCGGCCCGAAGCGCGCTCCGATCGGCCTGCTTTCCAGCATCAATACGGTGAACGCCGACACGATCCGGGGCTTCTACCGCCGCTGGTACCGTCCCGAGAGCTCGATCGTGGTGGCGGTGGGCGACTTGCCGCGCGACGAGCTGAAGGCGCGGATCGAGGCCGCCTTCGGATCCTGGCGCAACGACACGCCTGCCCCGCCCGCCCCCGACCCCGGCCATGTCGATCGGCGCCGGGCCGGCGCGGCCCTGAGCCTGGTCGAGGGGCATGTGCCGTCGGCCCTGCAGGTTTGCCGCGTGGCGCCCAAGGATCCGACCCTGAAAGAGGGCGTCGCTTCGCGCACCCGCGATTTCACCGAGCAGCTTTGGCAGGGCGTGCTGACCCGCCGGCTGTCGGGCCTGGCGAGCGGGGCGGCGCCGCCCTTCGTGTCCGGCCAGGTGGACAGGGACGAGGTTTACAGCGCCGCCGAGCTGACCTGCGTCACCGTGCTTCTGCGCGATCAGGACTGGCGTGCGGCGCTGCGGGCGGTGTCCGAGGAGACCCGGCGCCTGGCGCTCTTTGGCCTCACCGACCAGGAATACCAGGCCGGCCTAAAGGGCCTCAACGCGGCGGTGGAGGCGGAGGTCGGAGGCGCGCCCACCATGACCGCAGCCCAGCTCGCCCAGAGCATCGTATCCAACCTGACCCTGGGCGGCACCTTCTCCACCGCCGAGGAAGACCAGCGGATCGGACGCCTGGCGCTGGCCGGCATGAGCCGGGAGAAGGCGAGCGCCGAGTTCGGGCGCGTGTGGTCGGGCGCCGGGGCGCCGCTCGTGGTGCTGATCAGTCCCGTCCGGCAGGCCGATGCGCAGCTGCTGGGCGCCTGGCGCGCCGCCGACGCGTCGCCCGCGCCCGCGCGGCCCGTCGAGCGTCAGGGCCATCCCTGGGCCTACGGCAGCCTCGGGCCGCCCGCCACCGTCGTCAGCCGAACGCCGCTCGCCGACATCGACTCGGTCCGCGTCGCCTTCAGCAACGGCGTGCGGCTGAACTTCAAGTCGAGCCGCAACGCCCAGGACCGGGTGGAGATCCGTGTCCGCTTCGGGGCGGGCCAGCAGGAGCTGGCCCCGGCGGATGTGCCGGTGGCGCGCCTTGGCGCCTCGCTGCTGCGCGAGGGCGGCCTCGGCAAGAACGACTATCAGGACACACTCGCCCTTTGCGAGGGGCGCGCCTGCAGTTTCGAGCTCGCGGTGGGCCGCGACGCCTTCGAGATCGGGGGCGCGACCCGCCCTTCGGACCTCGACGTGGAGCTGCAGCTGATCAGCGCCTACCTGGCCGATCCGGGCTTCCGGCCGGCGGTGGACGCGCGGATCCCGAGCTCGGTGCGCGCCCTCTACCAGATCACCCGCAGCGACCCGGGCACCACCGCCGCGCTCGCCCGCGACCGGGCGCTACCGGCCCCGCGGATCCTGGAGCTGCCCGACGAGCATGACCTGGACCGCGTCAAGAGCGCCGACTTCGCCCGCGTCCTCGGCCCGGCCCTGAGGAAGGACGCCCTCGAGGTGACCATCGTCGGCGACGTCGACGAGGACGCCGTCACCCAGGCGGTGGCCAAGACCCTCGGGGCCCTGCCGCCGCGCGTCTGGCGCGACCCCGCCCGCGCCGACGCGCCCAAGATCCGCTACGCCTCCACCGCCCCCGCCACCGTCCGCGTCGTCCACAACGGCTCGCCGGAAAAGGCCACGGTGCTGGCCACCTGGCCCCTGTTCGTCTGGACGCCGGAAAAGGTCCGCGAGCAGCGGGCGGTCGACCTCCTGAGCCAGATCATGCAGATCGAGGCCATCGACGAGATCCGCCAGCGGCTCGGCAAGGCCTATTCGCCGGTCGTCAACGTCCAGCTTGGCCGCGGCGGCGACCAAGGCGCGCTTTCGGTGGCCATCGACACCTCGCCGGCGGCCACCGGCGAGGTGGTGGCGGAGCTGAAGCGGATCGCTCAGAGCCTCGCGGACGGGGCGATCAACGAGGATCTGCTGGAGCGCGCGCGCCGCCCGGTGCTCGACACCGGCGCGACCCGGGAAATCTCCAATCCCTGGTGGGTCACCATGCTCGACGGCTCTTGGTCGCACCCCGACCAGCTGGCGGCCGCCAAGACCTGGGAAAGCGACTACGAGGGGATCACCCTCGATGAGGTGAAGGCCGAGGCGCGGCGCTGGCTCGGCAAGGATCCCCTGGTGGTCATCGCCGTCCCCGCCACTCAGGCCTCGAACGCCAAGACCCTGCCGCACGGCTGAGGACGGCGAGAGCAGCGACGCCGCCGCAGCTTGAGCCCACCCGGCATTTTCGCTACCGCCTGCGGCTTCGAACGGAGACGAGCGGTCATGGGCGTTCTTGAAGGCAAGGTGGTGCTGGTCACCGGCGGAGCGGGCGGGATCGGCAAGGCCTGCGCGTTGCTGGCCGCCCAGCATGGGGCGAAGGTGGTCGTGAACGACCTTGGCGGCGGCGTGGCCGGAAACGACGAGGGCTCGGCGAACGCGGCCGAAGCCACCGCCGCCGAGATCCGCGCCGCCGGCGGCGAGGCGGTCTCCAATTCCGAGAGCGTGACCTCGCTGAAGGCGGTGCAGGGCATGGTGCAGCAGGCGCTGGATGTGTTCGGCGGCCTGCACGCGGTGATCAATCCGGCCGGCATCCTGCGCGACGTCATGATCCACAAGATGAGCGAAGCCGACTGGGACGCGGTCATCGCGGTCCATCTGCGCGGCGCCTTCAACATCTCGCGCGCGGCCGTGGAGCATTTCCGCAACCAGCAGGAAGGCTCCTTCGTCCACTTCACCTCCACCTCGGGGCTGATCGGCAACCTTGGCCAGACCAACTACGCGGCCGCCAAAATGGGTGTGGTCGGACTCTCGCGGATCCTGGCCATGGAGGGCCAGCTGAAGAACGTCCGCTCCAACATCATCGCTCCGTTCGCCTGGACCCGGATGATCGCCACCATTCCGGTCAAGGACGAGGCGTCCGCCCAGCGCGTGGAGCGCATGCGCACGGGGATGCGCGCCGACCAGGTCGCCCAGCTGGCGGTGGCCCTCGCCAGCCCCCTCGCCAAGGATGTGACCAGTCAGATCTTCGCCGCCCGAGGCAACGAGATCATCCTTTTCAGCCAGCCGCGGCCGGTCAAGTCGATGACCAGGCTCGAAGGCTGGACGCCGGAATCCATCGTCTCGCACGCCTTCCCGGCCATGCAGCCGGCCTTCATCGACCTCGGGATCTCGGCGACCGTCTTCCCCTACGATCCGGTCTGACCGGCGGGCGCGGCGTCGACGACGGCGTAGCGGTCGGCGTAGATCCGCCGCCAGCCTCGATTGGTCTCGAGCGCCCCGATGACGGGCTGGCCCGGAGTGAGAATCGCCCAGCGGATTCCGTAGCGGGCGATCGCCTGGTCCAGGGCGACCGCATCGCCGCCGACGGTCCGGTTGTAGGCGGCGATGAAGTCGTCGCCGTACATGTCGGCGCGTCCGTCGATGTAGGGCCGCACCCCCGCGAAGATCAGATAGCCGCCGAAGTCGTAGCTGTTCAGCACCGGCTGGCGCGCAAGCTCGGGGGCGACGTGGGCCAGCGCCGCGATCGGGGCGGTGGGGCCGTCGGTCCGGACTTCGGCGATCGCCAGGCGCAGGACGAAGACCACCGCCAGCAGGGCGCCGGCCAACGCGGCCTGGGGCGCGGCGAGCCTGGCGGGGGCGCGAGGCTGGCTGCGGCCGTCGAGGGCCGCGCCCAGGGCCTCGGCGACGATCAGGGGGGCGATCACCCCCAGCAACACCTCCTGGCGGACGTGCTGGAACGTCAGGTGGACCAGCAAGAGGACGATGGCCGCGCGCACGGCGGTGAGCCGCACCCCGCGCCAGAAGAGGGCGACCAGCCCGGCCAGGAAGGCGACCTCCGACGGCTCCAGGCGCATGAAGTTCGGCTGGAGCCACTCGCCGATCGTCGGCAGGCTTTTCATCGCCGTCACCCGGAAGGGGAAGGCGAGGCCTTCGACGCCATGTGGGGTGACGAGGGCGGTGATCGTCGCCGCGAATGCGAAGGCCGGCCACGAGAGGAGCGTGCGCAACCGCCAGCGCCGGTAGTCCAGGACGGCCTCGAGCGCGAAGGCCGCCGAGAGCCCGATGCCGACGATGAAGCTGGAGTGCAGATTGGCCCAAAGGGTCATCAGCGGCAGCAGCCACAGGCTGGGCGCCTCGCCCCGCCGCCGCGCCTCCAGGAGCGCGAGGGTCCAGAAGGCGAGCACCGGCAGGGCTAGGATGTGCGGGCGCGCCAGCAGGCTGGGCCCCACGCAGGCCAGGCCCACCGTCAGCGTCGTCACCGCCGAGAGCAGCGAGAGCCAGCGCAGCAGCGAGCGGGCCATCAATGTCGCGGTCAGCCCCACCGCCAGGCCGGTCAGCAGCATCACCCCGCTCCAGCCCGCGGCGCGAAAGGCGCCCGCCATGAGCACTTCGCTCAGCCACTCATGGGCGACCCAGGGACGCCCGACGAAGGTGAAGGAAAAAGGGTCGGTCTTGGGGACGGCGCCGTGGTCCAGCATCCAGCGCCCGGCGGCCAGGTGCCAGAAGGTGTCGCCGTCGTTCAGGATCGGCGCGGCGAAGCTCACCACGGCGACGAGCAGCACCGGAACCAGCCAGGCGAGCACGAACCAGGCCGGAGCGCCGGCGGCGGAAGAGGCGGAAAGGCGCGCCGGGACGGCCGTCATGGGTCCCTCATGCGGGCCGCCGGGCGATTTGGCAATTTCCGACGCTTCGCGCCTTGCGTCTTCGGCGTCGCCGCGGCCGCGCTTGAGAACGCGCCGAGCTGCTGCATTATCGGACCGCGTGACGCTCAAAGGGAGGAAGCATGGTCCGCAAGATTGATCTCAAGATCGACGTGAGCGCCGCCTGCCGCGTCGAGGAGCCGATCTCCTCCGCCGCGACGGTCGTGCTCCCCGATCCCGACAGGACGCCCGCCCGCCCTCTCGTCATGTTCGGCTGGCCCGGCGGCGGCTACAGCCGCAGGTACTTCGACCTGCAGATTCCCGGCATGCCCGGCTACAGCCAGGCGGAGCACCATGCGGCCAACGGCGTGATCTTCGCGGCCTGCGACCACGTGGCCGTGGGGGACAGCACCATACCGACCGCCGGCCTCGACCATCCGGACCTCGGGCGGGCCAACCGCAAGGTGGCGGCGACCATCCTGGCGGGCCTGCTGGAGGGAACGTTGGTTCCGGGCCTCGGGCCAATGCAGCCCTCCGCGGTGATCGGTATGGGCCAGTCCTACGGCGGCCTGCTGCTGACCATGGCCGAGGCGAACGAGCCCCTGTTCGACGGCGTCGCCATGCTCGGCTGGAGCGGCATCCAAACGGTGGTCATTCCGGCTCTGCCGCCGGGCGGCCCTGGCTGGGCCGAGCTTGCGGCGCGCGGGACCACTCATCCGTACCGGCCCGTCTTCCACTTCAACGACGTGCCCGAGGCCATCGTCGAGCAGGATCTCGCCGGCTATCCGCTGAGGGCGGCGGGCGAGCCGATCCCGCCCTGGGGAACCAAATGGATGCCCGGCGGCCCGAACGTGCGGCTCTCGCAACTCCCCCTCGCCGAGGGAGTGGTGAAGCTGGAGGCGGCGGCGATCGGGTGCGCCGTGTTCGTCGGCAACGGCGAGCGCGACACCTGCCCACAACCGCACATGGAGCCGCTCGCCTACAAGAGCGCTTCGGATGTGACGACCTTCATCCTGCCCCGGGCCGCCCACATGCATAATTTCGCCGGAACCCGGCGGAAGCTCTGGACGCGGCTGGAGGCGTGGTCTGAAGGCGTCGCCCGCATGAAGTCGGCGCAGTAGCGATAAGCGGCCTTCAGGGCTGGCGGTTCAAGTCGCTCTCTCTCTCTCTCTAAGCTGTTTCAGCGTCGGCCCGGAAAATCCGACGCCTGCGCTCCGGCGCCGGAGGGACTGATCCGTGATCAGCCGCCGAGGCTCGCCGCGACCGGCTCGCTCCAGCCGCCGACGGCCGGGGCCGTGCGGCGATAGATGAGCGCCTCGGCCACGTGGAGGCGCCGCACCTGGGGCTGCCCCTCGAGGTCGGCGATGGTGCGCGCCAGACGCAGGGTGCGGGTCCAGCCGCGGGCGGAGAGACGCCCCGCCTCGGCCGCCCGGGAGAGGAGGGCCTGGGCCGGCGCATCGAGGGCGGCGATCTTCTCCAGCCACGTCCCTTCGGCGCGGGCGTTCAGGAAGGCGGCGGGTCCGCCGGGTTCGGCGGCCCGGGCCGCCTGGACCTCGCGGGCTCTGGCGACGCGCATGGCGACCTCGGCGGTCCCCTCGGCCGGGCACGGCAGGGCGAGATCGGCCGCGGTCACCGGCGGCACGTCGACGCAGAGGTCGATCCGGTCGATCAGCGGCCCGGAGACCCGCGACTGATAGGCCATCTGGCAGCGGGGCGCCTTGCCGCAATGGCCGCGGCCCGCCCCGCCGATCCCGCAGCGGCAGGGATTTTGCGCCGCCACCAGCTGGACCTGGGCCGGGTAGCGGACGTGGTGATTGGCCCGCGCCACCATCACCTCGCCGGTCTCCAGCGGGGCCCGCAGGGAATCCAGCGCCTGGGGGCTGAATTCCGGCATTCGGTAGCAAATGGGACAAGGCCCGCTGGGCGACGGCCGATCCGAACCCAGCGCCCATCCCTCCCGTTAACCACGAATGTCTGTTGACGAATCGTCCGCGCCAACGCGTGTTCCGCGTCCGTTCTCATCCTTAAGCTTGCGATAACCATCCGTTGAGCACAACCATGACGAAATCGACGATTGCCGAATCGCGGAGCCGGGGGGCTATGGCAACTCTTGTGACGGGGAGTGAGCTGCACGCCGCTGTAGCGGGTGAGACGTTCATTCGCGGCGGCGATCCCAAAGCCGTTGATCATGTGAAGTACGATCTGCGGCTTGGCGCGCAGGCCCTGAAAGCATCTATAGGCCTGCCTAAGGCAATCGATCAGATGCAAGATTCAGAGAAGTGGATCGAGCCAGGCGAAGTCGTCTTTGTCCTAACTGAGGAAGAACTTCACCTTCCGGCCAACATGATTGCCACACTTTCTCCAAAACGGGCTATTACCCATCGAGGGATTACCGTTTTGGGAGGCTTTGCCATAGACCCAGGATACTCAGGTCGTCTATGGTTCGGGCTACACAATTTTTCTTCCTCAAGGTATGCGCTTAGAACTGGAACAAAGCTTATCGCGTGCCTCTTCTATATGCTTGATGCTGAAGAAGCGGATAAATATCAGTGCAGCGATAGCGAGCCAGTAACAGATTTTCCAGATGCTCTAATAGAGCTTGTGAAAAATTATCGGCCTATCGAGCTAAAGGCGATCCAGGAAGAGCTAGCCGCAACCAAGGCTGATCTAGCCTCGCTGCGCTCGGCGTTCGGCGACGACAAGACCTGGAAGGATAATTTCCAAAAGGGATTGGACGAGCACAACAGGCAACTCGGAGTCCTGATAGACGGCCTAAAGGAAGAAAAAGAAGCCCGGAAGGCTGCCGATTCCGCTATCGAAAAGGACGTTAAATCCCTGACGAATTGGTTCTCGCTTTCACGTGTTGGTTGGATAGTCCTCGGCCTTGCTGTCGCCGCCGTTCTCGGAGCCGTCGCCGCCAAGCTGATCCATTAGTCGGCGTCGCGTAGACGAACGGTATGGACCCCTATCGCCGCTAATGTCTGAGCGAAGAACGCGGCCGAGAATCCCCCACGACTGATCTTGTTGCGTAGGTTGGCTTCCGTCTCAGCTTCTCCCGGCTGCGCCGCGCCGAGATCGGCATTCATCACAAGATCGCCGGGCCGTACCTCTCAGCCTATGCCGCCGAGATGGCGTGGCGGGAGGACCGGCGTCGGGTGTCCAACGGTGAGCAGTTTCTGGCCGCCTCGGCGGCAGCGCTCAGCCATCCCGTTAGCCGCCAATGGAAAGGCTATTGGCAGCGCTAGTCCTTCCTAGGACGCCCCTTCAATGCGGCCCTGGCCCTCGCCGCCATGTCGGCCAACGCCTGTTCCCCCACGCGCTCCCGTTCGATGCGTTTGCGCTGCTTGTAGGTTTTGATCTCTTTGGCCGCCCATTTGTCGGCGCTGACGCGACTGACCGAGCCGGCGTGGTTGATCGGTTTCAGTGGGCGGCCGTCCAGCTTTATCAATTCACGTAGCTTCAACTGGAACTGACCCAAAGTGGTCAAGCGGCGTTGGTCAACCTGACTGTCAAAAAACTCCAGCATTAGGCTGGTGATATGGTTGAGCGCCTTTATTTCCGGCTCATGAAGTAAGTTCTTTGCAGTCTGGGCCTCGGCAACGGTGGGCATATTGCCATCATAATGAGTGACGCCCGCATCGGTCTTCATGTGGTCAACGCGAGATCGCACAATCTCAGGCGCGGTCATCTGAACCACCGCCCAATGCAATGTGTTCTGGATATCCGCGAAAAACTCACTTTGAGACGCGTCAACCGGATTGTAGTCAGCACAGAACGTGGCGAGCTCTAATATGCGAGTCCACATCCTCCTTTCCGAGGACCGTATATCCCGGATTCGTTCTAATAATTCGTCGAAATAATCCGGCTTTCCATCTGGATTCTTAAGTCTTCGCTCGTCAATAACGAAACCTTTGGTCAGGTACTGCATAAGGACGCGGTTGGCCCATATGCGAAACATCGTTCCGAGGCGCGAATTGACCCGGTAGCCGACCGAGATCACTGCGTCCAGGCTGTAAAGGTTCGTTCGGTAGGTCTTACCGTCGGCCGCAGTGCGCCAGGATTCCTGGCTAACTGAATCAGGATCGAGCTCCCGGTCGCCGAAAATGTTTGTCAAGTGGTAACTGACGGTTCGGGCATCAATGTCGAACATGTCTGCCATCTGGGACCGCGTGGCCCAAAAGGTGTCCCCAATGATCTGCAACTCGGCCCTGACGCCGTCTTTTGCCGTGTAAAGCAGGAACCTATCGCCCGTGTCGCCGTCATCAATGACGGTGAGGGGA
>Ga0213876_10000222_pt1 | contig 56831 bp, 35 predicted proteins | sample BarmaccomBMRX_R9_FD_160113 | JGI IMG/M metagenome (GOLD analysis project Ga0213876, IMG submission 160113) | Root-associated microbial communities from Barbacenia macrantha in rupestrian grasslands, the National Park of Serra do Cipo, Brazil - RX_R9 | ecosystem: Host-associated > Plants > Roots...
AGTCGAGCAGGTGATCCATGTAGAAGCCCCAGCGGACGAGCCCCGTCCCGCGGTGCTTCCCGACCTTCCCGTCGAAGAAGTCCGTCGCCCACTGGAGCGCGATCATCGCGGACGAGCCCCACAGCCAGCGTAAATCCGCGGCCGCCAGATACCCGAACGCGACGAGCCCCGCGCACCACACGAGCGTCAACATCGTCAGGTGGTGCGTCCCCAGCCACAAAGGGATGCGCGGCACGAACCGCGCCGCCAGCCGCCGCTCCAGCGGCGACAGCAAAGACGTACTCGACTTCGTCGCCAGCGCAAACTGTTCTCTCTGCATCTCTCCAAAACTCCTCCCCGAAGGCTCGGGATGACGACTGCGCGGGTGCAAGCGACGTACCGTACCCGAATTCGGACGGATCCGCTGTCAGCGGCGACGTACGGCCCGCGCTGGCGGCGTGTCGGCGCAGAAAAGAGTTTACACGTGACGGATAAATAGCGCGGCGCGGCGGGGGCCCGAGCCCCCGCCGCGCCCGACGTTTCGCGGCCCCAGCCTCTAGCGGCTGCGTCGGTACATCACGACGCCCGTGATGCCCGCGAGCGCCAGCAGGCCGCCGCCCGCGAAGATCAGCATGCCGCTGCCGGAGTCCTCGCTGCCGGAGTCCTCGCTGCCGGAGTCGCCCCCTCCGCCCCCCGCCACGGTTCGGTTGTCCCGAGCCGCCGGGACGTTCGGCAGAGGGGTGGGGGTGCTCGGCGGCCGCCCCTGCGACGCCGCCACGTACGCGCCGGGGTTCAGTATGAGCACCCTGCCGACGGGCGCGACGCGCGCGCGGCCTCCCGCGCCCTCCGTCTCCCTGGCGTAGACGGTCAGGGCCTGCCTCTCCCGCGCGGCACCGAGCACCGAGTCGTCGAGGAGCATGAAGATTTCCGGCCCGGCGAGCTTGTCGAAGAAGGTCAGGTAGTTGTCGGCGGAGAGCGCCTGCTCGAAGCGGCCGACGGCGTCCACGGTGTTGAAGGCCGTCAGCGTGCCCCGCGCGCCTTCGGTAGCCGAGGCCGAGTTGCAGCCGAAGGCAAAGACGGTGACATTATGCTTCTTCGCCATGGATTCGAGTTCGGCGATGGGGATGGTGAAGGCGACCTTGCCGCCCGCGTCGCGCGTGACGAAGGAACTGCCCTCGATGTGCCCGAGGGCGAAGACCGTGGTGCCGCCGTGCGCGGAGAGGCTGGCTTCGAGGGCGGCAGGAGAGCTGAGGTCGAACTCCACGCGGTTCGCGGCGGGTATCTTCTCGGAGATCAGCGCCTTCGTCATCGAGTCCGTGCTCAGGGACAGGAGTCGCACGTCCTCCCGCCGGAAGCCGAGCGACTTGTAGCGGCTGCTGAAGCCGCCGGGGTCAGCCTCGGTGACGCGCGCGTAGAGCGAGGGGCTGAATTCCATCACGAGCTGCGTCTGGCCGCCCGCCGTCGGCACGCGCATCGTGGGCCGCGCCACGCCGGACGCGTCAATGATATTCACCTTTCCGGCGTCGTCGAAGCGGAGCCCCCGATACCGCGAGCTCGACAGGAGCCCCTGGTCTACGAAGACAGCCATGTCCTTCGAGTAGGCGCGGTCGAAGCCCCTGGTCGGAAGCTCGAACTGCTCCAACATGTTCTTGATGTAGAAGCTGAGGCCGAAGCCGGCGTCCTTTGTCGCGAGCTTGAGCGGGTATTCATTGTCGGCCGGGCGGTAGTTCGTTTGGATGTAGAGAACGCCCTCCTTCGAGGTGACGTAGACCCGCATATCGGAGAACTCGGAGACGTCCGACTGCGTGTACTGCTTAGCGATGTCGGCCTCCGCGCTGAGGCTGACGTTTTCGAACGAGTCGATGTGGTGCTTCGGGCAGAAGAGGGTCTGGGCGCCGGCCGCGGCAGCGAACAGGGCGAGGCAGAGAAGGGGGGCGAGGCGTCTGAGAAGCTTCGGCGCGGAGTGTTTCATCACGGGGGCTCTCCTTTACATGGGCTGGCGTTGAAGGGGACGGGATTCGATCCCGTGGCGGGCGGGGGCGGGACGGGCGCGGCGTGGGCGGCCCGGCTACGGCACCTCGCTCTCGACCTTGATGATCTCGTAGCAGACCTCGTTCGCCTGCGCGACCAGGTGCTCTTTGGAAGGGCCGGAGAAGTTGCTCTCGACCCAAGGCTTCAGTTCCGACATCAACTGCCGCGCCCTGAGGTGGCACTCGACGAGCTTCCGGTAAAGGTCGAAGAGACTCCCGGCGGCGGTGTGGAGGGCGCGGCCGATATGCTCGGCGTAGAGCGAGGAGACGGCGCCCAGCAGAGTCAGGATAGCCGCCGTGTACTTCGCGCCGCGCGGGTAGTCGAGCGCCAGCAGGCCGAAGATGGATGCGCCGCCGACCACCGTCAGGAGCTGGCCGGCAAACTGGAGCCTGTTCCCGCCGCGCATCCTCCCCTTGATGGCCGGTATCAGTTGCTCGCACCTTCGGACGGCGACATCGAGCCCGGCCACGGCCGCCTCGGCGCGCAACCTGGTCTGCTTGTCGGTGCGGCCCCCGGCCATCTCACCAGCCCGCAGAATCTTCGCGCTTTCCGCGTCGGGGTAGGCGCGCCTGAGCTGCTCCAGCGTCGCCGGCGAGTTCTTGCTGAGGAGGTTGATGATCTCGTTAATGCGCGGGGCGTCTTCTGACATGGGCGTCGTCTGCGTGCGCCGCCTCGGGCGGGGCGGCGCGGGGAATGGGGCCACGGCCCGACGAGAAACTTCGGGCCGACCGGTGACTAGGTAAGTTAGTTAGTGAGTCCGCCAGCGGCGGAGTCTGAAGTCGGCCGGGGTGCGAGAGGCGACCCCGGAATTCTCAAGATGGCGAGATGGCGACCGGGAGAAGGTAAACCCTCGGCTTGCCGCGTGTCAATGCCATTGGCGCCGGCTAGCCGCCGTGCGGCCGGAGCGCGAGGGCGATTTCGACGGCGCGGCGGGGGGCGATGACGCCCCAGCCCTGGCGGTCGATCTCGACGCCGGGGAGGCGCTCGGCCGTGTCGATGAGGATGCGCTTGACCTGCTGCGGCGAGAGGTGCGGGTTGGCTTCGAGCATGCAGGCCACCGTCGAGGAGACGATGGGCGCGGCGAAGGAGGTGCCGTCCACGAACTTGTAGTGCTCGGAGATGACGTCCGCCTCGTGGAGCTTGACAGAAACGAGCTGTCGAATCAGGTAGGTCGGGAGCGCGCGCGCGTCGTAAACGTCCCGGTCGACGTCCTTGTGCTCTTCGATGAGCGGCACGAGTTCCTCGTCGGAAGCGCGGTCTAACCTCGCGTACAGGTCGGCCTCGGCGGCGGTCGGCGTGTGCGGGAGGATGGGCGCGGGCACCCAGATGCCGGGCGCGATGACCTCCGGTTTTTGCAGGCCGTCGGCCGTCGGGCCGTAGGACGAGCGGTAGAGGCTGTGGCGCGCGCGGTCGAGCGAGTTCTGGTCGTTGAGGCCCCCGACCGCGATGCACGAAGGCGAGGAGGCGGGCGGGATGACGGGGTGGCCCGGCTCCCAGCCGGCGTTGCCGACCGCGCAGACGACGACCAGCCCCTCGCGCGCGGCGCGCTCGACCGTCTGGCAGAGCGAGTTGTGAAGGTAAGAGCTCTCGCCGTCACCTCCGGCCGAGATGTTGACGACGCGGATGCCGTACTTCTCACGATTCTCGATGATCCACTTCAGGCCGCGCTCGATGTTCTTCTCGCCGATGTGGCCCGACTTGCTGACCTTGACCAGCACGACGTTGCAGTCGGGCGCAATCGAGCGGAAGAAGCCGCCCGAGAGCGCGCCGTTGCCGGCCGCGACGACCGAGGTCATCATGCCGTGCCAGCTCGCCACGTCGATGGATTCGAGCGTCCCCGTCCCCTTCGGGACGATGTTGTGGTATTCGAGGATGCGGCTGTGCGGCGTCGTCAGGTCGGGGTGCGGGTAGAAGCCCGAGTCGAGGAAGGCGATGGTGACGCCGCGCCCCGTGAAGTGCTCGTGCGCGCCGAGCCTGGCCCAGGTCGGCAAGACCTGGCGACCCTGCTCGAAGACCGCGCCGTACTTCTCGACCTGCGCGCGCGCGCGCCCGAACAGCTCCAGGCAGCGCCGGCAGACGGCCTCGACGCCCGCGGGCGCGTTGGCGGCGACCAGACTCTTCAATTCGTCCGGCACCTGCTCGAACGGCATCAGCCCTTCGCTCGCCTCGCGCCAGCAGACCGGACAGACGGGGCGCCCCGCGGGCACCTCCGACACGTGAGCAGACTCTTGCATCATCTCAGACACTTCACACCCTCTTGAAATTTTCCCCTATCATGCAGGCGAACACCGGGCGGCGCAAGCAGAGAGAAGGATGAAGGCGGAAGGATGAAGGATGAAGTTGCCGCTGTGAGAAATCGATTTTCACTTCATCCTTCCGCCTTCATCCTTCATCCTTTCCTCGATTCGCCACGCGCCGCTAAATGTTATAAATTAGCGGCAGGCGTAAACCTTAAAAGTTCAGACGAAGGGGCGACCGATGGCGAAAGAACAGACCAGCGTGCCCGACATCTTCCGCCGCGCGCTGGAGCTGGCGCGCGCCGACGAGAAGCTGTCGCTGCGCGACCTGCGGCGCAGGCTCTACGAAGAGTTCAAGGACGGCCCGATGCCGCCGCTCAACAACCTGACCATCCCCGAGCAGGACGCGCGAGCCCCCGAAGAGGACTGGACGGCCGGCCTCTCGATCATCCGCCGCGGCATCCAGATGGAGGACTGGCGCGAGATCGTCAACGGCATCTCGCTCAGCCTCGACCAGACGCTACGCTACGAGCGCGAGCGCGGCGCTCCGGGGCAGGCCGACCACTGGCACGACCGCACCGTCGGCATCGAAGGCGCGCTCCAGAAGGGCGTCTCCAAGTGGATGCCGGAAGAGCTGATGCGCCTCGCGGAACGGGCCGGAAAGAAGTAGTGAATAGTGAACGGTAAGTAGGGAATGGAAGTTGTCGGCCACACGCGCGGCCAAGCTAAGGCCGTGGACGGCAGTTTCTCAAGCACTATTTACTATTCACCATTCACCATTTACCAAACATGAGTTTTCTCGACAGACTTATGAAAGACCCCTTCCGGCAGGAGGGGGAGCCGCGGCGGGCGGAGGAGTTCGAGGGCGGCGACGTCATCATCAGCCCCGACACGCGCCGCGAGAGGCGCCTGCCTCCGGGGCAGACGCGCACGCGCAAGTGGCCCGTGCTCGACGCGCACGGCACGCCGCAGTTCGACCTTGAGAACTGGCAGTTCGAGGTCGGCGGGCTCGTGGAGAGACCTCTGCGGTGGTCGCTCGACGAGTTCATGCAACTGCCGGCCGTGAAGGTCTACGCCGACTTCCACTGCGTGACGCGCTGGTCGCGGCTGGACAACTTGTGGGGCGGCGTCTCGACGCGCACGGTCGCCGAGCTGGCCGGCGTGAGGCCGGAGGCGAAGTTCGTCGTCGCCGAGGCGCTCGATTACGGCTGGACGACGAACCTGCCCGTCGAATACTTCCTCGCCGAAGACTCGCTCTTCGCGTGGACAAACGACGGCCAGCCCATCCCGCCCGAGCACGGCGGCCCCGTCCGCCTCATCGTGCCGCGACTCTACGCCTGGAAGTCGGCCAAGTGGGTCAGGGGCGTCCGCTTCCTCGCCGAAGACGAGGCCGGCTTCTGGGAGGAGGGCGGCTACCACATGCGCGGCAACCCCTGGAACGGCCAGGACGGCGAGCGCTTCCGCTACCAGAGCGAAGAGGAATGAAGCCGTGATAAGTGATTAGTGATAAGTGATAAGAAACTGTTTGCCTTCTCTTATCACTTATCACCAATCACTTATCACTTTCTTATCACGTGAGCGAGGCAATCACACTTCAGGAGAAGCGTCCGGCGCCGTCGGTGCCGAAGGACGCGGCGGCCGTGGTGCTGGTGCGCGGGGACGCGCGCGAGCCGGAGGTCTTCTGGGCGCGGCGCGGCGCGCGGCTGGCGTTCCAGCCCGGCTTCTACGCCTTCCCCGGCGGGCAGCGCGACGAGGCGGACGCGGAGGTGGGGGTCGAGAACGCCGACGATTCGGAAGCCGCCTCGATGATCGCGTGCGCGGCGCGCGAGCTGTTCGAGGAGTTGGGCGTTTTGGCCGCGCGCGGCGCCGAGAGCTTGACGAAGGGGCAGCGCGAGTCCGTGCTCGACGACCTGACCTCGGGGCGCATGTCGTTCGCGGAGCTGCTCGGCCATTACGGACTCAAGCTCGACGCGCGCGACTTCAGACCGGCCGGCCGCTGGGTGACGCCGCCCTTCAGCCCGAGACGTTTCGACACGCACTTCTTCGTCGTGCGCTGTCCCGCCAAACAGGAGCCGCGCCTGCTCACGGAGGAGTTCGACGAAGGCGGCTGGGAGCGTGCGTCCGAAGCTTACGAGCGCTGGCGCCGGTTCGAGCTGATGGCCGCGCCGCCCGTGATTCACGCCGTGCGCACGGTGGCCGGCGGTTTGACGGAAGACCTGACCGAGCGCTTCCTCTCCGTCCCGCAGGCGCGGCGCGAGCCCGTGCGCCGGATAGAGTTCCTGCCCGGCTTCGTCTGCGTGCCCCTGCGCACCCCGACCAAGCCGCCCGCGACGACGACCAACTGCTACGTCGTCGGCACAAGCGACTTCGTCATCTTCGACCCCGGCTCGCCGTACGAGGACGAGCAGGAGGTCTTGAGCGAGTTCGTCAGGGAACTGCAGGACGGAGGTCGCAGGCCCCTTGAGATTGTCCTGACGCATCAACACCCCGACCACGTCGGAGGCGTCGAACGTCTGCGCGAAGAGTTCGGGTTAACCGTCGCCGCGCACCGGCTGACGGCGGAAGAGCTGGAAGGGAAAGTCCGCGTTGACCGTCTCATCAAAGAGGGCGAACTGATGGAACTCGAAGGCGACCCTTCGATACGTTTGCGCGCGATGCACACGCCCGGCCACACGCGCGGGCACCTCTCCTTCTACGACGAGCGCGCGGGCGCCCTGCTGTCGGGCGACAACGTCGTCGGCGTCGGCTCCGTCCTCATCGACCCCGAGGAGGGGAACGTGCGCGACTACCTCGCCTCGCTCGAACGCTACCGGCGGCTCCCGCGACTCGTCGCGCTCTTCGGCGGCCACGGCCCCGCGGTCGGAAGCCCCTCCGCGAAGATAGACGAGTACGTCTCGCACCGGCTCAAGCGCGAGCGCGATATCCTCGCCGCCGTGCGGGCGGGCGCGGGCACGCCGGAGGAGGTCGTCGCACAGGCTTACACGGACGTTCACCCGAAGATGCACGCGCTGGCCGCGCGCGCCGTCTCGGCGCACCTCATCAAGCTCGAAGAGGACGGGCTCGTCCGCCGACGGGAGGGCGGGCGCTTCACCGCGAACACATGAGCAGCAAAGAGACTCCGACGAAGAAGCCCGCCGCCGCCGTGGACGTGCGCGCCGACCCGCAGGGCGCGAACGGCGGGGCCGCGACCCCTTCCGCCGCCGAGGAGCGCGCCTGGCTCGCCGCCATCGTCGAGTCGTCCGGGGACGCCATCATCTCGAAGACGCTCGGGGGCATCATCACGAGCTGGAACGCCGCGGCCGAGCGCCTCTACGGTTATAAGTCCGAGGAGGCCGTCGGCCGGCACATCTCCCTCATCATCCCCGAAGACTTGTTGCCGCAGCTCGAAGATATCAACGCGAGCCTCGCGCGCGGCGAGAAGGTGAATCTGCTGGAGACGGAGCGCGTGCGCAGGGACGGCACGCGCGTCGAGGTCGCCGTCAGCATCTCGCCCGTCCGCGACGCCGCGGGCCGCACCGTCGGCGCCGCGACCATCGCGCGCGACATCACCGCCCGCCGCCGCGCGCAGGCGGAGCTGGCGCGGCGGGTGCATCAGGCGGCGCTGGGCGCGGAGGTGGGGGCCGCCCTGGCCGAGGGCGGCGCGCCCCTGCGACAGGTCTTGCAGCTCTGCGCGGGGGCGGTCGTACGCCACCTCGACGCGGCCTTCGCGCGCATCTGGACGCTGGAGCGCGGCGCGGACGTGCTTGAGCTACAGGCGAGCGCGGGGATGTACACGCACACGAACGGGCCGCACGGGCTCGTGCCCGTCGGGAAGTTTAAGATCGGCCTCATCGCGGCCGAGCGCCAGCCGCACCTGACGAACTCGGTCGTCGGCGACCCGCGCGTCGGCGACCAGGAGTGGGCGCGGCGCGAGGGGATGGTCGCGTTCGCGGGTTACCCCCTCCTCGTCGAGGACAGGCTGGTCGGCGTGCTCGCGATGTTCGCGCGCAAGGCGCTGCCCGACGACACGCTCGAAGCGCTGTCCTCGGTCTCGAACGTGATCGCGCAGGGCATCGAGCGGCGGCGGGCGGAGGAGGCGCTGGCGGCGCTTTTGCGCGAGCGCGAGCAGACGCTCGAAGAGGTCTCGACGCCGGTCGTGCCCGTGCTCGAAGGCGTGCTGGTGCTGCCGCTCATCGGCTCGCTCGACACGGAGCGGACTTCGAAGGCGACGCACGCCGCGCTCCAGGAGGTGACGCGGCAGGGCGCGCGCGTCTGCATCCTCGACATCACGGGCGCGCGGCTGGTGGACACGCACGCGGTGGCGAATCTGACGAATCTCGTGCAGGCCCTCCGGCTCGTCGGCGCGGAGGCGTGCGTGACGGGCGTGGGCGCGCAGGTGGCGCAGACGCTCGTCGGGCTAGGGCTCGACCTGAAGGGCGTGCGCACCTACCGCACGCTCGCGCAGGCGCTCGCCGCGCTGCTCGGCAACGGGCGGCGCGCGGGCTGAATCAGACTTGCAGGTTGTGTGAAAGGCAGTTAACCACAGAGACACAGAGGCGCAGCTCGTAGAAGGCTAAAGATGAAGCTGTGTCTTAGCTGTGTCTCTGTGTCTCTGTGGTGAGATAATCTTCGCAGCAACAAACGGCGACGAATTTAATTCAAGCGGACAAGGTTTAAAGTAATGGCACTACCCAAGACACTCGGCGAACTCAGGGCACAGGGTTACCGCACGCGCTCGGTTAAGGACGAGATGCGCGCCAACCTCCTCGACAAACTCCGCCGCGGCGAGCGCGTCTTCCCCGGCATCGTCGGCTACGACGAGACGGTCATCCCGCAGATCACGAACGCCGTGCTCGCGCGCCACAACATCATCCTCCTCGGCCTGCGCGGCCAGGCCAAGAGCCGCATCATCCGGCAGCTCGTCAACCTGCTGGACGAGCACATCCCCGTCATCGCCGGCTCGGAGATTAACGACGACCCCTTCCGCCCCATCTCGGCTTACGGCCGCCAGACCGTCGAGCGCGAGGGCGAGCAGACGCCCGTCAACTGGGTCGAGCGGGAGGCGCGCTTCGTCGAAAAACTGGCGACGCCCGACGTGACCGTCGCCGACATCATCGGCGACGTCGACCCCATCAAGGCCGCGCGCGGCGGGCACCTCCTGAGCGACGAGCTGACGATTCACTACGGCCTGCTCCCGCGCGCCAACCGCGGGCTGTTCGCCATCAACGAGCTGCCCGACCTCGCCGGCAAGATTCAGGTCGGCCTCTTCAACATCATGCAGGAGGGCGACGTGCAGATTAAGGGCTACCCCGTCCGCCTGCCCCTGGACGTCATGCTCGTCTTCTCGGCCAACCCCGAGGACTACACCGCGCGCGGCAAGATCATCACGCCGCTCAAAGACCGCATCGGCTCCGAGATTACGACGCACTACCCGACCGAGGTGCAGCTCGGCGTCGAGATCACCCGGCAGGAGGCGTGGGTCGAGCGCGAGGGCGTCGAAGGCACCCTGCGCGTCCCCGACTTCGTCCGCGAGCTGGTCGAGCAGATCGCCTTCGAGGCGCGCGACGACCAGCGCATCGACAAGCGCTCCGGCGTCTCGCAGCGCATGCCGATCACGGTCACCGAGTCGGTCGTCTCGAACGCCGAGCGGCGCGCTTTGTTGACGGGCGAGGAGGACGTGGTGCCGCGCGTCTCGGACGTGTACGCGGCGGTGCCTTCGATGACGGGCAAGATGGAGCTGGAGTATGAGGGCGAGCAGGTGGGCGCCGCGAAGATCGCGCGCGACCTCATCAAGCGCGCGGCGGGCGAGGTCTTCGAGGGCTACTTCGTCGGCTTCGACTTCGGGAACACCATCCGCTGGTTCGACTCGGGCAACAACCTCAAGCTCTCCGACGACGCGCCCGCCGACGAGTGCGTGCGGCTGCTGGAGTCCGTCCCCGACCTGATTGATAACGCCGTCGTCCCCTTCGACTTCAAGCGCTCGGACGACGCGATGCTCGTCTCGGCCTGCGAGTTCGTCCTCGAAGGGCTCTACGCCCAGAACAAGATCAGCCGCAACGAAGAGGGCGGCTACACCGCCGCCACCAAAGCCCGCAAGGACAGGCGCGGCATGATCTACGATGACTTGACCGAGTCGGGCCGCTACAGTTAAGGAGAACTGCTATGGACTTAACTCTCAATGCCGTCTATCTCAAAGTGCCCGAAGGCTACATCGCTTTCGTCGAAGAGTTACCCGGCGCGAATACGCAGGGTGATACTCTGGAAGAAGCACGTGAGAATCTGAAAGAAGCTGTCGAAATGGTGTTGGAGGCTAACCGCGCTTTAGCCTCCGAGGCGGTGAAGGGTGAAGAAGTCATTCGGGAGCAGCTTGTCAACATTTAATTTCTGCATCCCGCGCACCGAGGAGATTCTTAAACTCGCCGCATGAAACGCGTTGACCTGATTCGACACCTTAAGCGTCACGGCTGCGAGTTTTTCCGCGAGGGCGGCAGCCATACGGTCTACGTCAACCGCGCGGCGCAGCGCTCGTCTTCAGTTCCGAGACATCGTGAAGTAAACGACTTTCTCGCGCGCAAAATCTGCCGCGACCTGCAAGTGCCGGAGCCGACAGGGAAGAAGTAGATGAAGTTCATACGGTATTCGAGGTTCAAGGGGTTCGACGTGTCGGGGCTGTCCTTGGGCGACCTGATGGGGTTGTTGCAGGACTCTCTGCTGTCGTCGGGTTACGACGAGGACTACTACTGGACGCGGCAGCGGCAAGACCCGGACAGGTCTCTGGACGCGCTCAGGCAGGCGCTCCTGCAGGCGCTGCTGGAGATGGGCGAACTCTCCGAGCGCGACGTGGAGGAGATGCTCGCCGAGAACAACGGGCAGTTCAAGGGGTCGCAGTTGGAGGAGCTGTTGAATCAGCTCATCGAGCGGCTGGTCGAAGAGGGTTACTTAAAACTCAAAGAAGAGTCGGCCGAGGCGCAGAGGCAGCGGCGGCGCGGGCAGGGGCAGGGCGAGGTGGGAGAGCCCCTGCCGCGGAACGTGAAGTTCGAGGTGACGGAGAAGGGGCTCGACTTCTTGGGGTATAAGACTTTGAGGAACCTGCTCGGGAGCCTCGGCAAGTCTTCGGTCGGGCGCCACGACACGCCGCACCTCTCGACCGGCGTCGAGGCCTCGCAGTCGCCCAAGCTTTACGAGTTCGGCGACACGATCAACCTCGACGTAAACACCACGCTCCTCTCGGCCATCAAGCGCGAAGGGCTGACCGTCCCCCTGAACCTCGAATACTCAGACCTGCACGTCCACCAGCAGGACTACCAGTCTTCGTGCGCGACCGTGGTCATGCTCGACTGCTCGCACTCGATGATTCTCTACGGCGAGGATCGCTTCACGCCGGCCAAGAAGGTCGCGCTCGCGCTGGCGCACCTGATCCGGACGCAGTACCCGGGCGACTCGCTCAAGGTCGTCCTCTTCCACGACGACGCCGAGGAGCTGCCGCTCGCGCGGCTCGCGACGACGCAGGTCGGCCCCTACCACACGAACACGGCCGAGGGGTTGAAGCTGGCGCGGCGTCTCCTGCAGGCGCAGCGCAAGGAGATGAAGCAGATCGTGATGGTGACCGACGGGAAGCCCACGGCCTGCTTCCTCGAAGGCGAGCCCGCGGCGGGGCGCGGGCGCCTGCCCTTCGGCGAGCTACGCGGCGGGCGCAGGCTCTACAAGAACTCGATGGGCGGCGACCCGGTCGTGATGGACGCCACCTTCCGCGAGGTGCAGGCGTGCCGCAAGGCGGGCATCCAGGTCAACACCTTCATGCTCGCCTCGGACTACTACCTCGTCGAGTTCGTCAAGCAGATGTCGGCGATGACCAACGGCAAGGCCTACTTCGCCACGCCCGGCAACCTCACGCAGTTCGTCTTGATCGACTTCCTCCGGCGGAAGAAGAGCCGCGTCAAGTAGCAAGGAGCCTTTGCGGTCTCCGCCGGAGTCGTCGACGGATATTTAGAAGTTTACGAGACCATGCGCGGCAGCAAGAAGCTGACGCTACGCGCACTGATGGGCAGGGAGAATATGACGAAGAAAGTCGTTGACAGTGGCGCGGGAGCTGAAATAAATTTCGCGCGTCTCCCGAAAGAATAATTGAATCGCCCCGAACCCTCTCGGCATCAACTTGGGGCTACCGAAACACTCTCCTTCGTTAGCCTGACGACCGCGGCCATCTAATCTGCCGCGCGTTACGCTCCCTGGTACTGAACTACGGTTTTTCCGACGACGCCCGGGCGAGGCCGAATCCTGTGCAATAAAAGACGAAAGCCCCTGCGACGCCTACAAGTGGGGCCGGAGCCCGTGACAACACGACTTCAGCCGCCCGGAAGCGCGGAAGAGCGTCGCTCAACAGCCGCACCTTAGCGCAGGCGGTGGCTGCCCTCAATCTTACCCGGGAGCCATCCCATGAGCGCCTCCCACCCGACTATACGCCTGACCTGCTGCCTTATCGCTTACGTCCTTATCACGTCAATGCTCGCTCCGCCGTCGTGGCGGTCGGCGGCCTCCAAGACATCGTCGAGCGCGGCAGGCACATTCGCGCGGGCCGCCGCACAAAGCGGTGGCCGTAGTGATGCCCCGAGCCGCACCGGGGAGCTGCTCGTGCGCTTCGGAGTCGAACTGACGGAGCGGGGTAAGGACGATATCGCGTCGTTGAGGGGGGGCGCCGCAAGGGGAAGTTGCGCGGCGACTCGCGGGTTGAGCGGTTGGAGGTCGGGCCCGGGCAGGATTCGACTACGGCGGCGGAGCGGCTGCGTCGGCTGCCGGGCGTCGAGTTCGCCGAGCCGAACTTCCTTGTTCGGCACGACCAAGTGACCCCTAACGACCCGAAGTTTTCGGAACAGTGGGCGCTCAGGAACTCGGGGCAGAACGGGGGCATGGTCGGTTCAGACGTGGGCGCGACTACCGCATGGCGAGAGACGGTTGGCACCTACTCGACGGTCGTCGCGGTGGTGGACAGCGGCATCGACTTCGCACATCCCGACCTCGCCGCCGGCCGCTGGCTGAACCCCGGTGAGGTCGCCAGCAATGGTCTGGACGACGACCGCGACGGCTACCCGGACGACGTGAGCGGCTGGGACTGGGTGGCGAACTCGGGCGTGGTGCGCGACGAACAGGGTCACGGCACGTCCGTGGCCGGCATCCTCGCCGCCGAGGGGAACAACGGCACGGGCTTGACGGGTGTGATGTGGCGCGCCTCCTTGATGAGCCTGCGCGTGCTGGATTCGGGGGGGACGGGAGACGTGGCCGGGGCGGTCGAGGCCATCGACTACGCGGTCGCGCACGGGGCGTCGGTCATCAATTGTTCGTGGGGCACGGAGGCCGACTCGCAGTTCCTGAAGGATGCTATTGATCGGGCGGGGCGCAAGGGCGTCGTGGTCGTCGCCTCGGCCGGCAACGCGGGCCGCGACATCGACGCACAACCCTACTACCCGGCCTCCTACGACCTGTCGAACCTGATCTCGGTAACTTCGAGCGACGGGTTCGACAACTTGGCGACATTCTCGAACCGCGGGGCGACGCGCGTGGCCGTGGCGGCGCCCGGGGTTGAGATACTGACGACGCAACTAGGAGGCGACTATCACGTCGTGAGCGGCACATCGGCTTCGGCGCCGATAGTCGCTGGGATTGCAGGGCTTATTAAGACAGTTCGGCCGAACGCCACCGCGGCGGCAGTGCGGGCCGCCGTGCTGGCAGGCACGAGGCGGGTTGACGCGTTAACGTCGAAAGTCTCCTCGGGCGGTGTGGCCGACGCGGCGGGGGCTCTGGCCGTGCTACGCGGGAACCCCTATGCGGGTGGCGACGGCGCCCACGGGAACGGCCACGGTAATGGTCAAGGGGGCGGCCGCCCATACGTCCCGCCGGCGCTCAGGAAGGATAATGAACACGGTCGCGGAAGGGATAAGAAGGGGATCATCGTCACCCCTCCCGGGGCCGGCGGCGGCGCTCCTGGCGCGAACCTGCCCGACCTCGACGCCTCGCGCAAAGTGCGCACGTCGCCCGCGCCGCGCGCATTCTCCGCGCCGATTCAAGCAAACTTGATGTGCGCCGACTGTGACTCCTCGGGCGGCGGGGGCGGCGGCCAGAGCTACCCGAACGACCCGTACTTCGGCACGGCCCGAATGCTTCCTCTCAACGATGTCGGCGACCAGGGCGTCGACCTCGGCTCGCGCAACTTCGACTGGGCGCTGCCAATCGTGTTGCTCCCGGGCCGGGCTCGACCTCTCACTCACGCTCTATTACAACTCGCTGGTCTGGACCAAGCAGGGCACGTCCATCCAGTACAACGCCGACCACGCTCGTCGCAGACCTTGCTCTCGTCGGTGGTGGTGGCGGGTGTGCTGGACTCCTACCACTTCGACTATAACTCCTACGGGCAGGTCTATAAGATCACGCATAAAGCGCCGGACGGACACGAACTGGCTCACACCCGCTATAACCTGTCGGACGCGGAGTTGAATGCGGTGAACAACGGGGCACAGACTGACTGCCCACGCTTCACCTCGCGCTACGACTACGCGCAGAACTGGAACGACGGGGCGGAGGCCGTTACGACCTACTCGGTGACCGAGAACGCGACGTGGAATCACCCCGACACGCAGGTGCAGGAGACAGGCAGGCTCACTCGGCAGACGACGCCCGACGGGACGACCGTTAATGTCTTCTCGCACTCCTCCGGGTGGGACGCCGGCCTGCCGCGGCTCGAACAAACAGTCGCGACGGAGCTTGTCAACAACACCCCGACGCAGGTCTTGAAGAAGTGGACTTTGATGGTGTGGACGCAGGATAACACTTCGCTCCCTTACTCACAGAACGAGCGGCTAACCGACATCAAACTCTACGACGGTACCAACGTCAGCCATACCTCGATTGACTACAACAGCGGCTTCGGCTTGCCGACGACGGTGCGCGAATGGGGCTTGGTCGGCGGACAGTTGACCCTGCTCAGGCGGACGGAGACAGAATATAATCTCGGCTCGGCCTACCTAAACAGCCGGGTCATCGGCCTGCCTTGGCGTGTGCTGGTTTACGACGGGGGCGGCGCACTAGTCTCGAAGCGCCACTTCTTCTACGACTGGGACGGCTGGCACCTCGAAGACATCCCGAACGTGACCATCCCGCAGCACGACCCAGCCTACAGCGCCTCCTATGCCGCCGGGCGTGGCAATCTCGTGTTGATGCAGCGCTTCGACGTGACCGATACAGCCCTAACTATAGAGGCACCTTCCGTTTCACTAAGCAACAGGCGCAGCAGTTGAGTAGCAAGTGTTGATGGTAATTTAGGAGGAGAGATGCGCACCCTGATCAAAGTTGCCGCGGTCTTGGCACTGGCGGCTAATTATCATTCCGCGGCCGGCCGGGTCGGTACACAAAACGTCTCAGCCTCTCAGTCCGTGACTGACGTCCGAGAGCGGCCGCTGCTGGGGATTGACTACTCGGGCGCGGCCAGGCTCAAGTTAGCTTCCCGAAAGGATTCTTACCGCTTCGGTGAGATGATCGGCCTCGACATCGCGCTACTGAACGCGACGGATACGCCCATCTTCTTTCACAAACTGTCGGGCCCGACCGTCGTCGTCAAAGTCTTCGATGAGAAGGGGGCCGTGGTTAAAGTTATCCCCGGCTCCGTCCGGTTAGAGGGTGTTGTCCCCCAGTCGTACGTCCTTCTGGGGGCCGGCGAAGTTACCGTCGGGTCACGACAGTTGCTCGCCGGCTGCAATGCGGCAGGGCTGGCGGCATTTGATGAAGCAAGGCAGAGGCTGAATGAGGACGTTGGCCGACAAAAAATCGGATACGACCAAGGCATGTTTGAGCGGGGTCTGTTTGTCAACTGGGGGGACGTGTGTGCGCAGACGACGCGCCCCGGAAGCTACGACATCGTGGTGGAGGTTTCTAACCGCCACGTTGTCCTTTCCGGACGCGGGGCGAAGGTAAAAACCGCTGTCAGTACCATAAGCAGTCCACCCCTTCGGATCACCATCTCCGAGTAGACGGCTCGAATATTAAAGCGGAAACCCGAAGGGAGGCGGGTATGCGATACTTGCTCATGGTCGTCGTCGTGACGTTACTCTGCGGCGGCGGCGCACGAGCCGTCGGACAAGCCAAAGGCGGCGACAACCGCTCCGAGCGGCGGACTTTAATCGACGTGCGTAAGAAGGCCGACTTGGGGATAGACTACTCGCAGACGGCGAAAGTTAAACTGGCCTCTCGCCAGAGTTCGTATCGCTTCGGCGAGCTGATCAGCCTCGACTTGGCCCTCCTGAATGCGACGGATAAGCGGCTGTTCGTTGATAAACCGTCCGGCATAGGTCTTAGCATCGAGGTCGTCGATGAAAACGGGAAGGAGGTGAGCGTTAATCCTTATACCGTCCTTGCCGGCTCACCCAGCCCAGAGTCGTACTCCCTCCTTGAGCCAAACCAGATCACAATCGGAGGATTTATCCTGCTCGCCGGCTGCAACACCGAAGGCGTAGGGTCGTTCCTTGATCGACGGGTGGAGTTGGCGCGGGACGTAAGCGCGGGGCGGGCGGAGTACGACCGGGGGCTGTTCGAGCGTGATCTATTCGTTAACTGGGGGGACGCGTGTCTGCGGACAACCCACCCCGGGAAGTACTCCGTTACGGCTACTCTGACCAACAGGTGGGTAGTCGTCTCGCCCGCCGAACCAAAAGTGAAAACGATGGTGGGGACTATTCGAAGCACACCTCTGACAATCACTATCGCCGAATAGCACTTCGGTTTACGCCCGGCTCTGCCAGCGTGTCAAAATAAAATTAGACGGTAGAGATACGGTTACAGAGGACCTGGTTGCGGGACTCTTCGGTGTCGTCACTTGGCGTAATCGTTAACACGATCAGCCCGGGCATCGTCACGACGCCGCTCGCCAAGGACGAACTCACGGGGCCGCGCGGCGAAGGCTACCGGCGCATGATCGAAGGGCCTGTGGCCGGGCACGCCGGCACGGTGCTGAGCATCAGCGATTTTGTGACGCCCCCTCTAACGGGCGTTGGCGGTCGGCTGCTTCGTGCCGGCGCGCAGGAGCGGGGCGAGGAATTGCTCTTCCAGTTCGAAGATGCGCGTGAAGGCTTCACGCTTCTTCGCGGGGCCGCCCTTCAGCAGCACTTCGATGGAGTCCGCGTCGCTGCGTAGTTCGCGCGTGCCCACGCGAACTGGAAGTCCCGGCCCATCGGCGTCGGGACTTTCGAGAGCGGGACGACGAAGGACACGGTTCGCCCTCCGCGCAAAGTGCCCTGTTTCCATTAGACCATAAATACACTACAGTGTTCCCCTTCGGAAGACCTGCGCAGAGAGGGCGACCGTTGAGAGGTTCACCGAAAAAAAGATCGAGCTTCCTACTGTCGAAGTGGTATCTGGACTGCGTGACTGATGACGGAAACGCCTTCATCGGGTACGCCGCTACGCTCAGTTGGAAGGGGCTGTCGCTTCATTATTCGAGCGTGCTGCGCCGTCGCCCCGGAGAAGGGGTGAAGACGGACACGACGCTGGAAGAGTTCTCGGCCCCTGAAGTCTCCGGCCAATCCGTTCAGTGGTCTTCGCCCCGTCTAGGCGTCGCCGGAACCTGGGAGGCCGACGCGCGACCGTTGAGGCGCACGCTCCTCGAATCGGACGCGGGCGACATCGAGTGGGACTGCCTGCAACCGCGCGCGCGCGCGTCGGTGCGCGTCGGCGGCGCGCGGCTCGAAGGTTTCGGTTACGTCGAACATCTTTCGATGACGGTCCCGCCGTGGCGTCTGCCGTTCGAGGAGTTGCGCTGGGGCAGGTTTCTGTCCGGAGAGGACTCGGTGGTCTGGATAGACTGGCGCGGCGGCGACTCTCTCAACCTCAGTTTTCACAACGGCGCGCGCGCGGAAGGCGCGCTCATCTCCGACGACGAATTCGCCGCCGGGGACGTCCGTCTTAAACTCGACGAGAGCGTCGTCCTGAGAGACGGCGTTCTCGTCGAGACGGCGCTCCCGATGATTCCCGGCGTGCGGAGGCTGTTCCCCTTTAGAATACTCAGAACCCGCGAGTGCAAATGGCTCAGCCGCGGGGCGCTGCAGAGGCCCGACGCGGAAGTCAGCAACGGCTGGGCGATTCACGAGGTCGTGCGCTGGCCCGGGAAAAGTTTGGCGCGTTGACTCCTCCCCGATTCCCCTATGAATGAAAAGGTGCTTGACGGTGAAACCGTGGTCGAACGCGGGCGCGCGCCGAAGAGTTCGTCCGTCGTGGGGAAAGTTCTTTACGCAGTCCTCTTCGTCGCGGTGTTGCCGGCTCTGCTCCTGGCCTGGGCCTTTGTGACCGACGCGAGCGTGCCGCTCCCCGTCGTCGGGTCGCCTTTAGTCGGCGTGGCCGTATCGGTCTGCGGCGGCGTCCTGATGCTCTCCGGCATGGCCGCGCTCATGGTCTACGGTAAGGGGCTGCCCATGAACGCGTATCCGCCCGCGCGGTACGTGACGCGCGGCGCGTACCGGCTCACCGCTCACCCGATCTACGCGGGCTTCTCGATACTCTGCGTCGGGGCCGCGGTTGCCGCGGACTCGCCCGCGGGGCTGTGGCTCGTCTCGCCCGTGGTGATGCTCGGCTGCGTCGCGCTGGTGCAGGGTTTTGAAAAGCACGACCTGCAAAGACGTTTCGGCCACTCCGACGTCAAGCCTTTGATCCGTCTGCCCGGAGACGAAGCGGGACGCCCGACCTTCGCGGACGTCATCTCGGTCTACGTTCTGGTTCTACTCCCGTGGCTGATTCTGTACGAGGCGGTTCGACTGATCGGCGTCCCCAAAGACGCCTTCGTCGCCTACTTCCCTTTCGAGAAGTACATCCCGGTCTACGAAGCGACCGAGCTGGTCTACGCGAGCACCTACGCGCTCGTCCTTCTCGCCCCGCTGGTCGCGAGGACGAGGCGCGACCTGCGCGAGTTTGCCATCCGCGGGCTCTTCGCGACCGGCCTCGTCACCCTCCTCTTTCTCGTCGTCCCGCTCGTAGCCCCGCCGCGCCCGTTCGTGCCGCGCGGGCCGCTCGGAGAGTTGTTGACCTGGGAGCGCGCGCTCGACACGCCCGCCGCGGCCTTCCCCTCTTTTCACGTCGTCTGGGCGCTGCTCGCCGCGAGGGCTTACGCCGCGCGTGCGCGTTCGTGGAGATTCGTCTGGTGGGGGTGGGCGGTCGCAGTCTCTTTGAGCTGCGTGACGACGGGCATGCACGCGGTCGTCGACGTGGCCGCCGGGTTCGTCACCTTCCTCTTCGTGACGCGCTTCGCGGCCGTGTGGGAGGCCGCGCGCGGTTTGACGGAGCGCGTCGCGAATTCGTGGAGAGAGTGGCGCGTCGGCCCCGTCCGGATTATCAACCACGGCCTGTACGCGGGCGCGGGCGCCTTCGTCTCGCTCTCCATCTTCGGGGCGCTGGCGGGCGCAGACCACGTCGTCGCGATGCTCGTCATCGCCACCTCCATCCTCGTCGCGTCGGCGCTCTGGGCGCAGTTGGTCGAAGGCTCGCCGAGTCTGCTGCGGCCTTACGGGTGGTACGGGGGCGTCATCGGCGCGGTCTTAGGCGTCGCGGTCGCCGGGCTGCTGGGGGCAGACCCGTGGCTGCTCGCGGGCGCGTGCTGCGTCGCGGCCCCGTGGCTCCAGGCCGTCGGGAGGTTGCGCTGTCTGGTTCAGGGGTGTTGCCACGGGCGTGAGGCACCCGCCTCGGTCGGGATTCGGTACACGCACCCGCGCTCGCGCGTCTGTAAGCTGTCGGGCCTCGCGGGCGTGCCAGTCCATCCGACGCCGCTCTACTCGATTCTCTCCAACGTGGTCATCGCGGTCGTCGTGGCGAGGCTCTGGCAACTCCGCGCGTCGCTTTCGCTCGTCGTCGGTGTCTACCTGATTCTGACCGGGCTCGCGCGCTTCGTCGAAGAGTCATACCGCGGCGAGCCGCAGACGGCCGTCAGGGCGGGGCTGAAGCTCTACCAGTGGATGGCGATCTTGAGCGTCGTGGCGGGCGTGTCGGTCACGATGATCGTCGGGGCGCCGTCCGCGCCGGAGATTCAGTTCAACCGGGCCTCGGTCGCCGCGGCCTTCTGCTTCGGCCTCTTCGCGTGGTTCGCGCTCGGCGTAGACTTCCCCGATTCGAACAGGAGGTTCGCGAGGTTGGCGTGACGTGTGCGTAAAGGCTAACGCGCCGCTTCGCCCCGCGCGTCGCCCGACAGGACGATCTCGACTTCGACGTGCAGGCGGTCTGCGGTCGAGCGTCTCCTGATTTCGACGCGGCTGACGGAAGAGGCCACGTCCAGGAGGCTCGCGACGTTTCCCGAGAAGAACTCCTCCGAGGGCGAAGGCTGACTCTCGGCCGCGCTGCCTTTGCGGCTCTTCCAATAATCGCTGACGCGCTGCGCGTCCAACTTGCCGAAGACCTGTTCGAAGGCTTGGGCCTTGCGGTCGAAACGAATCACGGTCACGTCGTCGGGCGAGAACTTCGCGTCGCCCCGCCGCGCCCCGCCGCCCCCTTCGAGCGCGGCGTCGAGGAAGGCCGTGTCGTTCGAGACGAACAGCTCGCGGCCCTTCAAGGCGTAGCAGAGCTTCCACCCGAGCATCGGCAGCTCAAGCTCTCGCCAGCGGCGCGAAGCCACCCCGCCGTCCGCCCAGCTCAATCCCGCGCCGCTATTTCCCGCGACAGTCAGGCGGCTCAACACCAGAGACCCGATGGCGCGTTCGAGCGCCTGCCGGTCGAGGCCGTCCGCGTTCTCCAGCCCCAGAACCGCCAGCCGCCTGAACTCGACGAAGAGCGGGCCGTCGTTTGTGAGCGGGCTTGCCGCCGACGCGCCTTCCGCCGGGCGCGCCCGTTTGAGAATCTGTTCGAGTTCGGCCCCCGACCGCTCCTCGGAGTCGGACGCGCTCTCCCCTTTCTCCGCTTCGGCGTCGGGAGAGTCGTCTATCGCCTCGTCGTAGTCGCTATCGAGGTACGAATACTCGCCGGGGTAGTAATCGTCGCCCTCTTCGGAGACGGGGTCGAAGTCTTCGTGCAGGCGGACGCGGCTCGACTCTTCGGCTTCGGGCAGGCGGTCGAGGAGCACGTCTCGCACGAGAGCCGCCGCGTCGCCGTCCCCGAGCACACGCAGTCTCGCGTAGTCAGCCTCGGGCGGAATCGCCCCGCCGAAATCCTGTAGGGCCTGCGCGGAGAGTGCTGCGTTCTGACGCTGCTTCACGTTTTGAACAAGATATTCCCTGCGCTCCAACCAGCTCCCTTCTCGCATCTCGAAATCGAAGATGCCGGCGCGCATCCCTTTGAGCCGCGCGGCGTCGCCCATCGCCCAGTAGTGTTTGAAGTAGTAGTCGCCGTTCAGCTTCGACTGATCGACCCAGACGGTCGCGAAGTGCGGGCCGACCTCGCCGCTCAGGGTTCTGAAGGACGGCTCGTCCGAGAGCCTGTCGGCGCGCGACCTGCCGCCGACGTTCGCCAGCGTGCGCATCATGAGCTGCTCGCCGGTGGCGAGGACGAAACGGCCCTTCGTGAAGGCGAAGAGAATCTTCTGCTTCTGACGGCCGCGGTCGGCCTCCACGTCGACGCTGTAGTAGGCAGTCCCGTCGGGCAGCTCGGTCTTCTCGAAACGATCCGCGTCCTGAAAGAAGCGCGCGGCCAAAGCCTTCTCTTCGCCGACCGGCGCGACGAAGACCAACTCCATCCGGCCGATGTCGTAGACCGCGACGGCGGCCTTCTTCTCCGTGGTGTCAACGAGCGCCGCGGCGTCGAGCGTGAAGCCGAGCGCGTCGTCGAACTCCTTGAACCGCCGGACGAGCTTGAGCGCGACGTGCCCGTTCTGGAACTGCGCGAAGTTGGTGCTGGCGAGGTATCGCTCCTTCAGTTTCGACTCGTCCCAGAGGCGCAGGAGCGCGGGCAGGTCTGACGCCTGCGCGTAGACGAGCGCGCCGCGCGGGCAGTCGTCCGCGGGCGCGTACGCGCCGCGCGGCGTTCGCGCGGCCTTCGCGTAAGCCAGCAGAGACGCGAGCGCGACGAACGAGACGACGGCCGCGCCCGCGAGCCTGCGGCGGAAGGCCGCAGGGTTGCGCCGAAAGCCCGACGCGCCGGCGACTCCGCTCACGACCCCGCGGCGACGAAGAGACTCTTCTGCTCGCTCCATACGAAATGTTCCTCGCTGACCAGCTCGGCCTTGATGACCTCATACAGCCGCGTGCGCCAATGCCTGTGCGCCTCGTGCCACGCGCCGTCGCCCTCGCGCCAGTAAGCGTTCGCCGGCGCCCCGCCGGAATACTTAACCCAATCTTGCTTGTACTCGACGTTCAGGCGCGCCGGCCTGCGGCCCTCGCTCTGCGTGAAGGAGTAGCTCGCCACGCGGCGGGTCTTAACGTCGGCCCAGCCCGCACCCGTGTACCCCTCGACCGGCGCTATCGTCTCTTCGTCAATCGCGGCCACCTGTTCGAAGTGGTCGCCCGCGAGACGGAAGACGCGCGCCCTGCGCGTGTAGCTCGTCGCGTCGCCGTTGCTCTCGCGCACGAGTATCAAGTGCCGGCCGGGGCGTATCGCTTCGGGCAGCTCGATCCAGTCGGCGTAAGGGTAGTCTTCGAAACGCAGCCACGGGCTGAAGACCCCGACCACCCTCCAGCCGCACGCGCACTGCTTCAGCACGACCGCCACGGGGCTGTCCGCCCTCACGAACGTGACGAGCGCCTCGTCTTCGGGCGAGTCGTCGAGGTTGACGAACCGAAGCCGCGCCTCTTCGGCGCGCTCCGGGAAGTCTTTGTCCCGCTCGTAGTCGTAGTAGACGGGCTGGACGCCGGGGCGCAGGAAGAGGCGGCGGAAGATTTCGCGCCTCACCCCGACCTCTTCATCCTTGAGCGCGGCCAGCACCCCGTCCGGCGACGCGAAGAAAGCCTCGCCGCACCCCACGGGCTGCGGGGCGACAGCTGTCTCGCGCTTCTCGACACGCGGCCCGGAGCGACCCGCGAGCAGAACGTAAAGGTACGCGAGCAGCAGCCCGACGAAGAAGCAGAGCGCGCCGACCGCGAGTCGCCACCTCAGTCTCCACACGACCTTAAGCATGTCTGAACCCTCCTCAATTCTGCGCGACGGTCGAACTGTCGACCACGAGCACCGGCCCGCGCGCTTCGGCCTCGTCCCTTTGCAAAGCGACGAGACGCGTGACGCGCTCGCGCGACGCACGCCTGTCCGCCGCGCCCGCGAGCCGGCCCAGGCGCGAGCGCTCGAACTCAATCGCCTTATCGAACTCCTTTACGCGCTCGGCGGCAGCCGAAAGCAGGCCGAGCAGCTCAGACACCGACGCGGCCCCGCGCGCCTCGGCCCGCTCCTTCAACGTGCGGAAGCCCGACGACGAAGGCTGCGCCGCGCCGTTCGTGCTCGCCGCATCGTTCGTCTCTTCGTTATCACTGACGTTAACGTCTTCAAGTGTGCTGCTTCCGAGTTCCTTATCGAGTGACGCGAGTTGCAAGGCGGCGAGCGGGCGGCCCGCCGAGACGTGCAGGCGAATCAGCTTGCGCAGGGCGGTCTCCTCGTCCGCGCCGAAGGCCGTGGATAACTCTTCGTCCGCCTGCGAACGCAACGCACTCGTGAAAGCCTCCGCCGCTTCTGCCGCGCGCCCGGCTTTTTCGGCGGCGACTCCGAAGAAGAATTCGAGCATCGGGTTCGCGCCCGTCTCCGCGGCGCGCTTCAAGAGGTCGGCGGCTTCGGCGGCGCGCCCCTCCGCCGTCAACTCCCTCGCCCTGAGCGCGGCGGCCATCTCTTCGTCCGAAGTCTTACTGAGCGACGCCCACAGCTCTTGGCGCCCGTCCGTGACCTCCGGCGCGACCCACACCGACTGCCAACGTATCGCGCGCGGCGCGTGGCGGTCGGAGATGATGGAGGCAAGTTGCGCGACCGCCTCTTCGCTACGCCCGCCCGCGGCGAGCACGCGCGCCAGCTCGACGCGGTTCGCGTAATCGTCAGGCTTCTCGCCGGAGAGCCGCGTGCGAAGCTCCGCGGCCAGGGCGAAGCGCCCGAACGCCGCGGCCGTCTCCGACGCGAGTCTCAGCGCCTCGTCGCGCTCGACGCGGTTCGACGGCTCGGGCACTTCGATCCGTGCGAGCGCCGCGAAGCGCCTGCCGACTTCGGGGAGCGCCGCGACCTCCGCCGCCGCGTCGTCCCTCGTCTCGTCGCCCGCGAGCGCGACCATCAAACGCAGAAGCTTCTCGCCGCGGGCGGCGTCGCCGCGCTCGAAAGCGAGCCGCGCGAGCCCGACGAAGCTCGGCGTCTCGTACTGTCCGAGCGCGAGCGACTGCGTGTAGGCCGCTTCGAGAAGTTGCGGCACGCCCGCGTCGTAACCTTCGGCCCTGAGGAGCGCGACCGACTCGCTCAGGCGCTCGGCGCTCGGCGCGGAGACCGTCGAGAGGTCGGCCGAGACGTCCGCGCCGGCGTAACGCTTCAGCTCCGCGACCGCACGCTCGCCGCGGCCCCCGCGCAGCTCGAGCCTCACCTTCGCCAGACGCAGCCACGCGGGCCGCGCGTAGCGACGTTCGATCTCCTTCTCGATTGAGGGTATCAGCTTTTCGGCCTCGGCGTTCCGCCCCTCTTCGAGCAGGTATTGCAGATACTGCTTCTGCCAATCGATGCGCTTGGCGTCGGGCTCAGACACCTTGAACGAGTTGGCGTGGTCGAAGGCTTCGTCGACGTCCTCGACGCCGAACGTATTCTGCGTGAACTCGACGAACTCGTAATCGTGCTCGTAGCTCGACAGCCCGCTCGTGCGCTCGACGAGCAGCGCGTAGAACTCGCCGCGCTGTGCCCTGCCGACGAGTTTCTCTTCCACCATTATCCGCGGAAGCTCCGTTTCGTCCGGCGCGGCCTCGCACAGCTTTCGCATGTAGGCCGCGCGCGCCTCTTCGTCCGACTTCGACAAGGGCGTCTGCGAATCGTCGCCCGCGCCGCCGAACGACTGCGCCAGCGCGACGACCAGCTTCTTCGCCTCCGCGAACTCCTCGTTCGACTCGTAAAAGTAGCCCGCCTCTTTCAGCCGCTTCGAGACGACGGGGAGCAGTCGCTCCCTCGCCTCCGCGGCGAGGCCGTGGCGCGCGAGCGTCTTGAGGTAGAGCACGCACGAGTCCGACGACAGCTCGCCGCCGCAGACGAGTTGCGCCCAGAGCGCTTCCGCCCGGTCGCGCTCGCCCGCGAGGAAGTAGGCGGAGCCGAGGTCTGCAATCGTGCGCGCGTCGTCCGCGCTCTCTTCGTGCGCGAGCGAGAGGTGTTCGACCGCCCGCGTCGCGTCGCCCTGCGCCAGATACCAGCGGCCGAGTTCGGCCTGCGCGCCCGCGTCGTGCGGGCGTGATTCGACGACCGCGGGCAGCGCCGCGCGCGACTTCGCGCGATTCACGTCGCCGCCGGAGAGGTAGAGCCAGCGCCCGTAGCTCTCTTCGAGGCGCGACCATTCGTCGCCGCTCAACGGTTCGGCGCCCGCGTCCTTCCTGCCGACCAGCTCGCCGATGGTCGCGGGCCTCAGGGCCGCGTCGAAGTAATTCGCCCCGCGCCCGTCGAACTCGCGCAGCGCGAGGCTCACCTGCGCGTTGCGCGCGAGCTTCCACGGCGACGCGGACGCCGCGCTCTCGATTGCCTCGTGCGCGAGTTCGCTCTCGTCCTTCGCGATGAGGAAGTTGATGAGTTGGATGTTGTACTGCGAAGGCTCCTGCGCGCGACGCCGCAACTCGTCTCGCCCCGCCTGGCCCGACTCGGCGAGAAGGCTTAAGTAACGCTCGACGAGCGGGTCTGTCTGTGAAGCCGTCCCTACTTTGCGTCGGTCGTAGTAGCTCCGCAAAGCGTTAAGCTCGCGCGCGCCGTCGCCCGCGAGGCGCGCGTACTCGGCGGTCAGACTCGCGTACTCGAAGTCGTCGCGCGCGGCGTCCGTGCGCGCTTCGGCCTCCAACAGCTCAGCGGCGCGGGCGTACTCGCCGCCCGACGCGTAGAAGGAGGCGAGCGCGCGCAGACGCGAGTGGAAAGTTTGCGACTCGCCGGAGGCGCGCGCCGCGTCCTTCTGCCCGGTGAGGATTCTCTCTTCGAGCGCGGCGAAACCGGCCCTGTGGCCGAGGTTCTGAAGCAGCGCGAGAGTCCCGTAGGCGTCGGGCGCGCGCAGCGAGTCGTCGGTCTTCTTACGAAGGCTTTCGAAGAGCGCCGCGAGTTCGTCGCCCGTCGCCTGCTGGGCCGCGAGCGCGCCCACCGCCTCGGGCAGCGCGCCGTCGAGTGTGCCGACGAGCGCGCGAGCCTTGCCCGCGTTCTGACTCTCTTTGAGGTTCGCCTCGGCGATTAACTTCTCGCGCAACTGCCAGAGCCGCTCGAAGATTCGGTCGAGACCTTCGACGTCGCGCACGGCCGCGACGTAGCCCGTGACCTCGGAGGCGCGCAGGTCGTGCCCGTAAGGGTCGGCCGCCATCGCTTCGAAAGCCCGGCGATACTCCTCGACCGCCTGCGCGCGGTCGGCGGAGAGCTTCGCGGCTGCGTTGTTGAAGAGGTCGCGCGTGCTCTCACGCTTCGGCGCTTCCGCGCCGGGCAATCTCTTTCGGACTTCGGCGGCCTCGCGCGCGCGCCCCGCCTTCTCCAAGACCTCGGCCGTGCGTCGCAGGTACTGCGGGTCGTCGTTCGACAACTCCGCGGCCCTCCCGAGCGCGCCGAGGGCGCCGTCGTAGTCGCCCGCCTTCACGTCGATCTCGGCGAGCGCGGCGTGCAGCTCGACCATCTCCGGCTGGTTCGCAATCGCCCCCTTGTAGCTGCGGGCCGCGGAGCTCAGGTCGCCCTTCGCCTCGTAGATGCGCGCGAGGACGACGTCCCAGCGGTAGTTCTTGTAAGCCTGCGCCGCAGTCTTCTGGTAGTAGGCGAGGAGCGCGTCCGCGCCGCCGTAGCGTTTGGCGTAGGCGATGGCGGCCTCGACGTTCTCGTCGTCGTCGGGGTCGCGGTTGACGATCTCGACGTGCTGCTCCATCGCGGCGCGGTAGTCGCGCAGTTGCGTGAAGGCGCCGACCATCGCGCGGCGGAGGTCGGCCACCTGCGTACGCATCTCGCGCGGGGCGGCGTCCGTCGCGCGCACGGCCTTGAGCGTCTCGCCGAACGCGGCCTTCAGCGCATCGGCGGCGTCGGTGCGGACGTAGACGCGCGCCAGCTCGCGGAAGACGCCGAGGTCGAGCGGGTCTTCCGCGTGCAGACCTTCGAGCACGCGGCGCGCCTCGTCGGGGCGTTGCAGCTCCAGCAGGCGCGCGGCGAGACGGCGCGCGAAGTCGCGGCGGTAATGGCCGCGGGCGCGCGCCGCCGCGCCGCGCAGGACTTGCAGAGACTCTTCGGCGAAGCCGAGTCGGCGGTAGGAGCTCGAAGCCTCTCGGAGCACGCCGTAGTTGACGGGGAACTGGCGCACGAGGCCGCGAAGAACCGCGGCCGCCGACTCGCGCTCGCCCTGGCCGTACGCTTCGGCGAGCCGCAAGCTGTAAGAGATGACGTGGCGCGGGCTGCGCGAAACCTTTATCAAACGGAAGAGACAGGCGCGTTCGCCTTCGGCCTCTTCGTTCTCTGAGAAGATGCCCCGCGCGGTCTCGATGAAATCCTCGTCATCGCTGCGCGCGACCTCGCCCGAGAGAAGTTTCGAAGCCTCCTCGCGCCGGCCCGCGTCTCTCAGCAGCTCGGCGTAGCCGACGGCGACGTGCGCGCCGTTCGCGCTCTCCGTCCTCTCGCGCGCGTACGAAGCGGCGACCAGCGCGGGCACGCCCTTCCGTTTGAGGAGCACGCCGAGGCGGCGGCGCGCGCGCGCGTGGCCGGCCGCGTCGGCGTCGAGCGCCTTGACGTACTCGGCGACGGCCGCGTCGGGTTTGTGCAGCGCCTCAAGGATGGCGCCCGCCTCGAAGGCGTAGGTGGCGCGGTCGCCCGTCTCGCGCCGCAGCCGGTTGATGATGGCGAGCGCGTCCGCGTACTGGAAGTAGTCCCAGTTGACCGTGGCGGCTTCGAGGTAGGAGTCGGGCTCGCCCGGCGCGGACGTGATGAGTTGCGCCCACTCGGCGCGCGCGCGCTCGTACTCGCCGAGCTCTGCGAGGATTTCGCCCGCGCGCGTTCTGTGTGCGGCGTCCGCGGGCTGCGCGTCGGCGAGCGAGCGCGAGACGGCCGACGCCTCTTCGAGAAACTTGCGTGTGTGTTGGCCGAGCGAGCGCGTGAAGGCGATGAGGCGCTCGGCGAACTCCGGCGTCTGCGGGTAGAGCCTGTTCAATTCTCGGTAGGCGTCAACCGCCTCCTCGTAGTTCGAGAGGCGCGCCGACGCGTCGGCGCGGAAGAGCTTGTAGGGCAGCGGCGCGACGGTCGCCTCCGCGTCGTCGCCGCCCTTCAGAACGTTCCGCGCGTCGTCGAGCCGCGCGCGCAACTCGCCGCGCTCCGCGAGGTGCGCGAGAAACTGCTCCCGAATCTCGGGCGAGACGAAGTAGTACTCGGCGAGGAGCTGGCGGTACTCGTCCCGGCGGTCGTGCGCCGCGTAGAACTTGAGGAGTCCCTGGACGAGCCGGAGGTCGTGCGGGAAACGCTCGTGCGCCAGCCGGTAGAGGCCGAGGTAAAGGTTCGACTCGAAGCTCGCGTTCGCGCCCGCGCCCGCGGCCACGAACTTTTCGAGGTAGCCTTCGGCCTCGCGGTCGTCGAGCTTCGAGATAAGCTCGCGGGAGAAGTTCTCGAACTCATCCCGGCGCTCGCGCCGCAGCATCCAGCGCGCGAGGCGGTCGCGCCAGACCTCGTTGGGGAAGCGTTCGAGCGCCTCCTTGTAGACGCGCGACTGTTCGTCGAAGAGGTTGGTCTGGCCGAGCCACTGTAGCAACTGCTCGTAGAGGCCCTGCTCGTCCGGGTACTTCTTAATCTCGCCCGCGTAGAGCGCGAGGATGTCCCCGGTCTTGTTCTCGCTCGCCAGCGAAGCGGCGTAGCGCGCGAGCACGTCGGAGTACGTGACCTTGACGTTCGATACAGTCCCCTCGTCCTCCGACTCTTCGGCCGCTGTTGACGCCTCGTCCGACTGCGCCTCGTCACCCTCCGAGTGTTGCCAACGCTCTTCCGAGGCCATGAAGTCGCGATACGAACTCGAACGCTCGTAATAAGAGTAAGGGGCGGCCTTCTCCTCTTCGTCGGCCTTGATGCCGGGGTTCGATTTGGGCGGGTACGCGGCGAGCGTCGGGCGGGTCTCGGTCGGCTCCGAAAGCGAAGCGGACGTTTGCTCGGAAGGGACGAGCGGCCTGCCCGCGTCGCGGCGGTTGCCGAGGTGATCGAGCGCGCGTCGGTAGATGGCGCGCTCCTCTTCGTGCCTGCCGAGCAGGACGTAGCAGTCCGCGAGCTTCAGCGCGACTTCGGCGTACCGCGGCGCGTCGCCGTACCTCTGCTCGAACTCGGCGAGCGCCGCCTCCGCGACCTGCGGCTCCTTCGCCGCGGTGTAGAGCCTGACCACGTCGAGGTACATCTGCGCCAGTTCGGGCGAGGTCGGGTTTTCTTCCTTGTACGCGTTGAAGATGCGGTAGGCCGCGGCGCGGTTGAAGAACTTGACGGCCTCTTCGTCCTCGCTCTCCAACTCGCCCGACGGGTCGGTGTCGGAGAAGATGAGCGAGAGGACGCCGCCGACGAGGCCGGGGTGCGGGTCTGACGCGGCCACGTCCCGGTAGAACTGCAGGTCGCCGCGCGTGAGCGCCAGCCGCTCGCCGCCCGCGTCGGAGAGCAGCTCGAAGAGTTGGTAGAGGACGCGGGCGCGCGCCGGCGTCCCCTTCTCCAGACCGCCGCGCGCGACGAGCGTGTAGAGGAAGCGCGAGGCCGTGTCGGCGTCGCCCTCCTTGACGAGCAGGCGGGCCACCGCTCCAAGCTCCTCCGGCTCCCACCGCACCCCGCGCGCGGCCCGCGCCGCTTCGAGCCGCGCGAAGATACGGTCGGTCTCTTCGTACGCGTGCTTGCGGAAGTGGAAGAGTCTGGTCGCCGCTTTGAAGTCCGAAGGGTCGCGCCGGAAGGCCTGGCGGAGTTCCTGGCCGTAGGCGCGGTAGCGGTCGTGCTCGCGCAGGAACTCGTAGAACTGTTCGGAGAGGTCGTCGGGCCAGAAGGGGTCGAAGGCGTCGAGGTAGATCGACTCGGCCTCGCGCGCGCGGCCCGCCGCTTCGAGCAGCGAGACCTCCTTATCGAGAAAGTAGCGGCGGCGGGCGGGGAAGTGCGGCTTGTAGCGGTGCAAAGCTTCGAGCGCCGCGTCGTGGCTCTTCTGAGAGTCGAGCCTGTCTATGTAACCGGCCACGATGCGGAAGGCGTTGGGGCGCTCCTCTATGACCCGCTCGAAGAACTCCGGCTTGAGGTAGGCGTCCAGCTTCTGCACCTCGGCCAGACGGACGAGACGTTCGAGCAACTGCTCGCGCGCCCCGTCCGGCGCGGCGCGGAGCAGCGCTTCGAGCGTCGCGGCCTCTTTGGCGAAGAGCGCGCGGCGGTGCTGGAACGCCGCCAGCTCTTCGAGCGCTTCGTAGCTTTCACCCGAGGCGGAAGCGTACTGGCCGAACTCGCCCTCGGCGAGGTCGTAGCGCCCGAGCTTCTCGTCGAGCCGCGCGAGCGCGAGCGTGACGCGCGGCTCCGAGGGCCTCTGCTCGCGCAGTGCGGCGACCCGGTTGCGCGCCTCCGCCGTGGGGAAGGGCACGCGCGCCTCGGCGCCGAAGAACTCGGCACGCGTGAAGAGCGCCGAGTCGATCAATCTTTCCACTTCGTCACCCGCGTGCGACTCGACGCCCGGGCCGCGTTCCTCGCCCGCAGCGGCGGCGCGGCGCGCGACGAAGATGAGACACGCGGACAGGCACGCCGCGGCCGCCAACAGCAGCAAGAGTTTCGTTGTCGCACGCGCATGGTTACGACTCTTCACGCCGGAGCCTCTTTTCGTCACGCGTTGGACACGAATGAGCTTCATACCTTAGTCGCAAACCTGCCGCGCCCTCAGCGGCCGATGACCTCGACCATGACCTCGACGCTCGACTGGTTGTGCGCGAAGTCTTCGGCCGAGACCGTCAACACGTAGCGCCCCGAGGCGAGGCCCGCGGGGACGCGCAGCACGCCGACGCTCGCCTTCTCCGCGTCAGACCAGCGCAGGCCCACGGGCTGCGCGCCGTACATCTTCGCCGTGAGCCTGTAGGTGTCCGCGTCCGCGCTCGCCGTCACCTTCAACTCGTCGCCCGCGCGCAAAGAGTCTCGCGCGACCGTCGCCTTCAGCTTCGGCGCGTGGCTGTCGACGACGAAGCTCTTCTCCTCCTGATAGCCGTTGCCCGCGGCGTCCGTCAGCAGGAGGCGGCAGCGGTAAGTGCCGTCGGGCATCCACGCGGGCGCGAGGAAGCGGCCCTCCCAAACCCCTTCGGCCGCGAGGAACTTGAGCGGGAGCGTCTCGCCGAACGGGAGGACGGCGAAGACCGATTTGATGGAGGCGTCGGTCTTGACGCGGATGACGGGGTCGCCCGGCTGTATGAGCCGCGGGCGGAGCAGCGCGCGCGGCGCGGCGATGAAGGCCGTGTAGGGCGTGACGAACTTGTACTTCTGCGACAGGCGGATGATCTCGTTGATGTAGTCTTCGCGCTCGCCGTTCAAGTCCATCTCGCGCAGCAAGGCGTCGACGCGCGCGCGCGCCCACACGCGCGGCAGGTGCGCGTGCGTGTCGTCGAACTCCGGCAGGCTCAACTCGCGCGAGAGCGCGACCGTCTGCGGCCCGTAGACGCGGGACACGCGCACCGTCGTCTGCGGCGTCGGGCGTTTGTAGCGGCCGACGAAGGAGAAGCTCGAGCCGTCCGCGCCGTACTCGTCGGTCGCGTAGGTCTGGTAGAAGTTCGAAGGGTCTGCGGCGTCGAACTTCACGCCCTCGACGTTCGCGGAGCCGACCTTCTCGAAGAAGAGCTTGAGCAAGAGCGCGATGTCTTCGGTCTCGCGCGCCGCGGCCGCGTGGCCGTGGGTGGCGCGCGCGAGTTCCTCCAACAGCGTGTGATCCGCGTCGCCCCCGACGGCGAAGGCGAAGATTCTCGCGGGCGCGTCGCCCCTCTTCGCCTTCAGCACCTCAAGAATCTTCTTCGCGTCGGTCGTGCCGAGCGTCGGGTTGGCGTCGGAGATGAGGACGACGTTGCGCTCGCCCGCGGGGAGTTTGTCGGCCAGCGTCAACCCTTCTGTGAGTGCCCTCCCGATGTCGGTCGCGCCGCCGAGCGAGGAGCCGCGGACGAAGTCGAGCGCGCGCTCGACCGCGTCGGGCGTCGCGGGCAGTGGCGCGTCCGAGAGCGCCGCCGTCTCTTCGTTGAAGAGGACGAGGTCGAAGCTGTCGCGCGGCGTCAGCCCGCGCAGGAAGTATTCGACGGCCTCGAAGGCGCGCGCCAGTTTGTCGCCGCGCATCGAGAGCGACGTGTCGAGGAGGATGACGGCGTTGCGCGGCTGCGTCTCGCCGCCAGGTGCGTCCTGCGGCGTCGCGCCGTTCTCCTGCCTGTGACTCTGGTTGAAGATGGCGGTCGCCTGAAAGTAGCCGTCGGGGTTCGTGGCCGCGAGCGCGGGGTCGCGCAGGTCGTAGGCGGTGATCTGCTCGGGCGCGCGGTAGGCGATGACGGAGAGCGTGCTCTCGGGGACTTCGATCCGGTAGTCGAAGGCGAAGTCTTCGGCGAGTGAAAGGTCGCGCGCCTGGAACTCGGCCTCGAAGTCGTTCGGGCCGGAGCGGACGATGCTCATCGGATAAGACCTGGCCGTGAACTCCGGCGCGGAGACCGGGTAGTCGCTCAGCACGCGCACGTGCAGGTTGATTTCGCCCACGCGCTGCGCCTCGCCGGAGGCGGGCTTGAGCGGGAAGCTGAAATGCGAAGTGAGTCCGTCCACGGGAAGCGTCTCGGTGTACTCCATCTCCACGCGCTTCGTGCCGCGCGCGGGGATGGGGAAGACCTTCGCCGAAAAGGCCGTGCTGCCGCCGCGCTCGTCGTCCTGTTGCAGAAGGCCGGGGTCAACCTGCTGCTGTTTGACCGCGCCGTAGACCGCTTCGGCGCGCCTCTTCTCCATCATCACGCCGGGGATGCGCGTGTCGCCGTCCCAGACGGCGAAGTCGGAGACGGAGGCGCGAGGGCTAAGGTCAAAGAGGTATTTGCCTTCGAGGACTTGCGCAGAGTGGCTGTCGAAAATCTGTAGCACGCGGACGCGCGCGTGCTGGTTGTCGACCAGCACGTCGACGTTCATCACCGCGAGCGAGAGGATCGAGTCGTCCGGCCTGTCTTTGACCGAAGAGGGAATCAGCACGCCCGACTGCGCGCTCCCCTTCGGCGGCGCGAGGAGCAGCAGCGGCAGCGCGAGCGAGGCGAGCAGCGCGGAGAGCGTCAGGAGACTTCGCGTCGTCGCCGCCCTGCGCCGCCGTCCATTTAGTGAGTCGCGCACGTTCACGTCGAACCTCATTCCGCGGATTTGAAGAAACCGTCGGAGACGCGGGCCAGGCCGCTCGTCGTGCCGAAGTAGACTTCCCCCTCGCGGCCCGTCACGCTCAGGACGGTCGGCGCGGGCAGCTCGTCGCGGAGGCGAGTCCACTTCTGCGTGCGGAGGTCGAGGACGAGCGCGCCGTCGAGCGTCCCGACGTAGAGGCGCTCCGAGTCGCCCCACATCGCATTCTGGTTGACGAAAGCCTTCCCCGTCTCCGAGGCGAAGCGGCGCAGCTCGCCCGACGGCGTCAGCTCGAAGACGCCGCCGCCGTAGGTGCCGACGAAGAGGCGACCGCCCGCGCCGCGGACGGCCGTCACCCAATTGTTCGTGAGCGCGGAGTTCGAGTCTTTGAAAACCCTGACCACCCGGCCGGAAGAGATTTCCGCCAGCCCGCCGAGCGTGCCCGCGAAAGTCACGTCGCCTTCGACCCAGATTGAGTAGACGCTGTTGCTCGGAAGGCCCTGCACCGTCGTCAGCGTGCGCAGCCTGCCCGGCGCGCCGAGCGACAGCCCTCTTGAGGTGGCGACGAACATCCGTTCCCCCTCCGAACTCTTAACCTGAGGGCGCGGCTCCGCCCCCTGCGACGCGTCGCCCGACAGCGCGACGTGGAGGACGGAGTTGCCCGCGAGGCCGTCCGCCGTACTCATCCGCGCGGCGTGAAGCGACGCGTCGAGACGGACGAGCCCTCGGGACGTGGCCGCGAGCATCCCGCCTTCCGCTTCGGGGGCTAGTGCGTTGACCTCGCGCAAGTCTTCGGATTCGAGGCGCGCGAGCCGCGCGCCCGACGGCGCGAAAACGTCGAGGCCGTCGCGGAAGCTGCCGGCCCAGAGGTTGCCGCCCGCGTCGAACGCGAGCGCCGAGATAAGGTTCGAAGCGGGCGACTGCCGCGCCTCCTGCGCGCCGAACTCGACGAAGGAGAGACGGCCCGCCTCTCCCGCGCGCGCGCCCTCGACGGCAGCGACGCCCGCACGCCTGAGGCCGTCGCTGCCGAGCAGCCACACGTAGCCGTCGAGTGTGAAGAGGCGCGCGTCCCTCTGCGAAGCCGTGCCCGACCAGACGAGCTCTTCGGCCTGCCTGTGCGATGCGCGATTCGTCGAGCCGCCGAGCAGCGCGACTTCGCCGTCGTCCTTGCAGAGGAGGAGTTGACTTGAGAGTCCGACCGAGCTTGAAAGGGACGGGATGGTCGCAACGTCTCTCCACTTTTCGGCGGCGGCCGTTTCAGAGTCGAGCACGAGGCCGTCGGCGCGCGCGGCCGACAGACCGAAGTCTGAGGCGACGAACACTTCGTCGCCGCGCTCGACGACGGCGACGACGCGGTCGGACTTCAGCCCGTCGGCCGAGGTGAAGTGCGCCCAGCGCCCGCCCTCCGTCACCCAAAGCCCCTTGCCGAACGTGCCGGCGTACAGCCGCGGCCCGGCGCGCACGAGCGTTGTCACGGCTTCGAGCCGCTCGCCGCCTTCGCCCGCGCGCAACTCCCGGAAGCCGTTGCCGTCGAACTCAAGCAGGCCGCCCGCGAACGTGCCGACCAGAAGCTTCCCCCGATCCTCCGCGAGCGTGGTGACGGACTGCGCGTCGCGCCCCGGCCACCAGTAGCGCTCGAACTGCTCGCCGTCGAAAGCGAGCAGCCCCTTGCTGCGCGTCCCGACGTAGAGCCGCGCGCCGTAGACGGCGAGGCACGTGAGGTCGCTCTCGCCCAGCCCGTCGAGGACGCTGAAACGTCTCCGGACTTCGCCCGCCGTCGAGAGTTCGACGAGGCCGCCGTCGGTCGCGGCGAAGTAAGCCTCGCGGAAACGCGCGACCGCCCTGACCGAGCGCGTCGACTGGAAGAGCCTGACGCCGTCCCTCGCGAGCGGGCTCAGCCGCGCCCTTTCGAACCGTACCGCGTCGCGCGCGGCGCCGCGCGCACGCGCCTGCTCCAGCCCTTCGTGTGCGCGCCTGACCAGCGCGACTCCCCAAAGCACGAGCGCGAGCGCAGACAGGCCCGCCGCCGCCACGAGACCGCGGCGTACGAACGGCGGCACGCGCCTCCTTCTCTCCGGCCGACAATCGTCCCGCCCCGCTTCAGTCGGACTCGTACGCATGGAGCTTTCGGGCCGAGGGTTCGTGAGCTGTCCCCGGCCCCCTTTCGTCTTTACCGATTTTTCATTCAGGTCGAACGCCGGCGTGATTGTTTTCCGGCAGGCAAAAGTAAGGAACGGGACGGATACTGTCGTGGGTGTGAGTGAGACTGTCGACCGTGGTTGTGGGTACCGCCCGGCTCCGTGTGTGGGAGAGCACAGTTCCGCATGACGCTCAGGTATCCGCCCCGGAAAGACAAATTGCCTGCCGTTGGGCAATACCTCATAATGGGGCGTTCCGTCATCGCCTTCTAACAGACACAAGCTAACATGCCGGCGGTTTCCGAGAGCGGCGAACCTTCGTCGCCTACGCGAGCGGCCTTATGCAGGCCCGAACTATGAGACAACGTCTCGGCACCTACTTGCTCATCGTTCTTCTCATCGCGGGGATGGCCGGCGGGCAGCTTGCCGAACCGTCTGCGGCGGCCGCCGTAAAATCCGCCCGCGCGCTGACGGTCGGCGAAGGGTTCGTGAACCCCCTGGGGTTTCATGACGCGACGCCGGTCTTCTCTTGGAAACTGCCCGACGGCGTCAAGGAACAGACCGCCTACCGGATCGAGACGAAAGCAGGACAGAATCTTTGGGACAGCGGCTGGGTCGAGTCCGACCAGTCTACGCTCGTGCCCTACCGCGGGGAGCCGTTCGCCTCGCGCCAGCGGGTCGAGTGGCGCGTCCGCTTCCGCGACGAGAAAGGAAAGGAGTCCGGCTGGAGCGAACCGGCTCACTTCGAACTGGGACTACTCTCCTCGAAAGATTGGGTGGCTAAGTGGATTCGGCCCGACGCGGAGAGTGATTCTGACAAGGAGGCTGTGGCCTGGCTGCGCCGCAGCTTTTCGGTGGGCAAGAGAATCGCGCTCGGCCGCGTCTACGTCACGGCGCGGGGCCTGTTCGAGCTTCGCCTCAACGGCGCCCGCGTCGACGCCGACCATTTCGCCAACGGGTGGACTTCGTATCACAAGCGGCTGGACACCCTGACCTACGACGTCACGCGCCAACTGCGCGCCGGAAGCAACGAGCTCGAAGTGATGCTCGGCACGGGCTGGTACGCGGGGCGGCTGCCGTTTGAGACAAAGCAGAGAGGGCCTTACGGCAAACGTCCCGAGCTGCTGCTCCAACTGGAAATCACATACGAAGACGGCTCGCGCGACACGGTTCTGTCCGACGGCCGTTGGGAGGGAACCTTCGACGGCCCCGTCCTCTCTTCCAGCATCTACGACGGCGAGAGCTACGACGCGCGCAGGGAGGCGACGGGCTGGAGACCGGTCGCGGCCAACGCCGACCTCGGCGCGGCGCTCCTCACGCCGAAGCCCTTCCCGCCGGTGCGCGAAACGGAGACGCTCGCCGCCCGGAACATCGCCGAGCCCGAGCCGGGACGTTTCGTCTTCGACCTCGGCCAGAACATGGTCGGCTGGGCGCGCATCAAGGTTCCGGCGGAGAAGGATAAGACTGTCACCGTCCGCTTCGCCGAGATGCTCAAGGACGACGGCACGCTCTACACGGAGAACTACCGCTCGGCCAAATCCACCGACGCCTACACCGCGGCGGCGTCGGGCACCGTCGAGTGGGAGCCGCACTTCACCTTCCACGGCTTCCGCTACGTCGAACTCTCTGGGCTGCCCGCGGGCGCCAGGCCGCAGAAGGAATGGGTGACCGGCGTGGTGCTGCACTCCGACCTTCGGCAGACGGGGAAGTTCGAGTCTTCACACGCGAAGCTCAACCAACTTCAAAGCAACATCAACTGGGGCTGGCGCGGCAACTCGGTGGACATCCCCACCGACTGCCCGCAGCGTGACGAGCGGGCGGGCTGGACGGGCGACGCGGAGGTCTTCTGCGCGACGGCGATGCTCAACACAGACTCCCACGCGTTCTGGAAGAGCTGGCTCGGCTCCATGCGCGACGAACAGGACGCGGACGGCGCGATCCCCGACATCGTCCCCGTCGCGAATCAGAAGTTCCGGAACCGCAGCCCCGGGTGGATGGACGCGGCCACGATCATCCCCTGGGAAGTCTACGTCCGCACCGGCGACGTGAGTGTGCTGGCGGACAACTTCTCCATGATGGAGAAACTCGTCGCGTGGTATCGCTCACAAGCCGTGGAAGGGTTGACCCCCAACATCAAAGGCTACGGCGACTGGCTTCAGCCCTTTGCCGGAGACACAAAGGGCGACACTCCTTCTCCGCTGCTCGGCGCGGCCTTCTACGCCCACAGCGCGCAGATACTCGCCGACTCCGCGCACGTGCTCAAGCGCGACAACGACGCGAGGCGCTACGCCGACGAGGCCGCCGCGGTGAAGCGTGCCTTCTTCAGACACTATTTCGACGCCGACGGGAGATTGGAGAATGCGCCCGAGACACAGACCGCTTACGTGCTGGCGATTGCTTTCGACCTGATTCCCGAAGACGCGAAAGCGAAGGCCGCCGCGCAGCTGGTGCGTCTCATCACCGATGCGGGCGGCCACCTGCGCACGGGCTTCTTAGGCACGCCGTTCATCGTGAGGGCGCTCGACGAGACGGGGCACGGCGACCTCGCGTACGACCTGCTGTTTCAGGAGACTTACCCGTCGTGGTTCTACCCGATCAACCAGGGCGCGACGACGATGTGGGAGCGCTGGAACAGCTACACCCGCGACGAAGGGTTCGGCGACGCGAGGATGAACTCCTTCAACCACTACGCCTACGGCGCCGTCGGCCAGTGGGTGTACGAGCGCGTCGCGGGCTTAGCCCCAGACCCCGCCCGCCCCGGCTACAAGCATTTCTTCGTCAGGCCGCTCGTCGGGAAACAGCTCGACTCGGCGCGCGCCGAACTCGAAACGCCCTACGGCAGGGCGTCCAGCGCCTGGGCGAAACAGCACGGGAGGGTGTCAATGGACGTCGTCGTCCCGCCCAACACCACCGCCACGGTCGAGTTCCCCTTCGACCGCAAGCCGGAGACGCTGGCGGCCGGGACTTACCATTTCGAGTTATACCTAAAATAGCTTCTCGTCCGACCACGACGCGTTCGAGGAGGGCTTCGTCCCGAGGTACTGCAACCTCTGGCGTCTGACCCCCGACATCCGCGCGGAGTGGTCGCGTCTGGTCGCGCCCTTCGAGATGGAGGAGCGCCTGCGGCTGACCCGCCCCGGCCACTACGGCGACCTCGACATGCTACAGGTCGGCCCGCTCGGCCGACCGAACCGCGCCGAAGTGGTCTTCAAGCCCTCGCCGCTCACGCCGGCCGAGCAGTATTTTCAGGTCACACTCTGGAGCATCCTCACGCAGCCGCTGCTCCTCTCCTGTCACGTCCCGACGATGGACGCCTTCGACCTGGGCCTTGTGACCAACGACGAAGTGCTCGCCGTCAACCAAGACCCTCTGTGCAGGCAGGGCTACCGCGTGGCGAACCGCAAAGGCGAGTGGGAAGTCTGGGCCAAAGACCTGGCCGGCAGCGGCAGGGCCGTCGCCATGTTCAACCTCCCCGGCGAAGACCGTGTGCTGAGCGTCGACAGGGAGCAGTTGGGCACGACCGGCCGCGTGCGCGACCTGTGGCGGCAGAAGGAGGTCGGCATCCTGGGCGACCGATTCTCCGCCGCGGTCAGCCCCCACGGGGCGGCCTTCCTCAAGGTGAGTCCGTGAAGAGGGGTGAGGCACGGCCCGGAGTTCATGACTCGACAGGCCGTGCCTCTGTGTCTTCGTGGTGAAAAACTCTCGGCTAGTGCGTCCGTTTGCGCTTCGACTTCGAAGCCTTCTTGGCGGGCGCGGTGTTGGTCGTCGCGTCGGGTTGGGCTTTGGTGCTCCGGGTCGTGCCGGGCGCGACGGTGGCGGTCGTCTTGCTGTCGTCAACGGTCGGGTTGGACGGGACGGGCGTGGGCTGCGGCGTCGCCGCCGGCGCGGGAGTGCTCGCCTCGGTGACGGGTTCGGTCTCGCCGTTGGCGCCCAGCCAGGCGTTCCAGCCGCCGAGGAGCGCGCGCGCCTTGTAACCCTTCTCGTTCAGTATCTGCGCCGCACGGGCGCTAGTGTGTTCGGACGGTCAAGAGCAGTAGGTCACGATCTCGCGGTCGCGCGGCAACTCCGCGAGCCGCGCCTCAAGGTCGCCGAGCGGGATGTGCGTCGCGCCCTTAATCTTCCGGTCGATGCCGTAGCGCACGTCGAGCACGAAGACTTTGTTCGCCGCGCGCAGGCGCGTGAACTCTTCGAGGCTGATGCGGTCGGGCGGCACCTCCGCTTGCTGCTGCCCCTGCTGCGCCGACGTGCGCACGGCCCCGAGCGCCGCGCCCGCCAGCAACGTGGCGAGGAATAGTCTACGCTTCATCAGTTCATACTCCGTTCGTGGCGTGATACGTCGGGGCGACGCGTCGATTATAGCACCGGCGACCGCATGAGCGCGGCGCGCGCGGCGAGTGCGGCGCGCGCCGCCTCCTCGGGCGTGGCGGCGAGCGCGGTGAGGTGGCCCATCTTGCGCCCCTTTCGCGCCTCGGTCTTGCCGTAGAGGTGGAGCTTGACGTTGGGGAAGGCCGCCGCCGCGCGCCAGTCGGGTTCGCCTTCGGCCCAGAGGTCTCCGAGCAGGTTCGCCATGGCCGCGGGGCTCAGCAGCTCGGTCGAGCCGAGCGGCAGGCCGCAGACGGCGCGCAGTTGTTGCTCGAACTGGCTGGTCACGTTGGCGTCGAAGGTGAAGTGTCCGGAGTTGTGCGGGCGCGGCGCCAGCTCGTTGACGAGCAGACGGCCTTCGCGCGTGAGGAAGAACTCGACGCAGGTGACGCCGACCACGTCCAGCTCTTCGAGCACGGCGCGCGCTATGCGGACGGCCTCGCGCGCCGTGCGCTCTTCGACGTAGGCGGGCGCGACCGAGAGGTCGAGGATGTGCCGGCTGTGCGTGTTCTCGACGACGCCGTAGTGCTTGAACTCGCCGTCCAGCCCGCGCGCGGCGACGACCGAGACCTCGCGCTCGAAGTCGACGAAGGCTTCGAGGACGCCCTCCTGCCCGCGCAAAGCCCCGAAGGCCGCGGGCGCTTCTTCATTCGAATTGATGCGCGTCTGCCCCTTGCCGTCGTAGCCGAAGCCGGCGGTCTTCAGGACGGCGGGAAGGCCGACAGCTTCGAGCGCGCCGGTCAAATCTTCGAGGGTGCGGACGTGGCGGAAGGGCGCGCAGGGGAAGCCGTGCGTCTGCAGGAAGGTCTTCTCGCGCAGGCGGTGCTGCGTCGTGTGGAGCACCGAGCCGGAAGGGCGCACGTGCGCGAGCTGGGCGGCGGCCTCGACGGCGGCGCTCGGCACGTTCTCGAACTCGAAGGTCACGACGGAGACCGAGCGCGCGAACTCGCGGACGGCGTCGAGGTCTTCGTACTCGTGGTCGTACTCTTTATCCGCGACCTGGCCCGTGGGCGTGTCGGCGTCGGGCGAGAAGGTGTGGACGCGGTAGCCCATGCGGCGCGCGGCGATGGCGAACATGCGGCCGAGCTGGCCGCTGCCGAGGACGCCGACGGTTGAGCCGGGCAGGATGGCTTTCATGACGGCAGGGTCGCCCCGAGCACCTTGTCGGTCTGCTCCTCGCGGAAGCTTCGCAGTCTCTCCCTCAACTCGGGGCGCGTGTTGGCGAGGATGGCGACGGCGAGCAGCGCGGCGTTCGTCGCGCCCGCCTGGCCGATGGCGAGCGTGCCGACCGGAATTCCCGCGGGCATCTGCACGATGGAGAGCAGCGAGTCGAGACCTTTGAGCGCCTTGCTCTTGACGGGCACGCCGAGCACGGGCACGGTCGTCTGCGCGGCGACCATGCCGGGCAGGTGCGCCGCGCCGCCCGCGCCCGCGATGATGACTTCGAGGCCGCGCCCTTCGGCCCCCTCGGCGAACTCGGCCATCCGGCGCGGCGTGCGGTGCGCCGAGACGACCGCGCACTCGTGCGGCACGCCGAACTGCTTCAGCACGTCGGCCGCGTGGCGCATCGTCTCCCAGTCGGACGTGCTGCCCATGACGACCGCGACGAGCGGCGGCGCAGCATTCTCGACGGGCGCCGCGCCCTCTTCATTCCCCTGTGCCTTCAGCCTGATCGCCAACGCTTCCGCCCGCCTCCCTCAGTAGATGTTGAAGTTATATTCGAGGACGACGTACTGCGACACGGGCCGCCCGTCCTTCTGCGCGGGGGTGAACTTGATCCGCTTCGCGGCCTCTATCGCCCTTTCGGTCAGGCCGTGCGGCAGGTACCTGACGACCGAGATGTTCGTGACCTCGCCCGTTCGCGAGAGGACGGCGCGCAGGCGCACGACGCCCGTCACGTCGAACTTGCGGGCGGACTCCGTGAAGCCGGGCTCCGGCTTGGCCGTGATCAGAGCCTTCCGCGTCACCTCCGCCTGCCTGAGCGGCCGGTTCTCTTCGGCGACGGGGGCGGGGGCGCTGTCGCCGACCTTCGGGACGGGGGGCAGAGGGCTTGTGTTCAAGGGCGAGACACCGGGGCGCGAGTTGGCGGGCGTCCCGAAGGTTCCCGAAGACCTCAGAGTGCTGACGTTCGGCGCGTCACCGACGCCTGAGGCGGGGGCGGCGGCGACGGCGGCGGCAGGCGCGGGCGAATCTTTGACGGCGAAGGATTCGACGAAGCGTTTCGAGTCCGGCGCGCCCGGGTCGGCGGCCAGCGCGGCCACGACGTAGACGCGCCCGCCGCCGCCGTCGCAGACGTAGACGGGGCCGCCCTCCCGCTCAAGCCTGACGGTGTACTCGCGCGCGGGGCGCCCGGCGATGTCGAATTCGAGCCGCAGCGCCATCGACGGCCCGAACATCTTCCGCACGCCCGTTCGCTTCGTCTCGGCTTCGAGCCGCTCAAGCTCGGGCCTGACCAGAAGCTCCCACGCCAGCTCGGCGACGAGGTCGAGGTAGTGCGACTGGCCGCCGTAGGCCCAGCCCGCGTAGCTCAGGTGGCGCAGCCTACTTCCGACGTCCTGCGTGTCCCTCAGAGACCAGACGAAGTAGCGCGCCCCGCCTTCCCTCACCATGTAGCGCTGCCCCGCGGCCGGAAGCTCGCGCGCGCTCACCTCCTGTTCGAGCCGCAGGGGCGCTTTCGGCATGAGCGCCTTGAACTCTTCGCCCGCGGGCGAGACGGCGACCCACTCGGGCGTCGGCGTCTGGGTCGGGTTCTGGGCGGGGGTCGCGTCCTGCGTGGCGGCCGCGCGCGCGCAGAGAGAGGCTGTGAGGAGCGCGAGCGCCAGACGCGTGAGAGCTTCCGTCTTCATCGCCTCAGACCCCAAACCGGATTTAGAGGTAGCGCTCCCTAAGTATGCGCACGTGGTGCGCCTCGTGGCCGGCGATGATGTAGGCCAGCGCGCGCACGGTGACTTCGTTGTCGCTGGCGGTGCCGCGCCGCGCCCAGGCCTCGGGCGAGAGGTGGCGGAGCAGGTGGAGCGTCGCCGCGCGCACCGACTCGAACTCGTCGACCAGGCTGGAGAGCGTGCGCGCGTCGAAGTCGACGCCGGCCATCCACTCGTCCTGCTCCATGCTGGGCAGCGGCTGCGCGTCGCCGCGCGCGAAGGCGAGCGCGCGGTACGAGAAGATGCGCTCGCCGTCGCAGACGTGCCCGACCAACTGCTTGACGCTCCACTTGCCGGGCTCGTACCTGTGCGCGCCCTGCTCCTCCGAAAGCCCGCGCAGCAGCGCGAGCGTCTCCGCCCCCTGCCGCTCCAAAGTCTCAACCAAGTCCGCGTCGGGGACGAGCGACACGTACCTCTCATAGTAAGGCGCGTACTCGTTCGCCTCGGGTCTCACGGGGGCGGGTGCTGACATCTTCAGTCGTCCTTTCTTCGAATTGGTTCATCGGGTCATCGGTTCATTGATTCATTGAGGAAGTCGTTAAATGAATCAATGAACCGATGACCCGATGAGTGAATCCTTCTACTCCTGCGCGTGCGAGTAGCCGGGCTTGCCGTCGAAGTTGTAGAGGTTCTCGGTCTTGATGAAGTCGAGCCCGGCCTCCGCGAAGCGCGAGAGCAGCGTGGCCACCTGCTTGTTCCCGATCTCGCGCCCGCCCTCGGGCACGAAGCGGCAGCGCCAGTGGTCGGAGCAGAACGTCTCGGTCGCGCCGCCGGGGTAGACCTTCACGCCGCGGTTGGCGATGGACGACAACTTCAGCCCCTCGCCCGAGAGCTTCTCTACGACAGCCCCGAGGTCGTTCGCCGAACCACTCGTCCAGTCGAGGTACACGTCGACGCCCGCCAGCTCCTTGTTCGCGGCGGCCGCCTCGCGCGCCATCCTGCCCGAGAAGGAGCCTTCGCCGCCCTCGCCCGCCTTGTAACTGACGGCCTTCAACTGCGAAGGCGTCTGCCCCATGCGCGCGACGACCGCCTCGGCGAACTCGCGCGTCCCGACCTTCTCCTTGCTCACGCCTTCCTTGTAGATGTCGTACGTGTGGACGCCGTCCTCCATCGTCCGGAGCCAGGCGTTGTGCGCGCGCTCGGCCACGTCCGTCTGCCCGACGTGGACGAGCATCATCACCGCGCCCAGGAAAAGCCCCGAGGGGTTCGCGAGGTTCTGCCCGGCGCGCCGGGGGGCCGAGCCGTGGATGGCCTCGAACATCGCGATGTGCTCGCCGATGTTGGCCGAGCCGGCGAGGCCGACCGAGCCCGCGATCTGCGCCGCCACGTCCGAGAGCACGTCGCCGTAGAGGTTCGGCAGCACCAGCACGTCGAAGTTCTCCGGCGCGTCGGCGAGCTTGGCCGAGCCGATGTCCACGATCCAGTGCTCGTTCTCGACGTCCGGGTACTCGGGCGCGATCTCGTCGAAGATTTTGTGGAAGAGGCCGTCCGTGATCTTCATGATGTTGTCCTTCGTGAAGCACGTGACCTTCTTCCGGTTGTTGCGCCGCGCGTACTCGAACGCGTAGCGGACGATCTTCTCGGTGCCCGGGCGCGAGATGAGTTTCAGACACTGCGTGACCTGGCCGGTCTGCCTGTACTCGATGCCGCCGTACACGTCCTCCTCGTTCTCGCGGACGATGACGACGTCCATCACGGGGTGCTTCGTCTCGACGAACGGGTGGTAAGAGACGCACGGCCTGACGTTCGCGTAGAGCCCGAAGGTCTTCCTGACGGTCACGTTCAGACTCTTGTAGCCCCCGCCCTGCGGCGTCGTGATCGGGGCCTTGAGGAAGACCTTCGTGCGCCGCAGGCTGTCGAACGCCTCCGGCGCCACGCCCGCCGGGTTCCCCGCGAGATAGACCTTCTCGCCTATCTCGATCTCTTCGATGTCCAGGCGCGCCCCCGCGCCTTCGAGAATGCGCAGCGTCGCGTCCATGATCTCCGGCCCGATGCCGTCGCCGCGCGCGACCGTGATGGGAGTTTTTTCCGCCATGATGCCCACTTCCGCCTTTCCGCTTTCCGCCTGAGGTTAATCGCAACTACACGCCGCCACGCGTCGGGATTCGCGCCGGCCACCACCCACAAAAATCTTCCTTGAGTGACCGTGAGATATACCACCACGCGGCCGACCCTGACAACCGCCGCTCCATTGAACTCTGTTAAGGCAAAGCGGGGAAAGCGTTGACCGTGCGCGGGGAGGTGTGCTAGTTTGCGCGACACTCTCCCGTGGTCGGACAGTTTGAGAGGCCCCTTCACTCACCCCTTGCGCGCGCGGCCGCGGCCCGCGCGCGCGGTCAGTTCGAAGTGCCGGCGCGACACGCCCGGCGCTCCATTCCGCTCCCGACTTCCGTCGGCGGCTTCGGCCGGGCCGCCGCTCGGGGTCGTCTCGCCGAAGTAGAGCAGTCACCCGAAGACCTACCCTTTACATCAGGAGACTCCTATGAACCTACCCACTTCGCCCCTCGGCGCGCACCTGTCGCCCTTCGCGCGCCTCTTCGCCGCCTGCGTGTTCGCCGTCTGCCTGTGCGCCCTCGCGCCCGCCGCGCGCGGCGTCGAGATACAGGTCGAGGGCCTGCAGGACAGCCTGCTCGGGCCGCCCCAGGATTTCAACATCAACCACTGCACCCTCCGCAAGGCCGTCAACAACGCCAACGACGACTCCGCGCCCTACCCCCAGTGCCAGGCCGGCTCGGGCGCCGACACCATCGTCTTCAACCTCCCCGGCACGGTCACCTTCGCGCTCGCGGGCGCCAACGAGGAGGGCGGCGAGACCGGCGACCTCGACGTGACCGACGACCTCACCATCACCGGCCACCCCGACGGCACGACCATCGACGCCGCAGACCTCGACCGAGTCTTCCACGTCCACGCGGGCGTCACGCTCACGCTCGTCAACATCCACCTCACCAACGGCCGCTACCCCAACGGCGGCGGCGTCCTCGTCGAGCAGGGCGCGACGCTCAACCTCATCAACTCGACCATCTCCAGCAGCTTCGCCTTCCAGGGGCCGGGCGGCGGCATCTACGCCTCTTCGAACAGCGTGGTCAACGTCACCAACTCGACGCTGAGCGGCAACTCCGCCGAGGATCACGGCGGCGCGATGTTCGTCGAGGGCGGCGCGGTCGTGAACATCACCAACTCGACCATCACCGGGAACTTCAGCAACACCGGCCTCTGCGGCGGCATCGCCAACGGCGGCGGCACCGTGAACCTGCGCAGCTCCATCGTCGCCGGCAACACGAACCAGTCGGTGATCAACCAAATCCCCAACCTCAACGGCGTCTTCCAGAGCCAAGGCTACAACGTCATCGGCGACCTCGGCAGCGCCGCCCCGGCCGACCCCGCCTTCAACGCGCAGGCGACCGACCAGGTCGGCGTCGCCAACGCGCAGGTCAACCTCGGCCCGCTCCAGAGCAACGGCGGCCCCGTGCCGACGCACGCGCTTCAGACGGGCAGCGTCGCGATTGACAAGGGACATTCGAGCGGCTCGGTCGCCGACCAGCGCGGGCTCACACGCCCGTGCGACCTCGCCTCGGTCGCGAACGCCGCGGGCGGCGACGGCGGCGACGCAGGGGCCTTCGAGGTGCAGGGCGTGTGCGTCGTCCCGCAGCAGCCGCCGGCCGCCAACGACGACAACGCCAACGTAGTTGAAGACAGCGGTGCCAACCCCATCCCCGTCCTCGCCAACGACACGGACGCGAACGGCGACACGCTCACGGTCTTCTCGGTCACGCAGGGCGCGCACGGCTCCGTCAGCAACAACGGCAGCTCGGTCAGCTACACGCCGAACGCGAACTACAACGGGCCGGACTCTTTCACCTACACCGTCTCGGACGGCCACGGCAACTTCGACAGCGCGACCGTCACGGTCAACGTCCAGGCGGTCAACGACGCGCCCGTGGCGAACAACGACAACTACAACATGAACCAGGACACGACGCTGTCGGTGCTCCCGGCCTCGGGCGTGCTCGCCAACGACACGGACATTGACAACCCCGTGCAGACGGCCGTGCTCGACTCCGGGCCTGCGCACGCCGCCGCCTTCGGCTTCAACGCCGACGGCTCGTTCAGCTACACGCCGCACGCGGGCTTCACCGGCGTCGACACGTTCGACTATCACGTCTACGACGGGACGGACAATTCGAACGTCGCCACCGTCACCATCAACGTCAAGGACACGCAGGCGCCCTCCGTCGGGTGCGGCGTGAGGAAGGCTCTGCTCTGGCCGCCCAACTCCGACCTCGTGGGCGTCGGCCTCTCGGTGACGGCGACCGACAACGACGGCGAAGACCCCGCGCTCGTCATCGACGTCTTCAGCGACGAGGACGACGCGGCGCAGCCGGGCGGCATGTCGCCCGACGCGAAGGACGTGGCCGCAGGGACTCTGCGCCTGCGCGCCGAGCGGAGGGGCGACGCGGACGGCCGCGTCTACGTCATCCGCATCAAGGCGACCGACCAGTCGAACAACACCAGCTACAGCTACTGCACGGTGGTCGTGCCGCACAGCCAGGGCAAGGCCGACCTCAACGCCGTCAACGCGCAGGCGGCCGCCGCGGTCGCGGCCTTCGTCGCCAACGGCAACAACCCGCCCGCAGGCTTCTTCCTCGTCGGCGACGGGCCGGCGGTAGGGCCGAAGCAGTGAGAGAGGGTGCTGGGTGCTGGGTGCTGGCTAGAAGCCTGTTCTACCCCGGCACCTAGAACCCAGCACCCAGCACCCCTCTTACGGTGACGTGTTGGCCGTGGACTTCGCCTTCGAAGAGGGTGCGGGCCGTCTCGCGGCGGAGGCGCTTCCAGAGCGAGCCGCGCTCGTAGGCGTCGAGGTCTTGCGGGATGAGTTCGAAGACGGCGCGCGAGGCGACGACGACGAGCTTGCGCTTCGGGCGCGAGACGGCGACGGTGAGGCGGCGCGGCTCTAAAAGGAAGTCGCTCTCGGCGTCGGCGTACTCGCGGTCGGAGACGGTGGCCGAGACGACTACAAGGTCGCGCTCGCCCCCTTGAAAGCGCTCGACCGTGTCGATGGAGTCGGCGAGGTGCGGCAGGCGCGCGGCGAGCAAAGCCTTCTGCGCGCGGTGCGGGACGACGACCCCGAGTCCCGTGCGCGCGTCCAGCCCCAGACTTTCCGACGCGGCGCGCGCCAGCGCCGAGACGAGCGCCGCCTCGAACTCGTTCGACTGCTGCGAGCCCTCCTCGTCGTGCTCGACGACGACGAGCGCGTGGTCGGGCGCGAGCGCGGCGCGGAGCCACTCCTCCTCTAAGCCTTCACACTCTGCGAGGCGCGCGCGGTTGGCGGAGCGGAAGTCGATGCCGTCGGCGGCGTAGACGTGCCGGCGCAGGAAGTCTGCGACCTCTTCGGGGATGCGGAAGGAGCGGTCGAGCGCGACGCGCGGGAAGCCGAGTTCCTGCAGGTACTCGAAGACGGAGAGGAAGACGCGCGAGCGTTTGAGGTCGCGCCGCTCTTCGGCGTCCCAGGCGTGCGCGAGGATGGGCGGCATCTGGCGGTGGTCGCCGACGGCGACGAACTGCCCGTCGGCGCGGAGGAAGGCCGCGGCGGTCAGGGCCTCGGCCAAACCCATCTGCGAAGCCTCGTCCACGACGACGAGGTCGAAGTGCTCGCCCGACCAGTCGACCGCGCGCCCCTTCGAAGCGCCCTGCTTCACCAGACGGTACAGGCCGCCCGGAGTCCCGCCGACGACGAGCAGCGGCTCCGTCAGAAGCATCTCCCACTGCCCGAGCGCCGTCAGTTCTTCACCGCCGTCGGGCAGCACGCGCCCGCAGCCTTCGGGCACCAGGTCGCCCGCGTCGTTGCAGACTTTGACGATCTTTAGTTTCGTTAAGGCAGAAGCCCGACCGTCAGGGAGGGCGACATCTCTCTCATCTTCCGCCGGCGCGGGAGACGTACGCCCTCCCTGACGGTCGGGCTTCTGCCCCGCCAGTTCGAGCAGTTGACTCGTCCGCTTCGCGACTGATTCGAGCGCGACCGAGACGGCGGCGTGCGTCTTCGCTAAGACCGCGACGCGGAAGGGGCGCGCAGGCGTGGCCTGCGCGAGCATGCGCGAGAGGATGGCGAAGCCGAGCGTGTGGCTCTTGCCCGTGCCGGGCGGGCCTTGCAGGACGAGCACGCGCTCTTCGAGGTGCGAGCCGATGACCTCCTCCTGCGCCTGAGTCAGTCCGTGCGGCTGCTGCGCGCGCGCGGCGAGGCGCGCGATCTCCTGCGCGTCGCGCAGTCGTTTGGGGCGCACGAGCCGGGGCCGCCTGCCCTCCTCCGTGTCGCTCAGCCACGCGTAGAGGTGGTTGTGGCGCGCGTTGCGGCAAGCCTCGAGGAACTTGTCGGAGTTGAGGTCGTCGGCCATCTCGTCGGCCGTGTAGAGCACGCCCGCCTCCGGCGCGAAGAGCTGGTGCCTGTAGCGGAACGGCGAGTTCTTAAAGCTCAGGGGGAGCAGTCGCAAAACGACGCCGCGCTCGTCCAACTCCTCTACCGTCGCGAGCCGCCCGCGCACGAGTCTCAGACCCGTGACCGCGCGCCCTTCGTGGTCGACGAGGGGGTTGAGCACGACCCAGTCGCCGGCGCGCAGGCGCAGCGCCGGGGACTCCTGCGGCGAGACTTCCGAGCCGTCCGGGGAGGCTGTGCGGAACCACGCGCGCTCGACCCTTTCGCCGTCCTTCTCGTAACGCTCGCAGCGCAGGACGGCCGTGCGGCCGGTCTCCGCGCGCTCGCGCGGCGGCAGGGAGAGGTGGAGCAGGCGCTCCTGAAAAGAGGTGTGGTGTTCGAGCAGGAGGAAGTCTTCGAGCGAGCGGCTCAGAGGAACCTCCGAAGGGTCTGCCTCGACCTCGCCCAGACGTGAAAGGTCGAGCGGCTCCTTCTCGACCTTCCTGTTCTTGTACTTGAAGCTCTCCTCGACGTGCTGCATCGCGCGCGCGCGCGTGAGCGCGAAGTCTCGTATCTGTTCGGCACTCACGCCGACGAAGCCGCGCGTTTGCGAGTGCGCCGTGGCAGAAGCCCCACCGTGAGGGAGGGCGTCAGTCTTACGTTGTAGCGTACTGTCAAAGTTGAGACGCCCTCCCTCACGGTCAGGCTTCTGTAAAAGGCCCCACGCCGCGTAAGCGTATTCGAGCGGTATCTCCGCGCCGAAGCGCGCGGCCGACTCTACTTCAAAGGATGAAGGCGGAAGGCTGAAGGATGAAGGCACTGCGGTCTGAACTTCATCCTTCAGCCTTCCGCCTTCATCCTTTCTGAAGGTGCGCCGGTTGTCGAAGACGCGCGCGCGGAAGGTTCGGCGGAAGTCTGTGCGCCCGTCCTCCCATCGAAAGCCGAGCGCGGCGGCCGTCTCGTAGAGGTTCTGGCAGACGGGCGCGAGGTTGAGGCGCGCGCGCACCTCTTCGGAGAGCAGCGAGACCATCGGCTGCGTGAGCGCCGGACTCGAAGTCAGAAGGTCGTAGAAGGCCGGGACGGCGCAGAGCGCGTCGAAGTGTCGCGCGAGCGCGTCGAGCAGCGCGCGCTCGCCGCGCGGCGCGAAGGTGTAGAAGTGGAGCGGCGCGAGGAGGGGGTGCTGGGGACTGGGTGCTGGGTGCTGGGTTGAACCAGCACCCCCTCCTCGTGCCGCGCGCGCCACGGCGGGCAGGAGCTTCTGCACGAAGCGGACGAGCAGCTCGCGCTCGGCGTCGGCGTCGGGCGGCGCGTCTGTCATCTCCGCGAATTCGACGGTCTCGCGCGGCCCGGCGATTCGCGCGGCGAGCAGGTAGAGCCTGTCCTGTATGTAGTCGCGCTGCGCGTCGATGAAGACGCGGATGAGGTCTGGGTAGACGGAAGGGTCGGGCAGCGAGCCGTAGTCCGCGCCGAGGACGTAAGGGCGCGACTCGACCGAACGGTCTAGACGGTGTGCGGCGGCGCGCGCGCGCTGCACGAGCAGGGGCAGACGCCCCGCGAGCGGCCAGCGCGCCGAGACGCGCCGCACGAACTCCTCTCTGCCCGCGGGCGCACACATCTCCCTCTCGCCGTACTCCAGAAGCTTCGCGAGGTCGCGCGCGGACGTGACGCCCTCCGCGAGCAGCGCGCGCTTCTCGGAGGCCTTGAGCAGCGGGACGAGCGAGAGGTCTGCGCGCTCGGCCGTGTCCGCGAAGCAGAGCGCGTTGTAGGGGCAGCCGTCGCAGGCGGGCCGCAGGTGGTAGCGCGCCGCCTGACCGGCGCGGACGGCGCGCGCCACGTCGGAGTCAGGCGAGGCGACGAGACGCTCGACCTCGTCGTCATAGAGCGCGAGGTCGAAAGTCTCCCACTCCCCGTCCGAGGGGAGCGCCGAGTCGCGCGCGACGATGGCGCCGCGGACGTGTGGGTGGTCGAAACCCGCGTCGCTCAAAGTCTCGGCGAGCAGGCGCGCGTAGAAGGCGACTTGGAGGCGGAAGCCGACCGTCTCGCGCGCGCTCGCTTTGAAGTCGATGACGGTGGCTTCGGTGCGCGCGCCTTCGCGGACGACTTCGATGAGGTCGGCGCGGCCCTCGCAGTCCCAGCGGCCGATGCGCCCGCGCAGGGTCGGCTGGTAGTAGCAGACGCGGCCGCCCTTCTGCCCCGCGACCTCGGCGGCGAAGCGTTCGGCTTCGGCGTTCGTCAGGTCGCGGACGACGGCGCCGCCGGCCGCGAGGCGTTCGACCATCTCGCACTCGAAGCGCTGGCCCTCGCCGGAGAGGAGCGGCGAGAGCGGCTCGAACTCAAGTTGGTAGCGCGTGAGCTGTCGCTTCGCCTCCGAGGGGAAGAGCGTGTAGCGCATGTGCCGCTCGCAGCGGCCCCGCGCCACGTACTGCGCGAGCCTCTGCGCCGTGAGCGCACGCTCGGTGTGGAGGGTTTCGGGGGCTTGTTCAGACATTTAAATTGAGTCCGGTGTGAGAGGTGATTAACCACAGAGGCACAGAGGCACAGCTCGTTGACTTATTGTCTTAAAAGCTGTGCCTCTGTGCCTCTGTGGTTAACGGCCCTTCGCGCAACACGCATGCGGGAGAGGACTAAGACGACTTCTTCTTTCTCTGGGCGACGACGGTGAGCGTGGCGGTCTCGGTGCGGGTCTCGGCGGCGCGGACGGCGTCGCGGGCGGAGGCCGTCGCCTCGTCTTCGGAGGCGAGGAACTCTTCGAGGCGCGGCTTGACGGCGTTGAAGGTGACCTTGCGCTCGAAGAGCGAGGCGAAACCTTCCGCCCCGAGCAGGGCCTCGGCCGCCGCGAGCTTCTCCGCGTCGTAGGTGGCCTTCGAGGTGTAGCTGCAGCGCACCCCCGCCTCGGCCGCGCGCAGCACGACCGCGTTCGAGACGCGGGGCCGCGCCGACGCCGCGCGCTTCAACTGGTCTTTAATCTCGTCGGCGCGCCCGCCCAGACGCTTCAGCTCCTCGTGCAGCGCGACGTACTCGGCGACGAGCGCAGAGACCTCCTCGTCCGAGAGCGCCTCCGTCCCGTCCGGCGAGGCCGCGCGGCCGAAGCACTCGAAGCAGTTGAGCGCGCCCGTGTCCGGCCGCGCCTGCGCCTCGTCCTGGGGCGTGAGGCCGCCGCAGCCCGCGCAGGGCGTGTAGAAGCCGGCGGCGCAAGCGCGGCAGAGCGCCGCGCCCGTGCGGTCGAGCAACTGCTCGGCCGGGTCGAGGCCACACAGGCACTCGACGCAGAGCGCGCCGCGCGGTTCGAGTCCCTCGGGGTGGAGGCTGTTTTCGGTCTGCATTAACTTCGCCCTCTGGTTTCGCGGGAAGGCCGGCCGCGTAGCGTGAGTCGGGGGGCCGGCGCCGGGTAGCATACACGCCGCCGCGCGCTTTCAGGAAACGGCGTCGACGCGCGCCGCGAGGATGAAGTCGCTCTCGCTCAGGCCGTCGATGGCGTGCGTGTAGATTTTGAGCCGCGCGTAGCCCCAGCCGAACTCTACGTCCGGGTGGTGGCCTTCCGCCTCGGCCACCTCGCCGACGCGGTTGACGAACCCGAGCGCGTCGGCGAAGTTCGAGAACTTGTACTCTTTCGAAAGGTGGTGCTCCCCCTCCACCCGCCAGCCTTCGAGCTGCGCGAGCAGCGGCCCGATCTCCTCACCCTTCAGACGCGGTACGCCGCCGTGACACGGCACGCAGTGTTTGTTCGCGAGACTCTCCATCCTTGAAAACCTCCTCATGTCGCAGTAGGCAGTAGGCAGATGGCTGTCGGCAGTTGAGAGTCCCTTCGCGCGGAGCTTTGAATTAACCTTTCAACTGACATAAGGCGGGACGGCTGCCTACTGCCATCTGCCTGCTGCCTACTTCTCTTTCTGCGGCGGGTGCGTGGCGCGCTCTTGCAGGAAGCGCAGGGCCTCGTCCCGCACCAGGGGGTGCTCGTCCTGCGTCATCTCCCAGATGAGTTTGCGCGCCTCGGCCGTGTCCGTCCCTTCGAGCACTTGCAGCACCATCAGGCGGACGCCGTAGTACGGGTCGCGGCGCATCGAGAAGAGCAGCTTGAGCGCCTTCGGGTGTTTGCTGCCGCCGAGCTGGTTGGCGGCCACGGTGCGGAAGTCCTCGTCGGCGTCCGCGGCCGCGAGCCGCAGCCCTTCGAACGCCTCGTCGGACTTGAAGTTCGAGAGCGCGTTGAGCGCCTGATACCTGACGCTCGGGTTCTTGCAGCTCTGCACCGCCCCGACGACGTACTTCAAGACCCTCTCGTCCGTCATCGCGGCGAGGCGCGTGGCCGCGTTGACGGACGAGTCACGGTCGCACTTCAGCATCTGGTTGCCGAGCTGTTCGATGAGTTGGGCCAGAGCCTCCGGCCCGCCCTCGACCACCTCGAACGTCGTCTGCACGCTGACCTCGACGGCGGCCCTGGTCGTGCCGGGGAAGATGCGGTAGCGCCGTGCGCGCGGGCCGGCCCGCACCCCGCGCCGGTACGTGACGGTGTACTGCCCCGGCCCCTCGACCTTCGCCCAGTTCGACAGCGTGACGATGAAGTGCATGGAGCCGTCGGACATCATGTAGCCGTCGCGCGCGGCGCTGACGTACGAGTTGTCGTAGGAGACTTCGGCGCCGCCCTCCTCCGGCGAAGGGCGCGGGAGCACGCGGCCGTCGGGGCCGGTCACGGTCACCTCGAAGTCGTCGGCCCGGCCCGGCCCGCGCTCTCCGCTCAGGAGCAGCTCCAGGTCGGTGTCGGAGCGGTTCTCGACGTCAAGGCTGAGGGTGACCGGCTCGCCGAGGACGAAGCCCGCGCGCACGGGGTGGAGCGAGACGCGGAGTTCGTAGCCGTCGATCCAGAAGGTCTGCGGCGTCTGTGCGGAACCACGCGCGGGCGCGCAGAGTGCGGCCAGCGCGCAGAGCAGCGCCGCGGTGCGGAGGTGGCCGGGCCGTCTCGTCTGTTTCTTCATCGGGTGCGAGTTCCCCCGCGCCGCTTGGCAAAAGGCGCGCCGAGTCGGTAAGCTTACATTCTAAAGTTCCACATACGCAATCCACTTCCAACGAAGGAGGCGCCGAACAGACGTGGCCGCCATCTACCCTTTCCGCGCGCTGCGCCCGCCCGCCGACAAGGTCAGGGAGGTCGCCGCCGTCCCCTACGACGTGGTCAACACGGAGGAGGCGCGCGCCCTGGCCGAAGGAAACCCCTTGAGCTTCCTGCACGTCTCGCGCCCCGAGATAGACCTGCCCGAGGGCACGCACATCTACGCGGACGAGGTCTACGAGAAGGCGCGCGAGAACTTCGAGAGGTTCAGGGCGGAGGGCACGCTCGTCGAAGAGGGCGAGCCGAGCCTTTATGTCTATCGCCTCCGTATGGGCGAGCACACGCAGACGGGCGTGGCCGCGGCCTTCTCGGTGGACGAGTACGACACAGACCTCATCCGCAAGCACGAGCGCACGCGCCCCGACAAGGAGAACGACCGCACGCGCCACGTCCTGACCCTGCGCGCGCAGACCGGCCCCGTCTTCTTAACCTACCGCGCCGACCGGAGGATCGACGCGCTCGTCGAGGCCGAGACCAAGCGGGAGCCCCTCTACGACTTCGAGGCCGAAGACGGCGTGCGCCACACCGTCTGGCGCGCCTCTTCGGCCGAACAGCTCGCGCGCTGCTTCGCGGAGGTGCCCCTGCTCTACATCGCCGACGGCCACCACCGCGCGGCCTCCGCTTCGCGCGCGCGCGCCGAGCTGCGCGACAAGAATTCTAACCACACGGGCGAAGAGGACTACAACCGCTTCCTCGCCGTCGTCTTCCCCGACGAGCAGATGCAGATTCTTCCATACCACCGCGTCGTGAAAGATTTGAACGGGCGGAGCGAGGAGGAGTTCCTCGAAGCCGTCCGCGCGCGCTTCCAGGTCGGCGACGACGCGCAGCGCGAGGGGCCGCGCAAGGCGGGCCACTGGCACATGTACCTGGGCGGGAAGTGGTACGGCCTCGACCTGCGCGGCGCGGAGGCGCGCACGCTCTCCGACGACCCGACCGCGGCGCTCGACGTGAGCCTTCTGCAGAACAACCTGCTCGACCCCGTGCTCGGCGTCGCAGACCCGCGCACCGACAAGCGCATAGACTTCGTCGGCGGCATCCGCGGCACGCGGGAGCTTGAACGCCTCGTCGACTCCGGGCAGGCGCAGGTGGCCTTCGCGCTCTACCCGACCTCCATCGAAGACCTCCTGCGCGTCTCCGACGCGGGCGGCGTCATGCCGCCCAAGTCCACCTGGTTCGAGCCGAAGCTCCGCGACGCGATTGTGATTCACACGATCTGAGAGCAGGCAGTAGGCAGTTGAAAGACCCGGCGTCGTAAACTCTGAGTTAATCCTTCAACTCCCGGAACGCGGGGCGACTGCCTACTGCCGTCTGCCTACTGCCTACCGAGGTAAAACATGCGCGTACTCATCGCAGACAAGTTCGAGCAGTCGGGGCGCGACGGCCTCGACGCCGCGGGGTGCGAGTTCTCGTACCAGCCCGACGTGAAGGACGAGACGCTGGTCGAGGCCGTACGGGCTTACGGGCCGGACGTGCTCGTCGTGCGCTCGACGAAGGTGACCGAGCCGATGCTCGACGCGGGCGCTCTGAAGCTCATCGTCCGCGCGGGCGCGGGCTACAACACGATTGACGTGGCGGCCGCCTCGCGCCGCGGCGTCTACGTCTCGAACTGCCCGGGCAAGAACTCGGTCGCGGTCGCGGAGCTGGCCTTAGCGCTCATCCTCGCCCTCGACCGCCGCGTCGCCGACAACGTCATCCAGCTCCGCGCAGGGAAGTGGAACAAGAAGGAGTTCTCGAAGGCGCGCGGCCTTTTGGGTCGCACGCTCGGCCTCGTCGGCACGGGGCAGATCGGGCGCGAGGTCGTCACGCGCGCGCGCGCCTTCGGCCTGAACGTCGTCGCGTGGAGTAGAAGTTTGACGGACGAGGCGGCGGCCGAGCTGGGCGTCGAGCGGCGCGAGAATCTGCTGGACGTGGCGCGCGACTCCGACATCGTCAGCGTCCACGTCGCCTTGAAGCCGGAGACGCGGGGCTTCATCGGCGAGGAGTTCTTCGGCGCGATGCGGGAAGGCGCCTTCTTCATCAACACCTCGCGCGGCGAGGTCGTGGAACAGGGGGCTTTGCTGCGCGCGATGCGCGAGAAGAACATACGCGCCGGACTCGACGTGTTCGCCGAGGAGCCCGCCGGCGGCACGGGCGAGTTTACGGACGAGATCGCGCGCGAGCCGAACCTCTACGGCACGCACCACATCGGCGCCTCGACCGACCAGGCGCAGGAGGCCATCGCCGCCGAGACCGTCCGCGTCATCCGCACCTTCAAGGAGACGGGGCGCGTCCCGA